>Ga0247724_1000146_pt1 | contig 18088 bp, 18 predicted proteins | sample OKSTACKMC2E_FD_182776 | JGI IMG/M metagenome (GOLD analysis project Ga0247724, IMG submission 182776) | Subsurface sediment microbial communities from gas well in Oklahoma, United States - OK STACK MC-2-E | ecosystem: Environmental > Terrestrial > Deep subsurface > Rock core/Sediment | place... | reverse complement strand
GCCGTTTAATAAGGTCGATAATGCCTTCATGCATCAACTCCGGATAAAAACTGCGATAAATCGGCGCTGGCGCCGTTCAGGATTGGGCTCAGCTGCTGATAGGCCTGCCAGAGCGCAGAGACAAAAGCGGTCTGATTAATCAGGTCTGCAGCAAAAATGCTGTCGAGCGCCAGCCACAGCGGCACGTCAGTGCGGGCGTCGCCGGTGCACTGTGCGGCGGTGGCCAGTAACAGCGGTGCCAGCGGGTCAACCAGCGCCGGCGCCTGCTCCCCCAGCTGCTGCGCCTGCTGGGCGCGTAAACGAATAAACTGCAGCCAGCTGGCGATGGCCAGCGCCAATAGCTGCACAGAGCGGCCAGCGGCCAGGTTGTCGCGGATCACCGGCAACAAGCGCATTTGCAGTTTTTGCGAACCGTCCCAGGCGATTTGCGCCAGCAAATGCCGCACGGACGGGTTTTCAAAACGGCGGAAAATATCGGCGCTGTACTGCGCCAAATTTAAGCCATCAACCAAAGGCACCGACGGCAGAATTTCGTTGTTGACCAGCGCCTGCACCAGCTTACTTAACTGTGGCTGCGCCATCGCATCAAATACTGTTTCAATGCCAAGCAGCGAGCCGAGATAGGCCAGCGTTGAATGCGGCGCATTTAATAAGCGTAATTTGGCCTTTTCAAAGGCAGTGACGTCTTTAGTGAAAATCACCCCAACCTCGCGCCAGGCTGGCTGGTCGGCCGGCAGAATATCTTCCACCACCCACTGACAAAAGGCTTCGCGCTTGACCGGCCAGGCGTCCTGCACACCCAAGCGCGTAGAGACCAAATCACGCAGCGCGTCGTCAGTGGCTGGCGTAATACTGTCGACCATCGAACATGGGCAAATCAGGTCAGTGAGTTGCAGTAAAAAGTCGACATCTTTGGCAAAAACTGCAGCATTGGCAGCGAAACTACGCACGGCTGCTTTTAACTTGTGGCCGTTGTCGGTCAGGTTGTCGCAGCTCATCAGCGTCAGCAGCGGCAAACCGGCGCGATGACGCAGCCACAGCGCCTGCGTCAGCAAACCAATGGCTGATTTGGCTTGTGAGACCGCATCCGGCAGCTGCAAATCGGCGGCGATGTCGGCATGATTTAAGTCCAGCTCACCGCTGCTACTGAGGCAATAACCTTTTTCGGTGATGGTCATCGTCACATATTTGCAGCTGGCTGCCGTTAAGCGCGCCTGCACTTTGGCGTAATCTACAGGCGCCACCAGCACTTCAGCGATGCTGCCAATTAACGACAACTGCGTGTCTTGTTCCATCTGCGCTAAAGCATACAAACCATCCTGCGGGTTCAGCGCTTCGGCCACATCTTTGCTTCGCATCGACACCGCACAAATCCGCCAGTTGCCGCCGGCTTTGGCCATGGCCGCATCGGTATAAAACGCCTGATGGCCACGGAAAAATGCGCCCGGGCCTAAATGCACAATACCGATTTGCGGACTATTGCCGTTTTTCAAATAAGCCGGTAACAGAGCGCCGGCATTCTCCAGATTTAACCGCTTCATAACTGATACGCCTGTTTTGCTAAGCGGTACGTCAGGTCGTAGGCAAGTTCGTGCGCTTCGTCTTCGTTTAAGCGGTGTTCAGCCACCAGTTGGGCGAGGAACCGGCAGTCAATACGCCGCGCCACGTCATGCCGTGCCGGAATGGACAAAAAGGCTCGTGTGTCGTCGTTGAAACCACAAGTGTTGTAGAAACCGGCGGTTTCAGTCACCTGATGGCGGAAGCGCAGCATGCCCTCGGGCGAATCGTGGAACCACCAGGCCGGGCCTAGTTTTAACGCCGGATAATGGCCAGCCAGCGGCGCCAGTTCGCGGGCGTAGGTGGTTTCGTCCAGCGTAAACAGAATGATATTCAGGCTCGCTTCGTTGCCGTATTTTTGCAGCAGCGGTTTTAACGCCTGCACATATTCGGTCGGGCTTGGAATATCAGCGCCTTTGTCTGGCCCAAACCGTTCAAAAATGACCGCGTTGTGGTTGCGGTGCGCGCCTGGGTGAATTTGCATTGTCATGCCATCTTCGAGGCTCATGCCGGCCATTTCGGTCAGCATCTGGCCGCGGAACAGCTCGGCATCGGCGGCGCTGGCACCCTGTAAACAACGGGCAAACAAAGCTTCAGCTTCGGCCAGTGGCAAATCTGCGGTATTAGCGGTTGGATGGCCGTGATCTGTTGCCGTCGCGCCATGGTCGCGGAAAAAGGCGCGGCGAATTCTGAGCGCCTGCAGATAACCCTGCCAGTGACTCGTATCCTGGCCGGTGATCTCGCCCAGTTTTTGCACGTTCGCGGCAAAATCAGCGCGGTCGGCATCGACCACATCGTCCGGCCGGAACGTGGTTATCACGCGTTTTTCAAAACCAGTGCCTTTGAGTTTGGCGTGGTGTTTTAAGTCGTTCAGCGCGCCTTCGGTGGTGGCGATCACTTCGATATTAAAGCGGTCTAACAGCGCGCGTGGTTTAAAGGCTTCGGTCGCAAGTGCGGCATTGATATGGTCGTAATACAGATCCGCCGTCGCCGGGCTCAGGCTTTCGCGCAGGCCAAACACGTCGTGGAACACCGAATCCAGCCACATCCGCGACGGTGTGCCGCGGAACAGATGATAATGCGCAGCGAAAATATGGAAGATTTTGCGGTAGTCAGTTTCCACCGCCACGCCGTCGCGACGGCGGATGCCAAGTTGCTCCAGCGTGATGCCCTGGCTGTACAACATGCGGAATACATAGTGGTCCGGCAGCAACAGCAGGCTGGTGGCATTGTCCCAGTTCTGGTTGTCGGCAAACCAACGCGGATCGGTGTGACCGTGTGGGCTGACGATCGGCAAATCTTTAATCCGCGCATATAAACGCCGGGCGATATCGCGTTGCAGCGGATCGGCGGCAAATAGCCGGTCGGGGTGTAAGGCTAAAACTTTACTTGATGCGATATTGCTCTCTGCGCTCATCTTTGTTCTCTTCGCTGTTTGCCCGTATTTATTCAAGGGCCAATTAAATTCTGCCGTTGCGGCCTGTAAAGTGCTGTTAAAGCGTCACGCCGTTTTTCCAGATGGCGATCTCTTTGTTCTGATAAATCTCGTTCCGTGTCCGCTCGCCGGATGCCACCGCAACCAGATAACGGAAAAATTCTTTGGCAAATTCAGATGGTTGCACGCCAGGCTGCAACATGGCGCCGGCGTCATAGTCAATCCAGGTCGGCTTGCGTACTGACAAGGCGGTGTTGGAACTGATTTTGACAGTCGGCACCGGAAAACCGAGTGGCGTGCCGCGGCCTGTCGTGAATAACAACAAGGTCGCACCGGCGGCGGTTAAGGCCGTAGACGACACCGCGTCATTGCCCGGCCCTTGTAACAAGGTCAGGCCCGGCACTTTGGCGCGCTCGCCATAGCCAATCACTTGCTCGACCACAGCACTGCCGCCTTTTTGAATGGCGCCTAAGGATTTTTCCTCCAGTGTGGTGAGGCCACCAGCTTTATTACCGGGACTTGGGTTTTCATACACAGGCTGGTTATTGGCGATGAAATACTGTTTGAATTCATTCACTAAGCTGACGATATCGCCAAACACTTCCTCGGTGCGCGCCCGTGCCATTAACACTTGTTCAGCGCCGAACATTTCCGGCGTTTCAGTCAGAATGACTTTGGCACCGGCACTGGCGGCAAGGTCAGCGATCTGGCCAACCAACGGATTGGCCGTGAGGCCAGAAAAACCATCAGAGCCGCCGCATTTCATGCCAAAGCTGAGTTTACTGATGGGGCATGGCTGGCGCTTATCACCGGCCATCAACTGCAGCAATTCAATCGCGGCTTTGTGGCCTTCTTCGTCTTCGTCTGTCACTTGCTGGGCGTTAAAAGCACGGATGCGCGCCGGGTCCAGATGCTCCAGCCCCATTAATAAGGTCGCCAGCTGATTGTTCTCACAGCCAAGACCGATGATCAGCACAGCGCCGGCATTCGGGTTTTGTGCAAGGCCAGCCAATACGCTGCGGGTATGGGCTAAATCGTCGCCCAGCTGTGAACAGCCAAACGGATGGGTATAAGCAAACACGCCGTCGATATTGGCAAGGCCGGCGCTTTCTGCATACTGCTGCGCGGCTTTGGCGATGCGGCTGGCCGCCTGATTGACACAACCGACAGTGTTTAAAATCCACAGCTCGTTGCGTGTACCGACGTCGCCGTTGGCGCGTGGGTAACCCATAAACTCGGTTGGTAAATCCGCAGGATAGCTGCAGTTGTCTGTTGTTAAACCACTGTACTGATAAGCCAGTTCGCCATCCAGCGCGGTTTTTAAGTTATGGCTATGGATATGACCACCGGCCGGCACGTCCTGTGTCAGCACGCCGATGGCATAACCATATTTGATCACGCTGTCGCCGGCTTTTAAGGCCGTCAGCGCAAATTTGTGACCGGCCGGCACTTCTGCCGGCAAGCGAATGTCGCCTCTGGCGGTGCTTAATACCAGACCTGCGTCGAGCTGCTGCAGGGCGACAGCGACATTGTCGCGCGCGTGTACCTGCCACTGCAGGATGTCCGGCGTTTGCAGCAGCGGCGCACTGCAGCTTGAGTTTGGGTTTGCTTCGATTGCCATTGCATCAGCACCTGTGTTCTTGGTTAGTCGCAGCGGGTCAGCTGCGACCGATTCATTCATTTAAATGCATATACTGTCTATCGGTAGCAATAAGACAGTAAAAAAATCAGCGTCTGGCCTTTTAGCCCTTAAAACGCCACGGCTGACCATTGACCAGCACCTGTTGACAATCCAGCTGGCCAACAGCTTCCAGCACACCGACACTCTGGCAGTTCACCCGTACGCTGGACAACTGCAGCGGGCCGATTTGTGCTTCGGGGAAACCACGCAGCTCAAATAATCTGTCGGCTTTATCGACCTGTAAGTTGTGCACAGAAATATTGCGCACCGTCGGCAAAAACGCGCCATCCCGGCCTTCTTCGTAAAAATAGTTCACGACGATGACGTCTTTGACTTCACCGATGACGATGTCGCGCAGTGCCACAGTATCAATCAGGCCGCCGCGCAGCGCGTTGGTTTTGATACGCAGACCACGGTCTAATTCCGGGCTACTCATCAACAAACGTCTCGCAAAAATATGGTTAGCGCCACCAGAGATTTCGCTGCCAATCACCACACCACCGTGACCGGCTTTCATTGTGCAATCCTGAATAAGCACCTGCTCGACCGGACGATTCAGGCGCCGGCCATCGGCGTTGCGGCCAGATTTCAGTGCGATACAGTCATCGCCGGTATCAAACAGGCATTGTTCTATCAGCACACGGCGGCAGGACTCCGGATCGCAGCCATCGGAATTGGGCCCGTGTGACACGACTTTCACGCGGCTAATCAGCACATCTTCCGACAACACCGGGTTGAGCACCCAAAACGGTGAATTTTTTAAGGTCAGGCCGTCCACCAGCACTTGTTTGCACTGATACACCTGAAACAGCGGCGGGCGTAGGAAATTTTCCGGTAACACCCGTTCGGCCACCGGTTTACCCTGCTCCACCCACTGCATTAATAAATTGCGGCCAGCATGTTGCACTTTGCTGTCGTCTACCTGCCATGGCGTGTGTTTCCACTGCCCTTTCCATGGCCACCAGGCGCTGTTACTGCCACCACCATCAATAGTGCCTTGGCCTGTGAGGCCAATATTCTGCGCACCAAAGGCATAAATCAGCGGCTGATAGCCCATCAGCTCCATGCCTTCCCAACGGGTAAACACTAACGGCAGATAGAGTTCTGTCGCCGGATGAAAAGCTAATAAGGCATCTTTTGCGACATGCAGCTCAACATTCGATTTCAGCGTTAAGGCTCCGCACGGCCAAACACCTGCCGGCACCAACACCCGGCCGCCACCGGCCTGATGGCAGGCATCGATGGCACGCTGAAAGGCGGCTCTGTTGTGGCGGGCAGTATTTAAATCGCCGGGCTGACCGGTGTGGGCAGCAAAAACGCTGACGTTAAATACTCTGGAAGAAAAACTGGTGCGGGCTAAATCACGTTCAATCGCATCAACCTGATCCCACAACAAGTCCAGCGCTGTGCGTGGCGGATAGCTGATGGCATCTATGGTGCCAGCAGTTGAACTGCAACGCCATAAAGCCAACGGCAGCGCGGCAGCAAGGCCGGCTTGAAGAAATTGGCGTTTAGGCATATTCGGCATCGGTGACCCCTACTTGAACTGGCGGCCCGCAGATAAGCCTTGACCAAGGTTGATTTGCAGCCTGAATTAAAAAGCAGCATAAGACAAGCTGCCACCGGTGGCAATAGCAAGACAAAAAATTTTGCCACCGCAGGACAGAAATCAGACCAGCAGCTGGGTTTTCTGTGTGGCAGAAAGCCCAAGCTGCCGTTTAGCTGGCGCTGCCAGTCGCTGTCTCGTCGGCAATTTGCGCCATCAGCTGCATCACCAGCACTAACAATGGTTCCTGCTGTCGACGCGCCAGACAACCAAACACCAGTTGTACTTGCTGCAGCACAGGCCCGATTAAGCGCACTTCGCCTTTGGCGGCAGCTTCCCGCGCCGTGGGCGTATGCAGCAGACCGATGCCAACACCACTGCTAATCAGCGCCCGCACCAGATGCTCCTGATCGGCTTCGATCATTTTCGCTGGCCGGAACTGCTGCTGACGAAACAAAATTTCCGCGGCACGGCCACAACAGCTGCCTGCCGGCGCGCTGATCCACGGCAACAACGCCAGCCACTGCCAGTCCGGTTCCGGCTCCGCTCTGAAAGCCGCCGGTAACAGCTGTGGCGACACCGCCAGCTGAATACCAAAACTGTCCACCGGCGCAGTGTACAGCAGCTCATGCTGTTCATATTCGGTGTAAAAACCAGCGTCGAGCCGGCCTTCGCGCAGCGCCGTCGCAATTTCAGCCGGGCTGCCAAACTCTAAGCTGACATCCAGTTCCGGAGCATTTTCGCTGAGCTGTGCCAGTAACTTACCGAGCAACCCCGCGCTGGCCCCACGATTCGACCCCAGCCGCAGCCGGCCACTGAGGCCACCGCGCAGGCGCCTTGCTTCGTCCAGTAATTCGCGCTGCTGCGCCAGCAACTGCTCAGCTTTACTCAGGATCACCACGCCATGTGGCGTCAGGCTCATGCCACGCACGGTGCGGTCAAACAAGGCCAGGCCTAACTCTTCTTCCAGCGCTTTAATTTGGGCACTGACCGCCGGCTGGCTTAAGTACAGCTGTTCGGACGCTTTGGTCACTGCTCCGCTTTTGGCAACAGTGACAAAAATCTTTAACTGATAGAGTTCCATACAGAGTCCTCTGTAAACAAAATCAGACCGGCAATAAGGCCACAGACCAGCCGTGATACAGCAACGCCGACAGATACAAACCAACACCAAACACCAGATGACTGCTGAGACTTTTCAGCCGGGCCGCCCAGGGCGCCGGTGTTTTAGCCGCCGCAACCCCTAAGCCAAAAGCTGGCTGCATCAGCAGAAATGGCATCAGTACTGTACCCGCCCCTAGTATTAACGCCGGTGCCAGGGTTGGCGCGGCCAGCCATTGTCCACCCTGCCACCAGAGCAAAGGCACTGCGAATACCACGCCAATGGCATAATGTGCTGTCCAGCCGAGCGCACATTCACCGCCCTGCTCAGGCGCTTTGCCAATGCCATTATGGCGGAACTGGCCACGGCGCATTAGGGCAAACCAACGCCCGACCAGACAAAAACTCAGCGATTTAATGCCAAAACCTTTATTCAGCAGCAGCGACCACAGATCCAGCAGCAACGTCGCCCCGATCCCCAACACCAGCGCAGCGCCGGTCAGTTGCCATAAAGTATCCATTGTCATCTCCTGCCTTAGTGGCTATTGATCGCTTCAAGCTTCTTTATCCACGACGGCATTGACCAACATCCGCACCAGCGGCGTGACGGCAACGATAGTCGGGAAAGCGACAATAAAGGCCATGCCCCAGGCATGTAACCAGATGCCGGCCAGGCCTTCGACCGGCCCCAGATTCAGCAGCGTGATGACAAAGGACATGATGCCCGACATCAATAGCGACATAAAAAACGAGAACACATAAGGGGTATGTTTGCGTGCGATCATTGGTTACTCCTGGCGCCTGCAACGGCACCTTATTCGGATTTCAGTTAGCTTGCTGCCGGTTTCCGCGTAGTTGTCAGCACAGGAACCGGCGATGTGCATAGTGTGCAGCGCCGGGCCGGCGCCGTCTAATTGTCATTTCAGATGGGGGTATCAGTTTTTCTGAGGGTATAACGCAGTCTGCCTTAAAACTAATAAGGCGTGCCATCTTTGTGGCTAAACTGCCACTGCCCGACGACGAAGTCGGCGCGCAGATCATTATCCGGGTAAGTCACAGCATCGCCGGCACTGCGATCGCCGACTTCCAGATAGCGCACCACAGCGTCACTTCGGTTAATCAGCTGGTGACCATCGCCATTACCAGCGGCAAAACCGGCGCACATGCCGGGCCCAAGCAAAGTCTCGCCGGCATCGGTGATAAGCGTCGGTGTGCCTTCGAGGATATAAATAAATTCGTCCTGTGTTTGGTGATGATGACGCAGCGCCGACATCGCGCCGGGCGCCAGCTCAGTCAGATTCACGCCAAAATTTTGCAGGCCAAACAAATCGCCAAGTACCCGCTTCTGCCGGCCCTGCATCATGGCGGCGAAAGGCGCCGGATAAATCGATGGTTTTTGCCGGGGGGCGACGTCTTGTGCCACGACGGCCACTTGACCGTCAGTTTGTGGCGTTGGTGTTTGGCTCATCTAAGGCTCCTGCTGTTCTGTCGGTTTTTGCGCTAATCCCAAATCCAGAAAGGCGACAATGTAGCCATATTGCTGGTCTGATAGTTGACCGGCCCGGTGTTGGCTCGCCGCGAGTTGATGGCTCCAACGCTGGCCAGCAGGTGCTGCCGGAATCGTTAAATCTAAACGCAGCAAAGCCTGGTCTTTCACATGATGACCTTGTGCCACTGCCCCTTTGGCACAGTACGCCAAAACATAATCAACCGCATGCCTATCGACCGCAGGCGCCCAGCTGTATTCAGTACGACAACCTGTTTTATGTTCGCCTTGTGGTGTTACATATTCTAAGTGGCCATAGGTACAGCCACTCAACATCAGCACAACTAAGGTACTGCAAAGTCTTTGATAATGCTGTTTCGGCGACGATAACGCGAGGGGTTTACCGGTAACACTGTGTTTCTGCATCATCCTTCCTGGGCTCATCGTCTACCCGTCAACAAAAACACCGGATACTGGCCCTGCGGTTTTTGCACCACACTGGCGTCCACCACCTGTACCTGAGTAAAACCAGCGGCTTGCGCTTTTGCAGTGATGTCGGCACGGTCAAAACCACAATGGAATACCCCGGTGTCTTCAGTGTGAAAACTGCCATCCTCAATATCTAAATCGGCCAGAGCGATAAAACCACCGGGTTTGAGCATTCGGTGAAACTCACGCAATAACGCCGGAATATCAGCAATATGATGCAGTGTCATGGAAGAGATAATGCCGTCAAACTGGCGGTTTAACGGGGTTTTCAGCAGGTCCTGTTCCAGCACTTCCAGCTGGCAGCCGATGTCTGGCGCTTTGGCGCGCAGCTGCGCATTCATCGAGGGTGAGACATCCACGGCAGTGATTTTGCCAACCAAAGGCGCGATTTGTTGCAATAACAAACCTGTGCCGGAGCCAAAGTCGAGTAGTTGCATGTCGCGTTGCAGCGCCACTTGCGCTTTGATGGCCTGGCCAATCGCCACCACATTGTCGACCCGCTGCGGGTTTTGCTCATAAATGGCTGCTTTGGCAGCAAAAAAATCGTGGGACATCAGGAACTCCGCAGGTCAGACTCGCTGCCGTAACCATAGCGACAGCCCCAGCATCAGACCAAAACCCAGCACTGGTGCGGCGCCGTAGCCTAACAGCGGCGCTGGCGTGGCGCCGGCCACTGACCCACCGTATAACACGGCATAATAAACCGCCACTGCGGCCAGCCAGGGCTGGTCCAGCAGGCTTTGCCGGTAAAGGACCAGTAACAACAGAATGGCCGTGCCTATGACTAACGCGCCGCACCACCAGGCCACACTAAACGCCAGCGCAAACACACCTTCGACATAAGGCACACTTTGCAGGCCGTCTTGTTGCTGCAAAGCCCAATAACACAAGGCCAGCAACGGCACAAAACAACTTAGCGGCAACCAACCGGCACTGACACCGGGCCGGCAGGCCTGCAAATATAACAAGGGGAAAGCGATAGTCAGCGCCAACAACTGCGCTGCGTCCGGCTGCAACGCCAGAAACAAAGCGCCAGCCAGCAAGATGCCACAGGCTGCGGCGCGGCTTTGCGGTTGTTGGAACAACACTGCTACCAGCACCAGAATGGCCGGCAATAACAAACCACCGCTATAAAGCTGCAGAGTACCAAAGAGCAACCAGCGCTGCGGCTGATTTACTGAGGCTCCGCTGAACTCCGTCAGCAACGGCGCGCCAAGCAGCAACACCAGTAAACAGGCCAGCGCCTGCAAAGTACCGGGCATCACATCACCTTCGCTGCGGGCTCCAAGCCAGATAAGCAGAGCCGCTACGAACAAACTGCCGGCCTGCACCAGATACAGCTGCGGCGCCACGCCTGCCAGTGCCAGCACCGCAAAGCCGGCCAACAGCGGTGCTATGCTGAACCATAATCCGCTTGCTCTGTCTGCCATCATGCTGCTTATCCTTTGCTGTGTTGCCGCAGGTGCATAGAAAAAGACTGCAGAAAAATTAAGCAGAAGTAAATGGGATAAACTGGAATTTGTCAGGAAAAACAGCTGGTCAGCGCTCAGGGCGGCGCCACAACCACATCAGCACCAGCGACTGAAAGCACATCGTGGGGCTGATTTCCCAACTTCTATTGGTTGATAACCATCCTGAGATAGCAGTCTGAATCGCCGACAACTGCTTCCCTGCGTTTATAGCCGGAATATATAACGTTGACTTTTTTTACAACCTGGCATCGCACCCCAGGCAAAAATTCAAATAAGTCATTGTTTTAAATACGCTAATTTAAACTGGTATGTTTATTGCCATCATACTAGAGATTCAGTATCTAAAAGCAACTAAGTATTCAGGAAAGGGATGTAGTTATGAAATTATTAAAAACCGCAGTAACCGCTTTAGTCGTTTCAGTTAGTATCAGCACAGCACAGGCCGCCCCTATCGTGCTGGATTTTGAAGGTGCAGGTGATGGTGCACGGATCCTTGAATTTTATAACGGTGGTACCGACAGCTATGGTAATTTCGGCAGCTCAAAGGGCGTCAGTTTCGGCCCGAATGCATTGTCTTTGACAACCGGCAACTTCAATGACAATCCAAGCGGCAGAACCATCATGTTTTTCCTGTCTGGCTCAGCCATGCTGAACTATGCAGCTGGTTTTACCACTGGTTTTTCATTTTATTATTCCTCTTCAACCAGCGCGCTCATCAACATTTGGGATGGCCTGAACGGTACCGGTAATCTGCTGGCCAGTTTGAATCTGGCGGCGCAAAGCAGCCTGAATTGCGCAAATCCAAATACAACTTACTGTAACTGGACTGCTGTTGGTGCCAACTTCCTTGGTACTGCACGTTCAATTGATTTTGGCGGTGGTGTCAATGCTATCGGTTATGACGATATCACTTTTGGTAGCGCGACTGCTGGCGACACGGGCAACGAAGTTTCTGCGCCTGCAACTTTAGGTTTACTGGGTCTGGCTATGACTGGCTTCGCATTCCGCCGCCGCCGTCAGGCTTAATTACTACCCCCTCCAGTTTCATAAAAAAAACCGGTCACTTCAGTGACCGGTTTTTTTTATCACAGAATCTGCTGTCAGAGCCGTTTAGTCGATTCCCGCACCACCAGCGTCGGCGCGACTTTGGCCGCGACATGGCCGGCGCCGTGGCGGTTATCTTCGATATCCATGATGATTTTGGTGGCTGCGAGCTGCGCCATTTGCCGTACCGGGCGGCGGATAGTGGTCAGCGCCGGAATGATCCGGCTTGCCAGTAAGTTGTCATCGAAACCAGCCACCGACAGCTGGTCCGGCACTTTAATGCCGAGGTCATGCGCGGCTTTGAGTACACCAGCGGCCATCTGGTCGTTGTTGGCGAAAATCGCCGTCGGCTTTTCGGCACCGCTCAGCAATTGCTGCGCACATTCAATGCCGGTTTCAAAACTGTTGTTACCTTCGATGATCCAGTCCGGCCGCAGTTTGATGCCATAGGCCGACAGCCCCAGCTGAAAGCCTTCCATCCGTTCGGTAGAAGATTTATAGCGCTGCGGCCCGCTGATAAAAGCAATATTCTGATGGCCAAGCTGAGCAAAATAGCGCGCCATTTCGGCAGCAGCGGCGCGGTCGTCCGACACTACCGAATGATAAGTTTCATCCAGTAACACTGACGTTAACCGCACATAAGGCCGCTCGGCCTGTTTCAGCGCGCTGGCCAGATGATCTAGCTCCGACACCGGCGGCAGCAAAATCACGCCATCGAGTTTAGAGCGGTTGATAAAAGCAAAACAGTCCTGCACCAGGGTCTCGCTGCGATAGCGGCACGGGTGCACTACCAGCTCGTAACCCAGCTGGCTGCAAACTTCCAGCACACCACGCTGCACGTCATCGAGATACAAGGCATCCGGGTTGTCGTAAATCAGCCCGAGCAGGTAAGAACGGCTGGACGCCAGGCCCCGCGCTTGCGGGCTTGGCGAATAATTCAGCTCTGCTATCACTTTTTCCACTTTGACCCGCGTCGATTCACCGACCGCCAGCGAGCCATTAATCACCCGGGATACCGTGCGTTTGGACACTCCGGCTAAGCGGGCCACGTCGTTAATAGTGGATGATTTGAGCGTGTAGATGATAGTTCTCCCGGGCGGTCTGAGCTGCTGTGCTGCCGGCCTGTGCCTGTGCGGTCAAAGGGCCAGCAGCGCCATTCTAATGAACAAGCGGTGGAAGTGCCATACCAACCCACTTTGTTCCTGGTCCATCCAATTGCCTTGCTATAAACCCACCACAGACGGCAGCCATTCGCTGATCGCCGGCACATAAGTCACCAGCAACAACACCGCGATCATCGCCAGGTACATCGGCATCAGCGGTTTAATCATCTGTTCCAGCTTCACCTTCGCCACAGCACAAGCGACAAAGAGCACACTGCCGACCGGCGGCGACACCAGACCAATCGACAGGTTCAGGATCATCATGATGCCAAAATGCAGCGGTGATACACCTAGCTCCACCGCCACCGGCAGGAAAATCGGCGTGAAGATCAGTACAGCCGGCGTCATATCCATAAAAGCGCCAACCACTAACAAAATCAGGTTGATGATAAGCAGGATAATAATCGGGTTTTCACTCAAGGCCATCAAACCACTGCTGATGCTTTGCGGGATATTTTCATAAGACAAAATCCACGACATCGCCGCCGACGTGGCAATCAGCGCCAGCACGATGGCGGTGGTTTCGGTTGATTTCAGCAGAATTTTACCCAAATCGGCCCAGGCCACTTCTTTATACACCAGCACCGCCAGCACAAAGGAATAGACCACCGCAATAGCGCCGGCTTCGGTGGCAGTAAATGCGCCTGAGATAATGCCGCCGATGACGACCACTATCATCAGCAAGCTTGGCACCGCAGCGGCGATTTTGCTCAGCACTAATTTGAGCGGTAAACGCGCGCCAACCGGATAACCTTTTTTGCGGGCATAACCGGCACAGACAATCATCAGCGCCGCACCTAACAAAATGCCAGGCAGATAACCGGCAACAAAAAGCGCCGCAATAGACACACCGCCGCTGGCGATGGCGTAGACAATCATGATGTTCGACGGCGGGATCAACAGGCCCGTAGTGGCAGCTGCTGCAGTCACCGCCGCGCTGTATGAATCGTCGTAGCCTTGTTTTTTCATCTCCGGCAGCATAAAGCTACCGATTGCGGATGTAGCAGCGACCGCTGAACCGGAAATGGCGCCAAATAACATACAGGACAACACGTTCACCAAAGCGAGGCCGCCTGGCAGCGCGCCGACCAGCGCCATCGCACATTCAATCAGCCGCTTGGCGATGCCACCGCGCCCCATCAATAATCCCGACAACACAAAAAACGGGATAGCGAGCAAGGCAAAACTATTCAGGCCACCGGCCATGCGCTGTGCCAATGTGGTCAACGCCGGCAATAAGTCCATGCTGAGCAACATAGTGCCAAGTGTGGCGAGGCCAATACAAAACGAAATCGGTACGTTTAAAAACAGCAGGATAAAAAAGATGCCAAGGAGCACCAATGCAGACATTTCCATTATTCGCAGCCTCCGGTTGGTGCCAGCGTCTGGCCCCGCCATAAACAAATCAGTTGGCAGATGCCGTAAAAAGCAATCAGAAAGCCAGCCAGCGGGATCGCCAGATAAATCCAGGCCACGCGAATACCTAAGGCCGCCGACATCTGGTTCAGCTCAAAGGTCAGCTGCACCAAAGCGCCACCGCCACCGACCATCACCGCCAGTGCAAACAACACAACCAATGCGGTCAGTAAAATCGCCACCCGGCGCTGCCACTGCGGCGTAAATTTTGATGTCACGATATCCAGGCCAAGATGCTGGCCGGTACGATAGGCCAGCGCCGCGCCGAGCATGCCAATCCACAGCAACAGCGTGCGGGAAATTTCCTCGGTCATTGAGCTTGGTTCACCAAGAATAAAACGCGACACCACCTGCCAGCACACCACCAGCACTATGGCCGCCATCAGGCCAATCAGCAGGCGTTTTAAAGCCTCATCCAGCCAAAACACAGTTTTATTCATGGGGTTTCTCCTCTGCAGCCGGAACCGCGACTGCAGGCGCCGTCACTGGCGGCAAAGCAGCAACTTTTGCCATCAAAGCGCCAACCGGGGTGTTTTTTAACGCCTGATGCAGCGGTTGCACCGCGTCAATAAAGGGCTGTTTATCCGGATAAATCACTTCGACACCGGCAGCTTTGACTTTTTCAAGCGCATCAAGAGTTTGCGCCTGCCAGGCTTCGCGTTGCCAGACAACAGAATCAGCAAAGGCCTGCTCTAACCAGCCTTGTTGCTCCGCCGTTAAAGTGTTCCAGATATGCTGACTCATCAGAATCACATCCGGCACCGAGGTATGTTCATCCAGCACGTAATATTTGGATAATTCGTAATGGCGCGACAGGTAAAAGCTCGGCGGGTTGTTTTCGGCACCATCGACCACGCCTTGTTGCAGTGCGGTGTACAGTTCACCCCAGTCGACCGGCGTGGCAGCGCCGCCTAAGGTTTGCACCATCTGCACGGCAGTCTGGCTGTTTGGTACGCGAAACTTCAGCCCGGCTAAATCGGCTGGAGTGCTGATTTTTTTGTTGGTGCTATAAAAACTGCGGCTGCCGGCATCGTAATAACCGAGGCCCTTAAGCCGCACCGGCGAAAGCTCTGCCAGCAACTGCTGACCAATTTCACCTTCCAGCACCTGCCACAGCTGCTGTTCGTCGCGAAACACATATGGCACGCTGAACAGCTGCATATTAGGCGCAAAACCTTCCAGCGGTGCGGCGGATACTTTGGTCAGCGCCAGTGAGCCAATCTGCAGCAACTCGATCAGTTCGCGCTCAGAACCAAGCTGGCCACCGCTGTAAATGCGGATTTTCATGGTGCCATGTGAATAGTGGTCCAGCCGTTCGGCCAGTTTCACCATCGCTTTGTGCACCACATGCTCCTGGTCCAGCGTATGGGCCATGCGCAAGGTCAGCACTTGTTCTTCTGGTTTGCTGCAGCTGCTAAGCAGGACACTGAGTATGAAACTCAGCGCCAGCACGCCGCTGCGGCGCAACAAGCTCTTCATGTTGTCTCCCCTGTCGAGAAAAGGCGCCGGCTGTAGTGTTATAAGGTGCCGGCACCGGTTTATAGCGCTAAATCAATAGTTAACGCAGCGCGCTGGCCGGGAATTTATCCATATCGTTGTAATCGTGGTTTTCGCCGGCCATGCCCCAGATAAAGGTGTAACTGCCGGTGCCACAGCCACTGTGAATAGACCATGGCGGCGACACCACGGCCTGATCGTTGCCGGTGAAAATATGCCGGGTTTGTTGTGGCTCGCCCATAAAGTGGCAAACCTGCTGGCCTTCACTGAGACCAAAATAGAAATAAGCTTCCATCCGCCGGTCATGCTGATGTGCCGGCATCGTGTTCCAGACACTGCCCGGATGCAGCACGGTCAAGCCCATTTGCAGCTGGCAAGTATCGACCACGCCTTTAATCATCAGCTGATAAATATCGCGTTTATTGCTAGTCTCCAGCGCGCCCATGTGCAGCACATTACAGTCGGCCATGGTGATATGCCGGTTCGGGTATTGGTGATGCGCCGGCGTTGAATTCAGATAAAACTTGGCAGGAACCGCTGCGTCGTTGGAGATAAAGCGTACGTCGCGCGCGCCTTTGCCGACATACAGCGCTTCACGAAAATTCAGCGGATAGGCAGTACCATCAACTTCCACCACCCCGGCGCCGCCGGTATTGATCACGCCGAGTTCACGCCGCTCGAGGAAATATTCGGCTTTCAGCGCATCCACCGTTTGCAGCAACACAGGGCCTTTTACCGGGACCGCACTACCGACAATCAGCCGCTCATAGTGGGTGTAGTTCAGCACCAAAGTGTCGGGCTGCATCAGGTTATCCAGCAGAAAATGCTGACGCAGTTTGTCGGTGTCGTAATGCTTCACGTCATCCGGATGGGTGGCGTAGCGATTGGTAAAAACAATGCTCATAAAAACTCCAAAAATTCGACTGAAATGGGTTTATCGCGCCAGCCAGCCGCCATCGACGGCGAGCACATGGCCGTGAACATAATCACTGGCACTGGAGGCGAGGAATATCGCCGCACCGGCTAAATCCGCCGGTTCCCCCCAGCGGCCAGCCGGCAGGCGGCTTAAAATTTGTTGATTGCGATCTGCATTGGCCTGCAGCGCCGCTGTGTTGTCGGTTTTAAAATAGCCCGGCGCAATGGCGTTCACATTCACGCCAAAGCCAGCCCATTCATTAGCGAGCGCCCGCGTCAGGCCAACAACCGCATGTTTACTGGCGGTGTAAGCCGGCACTGTGATACCGCCGCTGTAAGACAGCATCGAGGCGATATTAATAATTTTGCCGCTTCTGCGTTCAATCATCGCTGCGCCTAAGCGTTGGCTCAGCAGGAAGGTCGCGTCGAGGTTCACTGCTAAATTCTGTTGCCAGTCGCCAAAGGCAAAATCCACCGCCGGCGTGCGGCTAATAGTGCCACCGCAGTTGACCAGAATGTCTATCTGACCGGCGTAATCCAGCGATTTTTCTGCAAGCTGCACCACGGCATTGCTGTCGGCTAAATCGGCTGAAAACGCCTGGGCTAAGCCACCTTGCTGGCGAATCGCTGCGACTGTCGCGTCGCTGCCACCGCTGCCAGAACTGGCGCACAGGACTTCAGCACCGGCATCAGCCAGCGCCAGCGCAATGGCCTGACCCAAGCCACGGCTGGCACCCGTCACTAAAGCTTTTTTGCCGGTCAGGCCAAACAATTGTTGCAGTTGCATCCGTCTCTCCTGTGGCCGGCCTTGATGTTGTCGGGCCAGGCGTGCTGTTGTCACTATCGATTACAAATTTTTATCCATATGAAAATAAACAATTTTTATGGATATGTACCGCCGTTTTTACCCTATACCCCCAGCAAATCCACATTTTTTTTGCAGTTTTTTTGTACTGGGTTTGACAGTGATTATGGCTTGGTGTTAGCTTTTTGCCATCGGTGGCAAAAAAACGCAAGCGAATTTTGCCACCGATAGACAAAAACAAAAAACGAATCAACAGGGCTTGTCTTGCAGTTGTGGAAATCAACAGCACCAAGAGACGGGCCAGATAAAAAAGCGTCAACGGCTCAGGTCGTATGGCACCATAAGAACAAACCCGACGAGGAAGACATCATGGCAGCTCACAAACAGGCATGGCGCCTGCAACCGCTGACTCTGGCAATGGCCATTGCACTTACCGGCAGCTTCAGTGCTTCTGCACTGGCTGCACAAGACGCAGCGCAGC
>Ga0247724_1000145_pt1 | contig 18134 bp, 14 predicted proteins | sample OKSTACKMC2E_FD_182776 | JGI IMG/M metagenome (GOLD analysis project Ga0247724, IMG submission 182776) | Subsurface sediment microbial communities from gas well in Oklahoma, United States - OK STACK MC-2-E | ecosystem: Environmental > Terrestrial > Deep subsurface > Rock core/Sediment | place... | reverse complement strand
CAAATTACTGCAACAGTCCGGCACCTTCGACGCCCGTGCTAAATTGCAGGAACGGATGATGGATTCTAACGCGCAGGAATCTGAGCGCGGCATTACCATCCTGGCAAAAAATACTTCAGTCCGCTGGAATGGATATCAGATCAACATCCTGGATACACCAGGCCACGCCGACTTCGGTGGTGAAGTTGAGCGCGTCCTGTCAATGGCAGACTCTGTGCTGTTATTAGTCGACGCGGTTGAAGGCCCAATGCCACAAACCCGCTTCGTAACCCAAAAAGCTTTCGCCCACGGTTTAAAACCTATCGTTGTTGTGAACAAAATCGACCGTCCGGGCGCTCGTCCGGATTGGGTTATTGACCAGGTCTTTGACCTGTTCGACAACTTAGGCGCGACTGACGAGCAGTTAGATTTCCCAATCGTTTACGCATCAGCCATCAACGGCTGGGCGACGCTCGATTACAACGAACCAAAAACTGACATCAACGACCTGTTCGCCGCTATCGTTGAACACGTGGCACCGCCACAAGTAGAACTGGATGGCGACACACAAATCCAGGTGTCTCAGTTAGACTACTCCAGCTACCTCGGCATTATCGGTATCGGCCGCATCAAACGCGGTACTTTACGTGTTAACCAGCAAGTCACCGTATTAGGTGCTGACGGTTCTAAGCGTAACGGTAAAGTCGGTCAGGTCTTCACCTACTTAGGTCTGGAACGGATTGATACGCAGGAAGCCAACGCAGGTGACATCATTGCCTTCACCGGGTTAGGCGACCTGAAAATTTCCGACACTATCTGTGCACCAACCACACTGGAAGCTTTACCGCCATTACAAGTGGATGAGCCAACAGTGACTATGACTTTCCAGGTCAACACGTCACCGTTCGCCGGTAAAGAAGGTAAGTTTGTGACCTCACGTCAGATCCTGGAACGTTTAAACCACGAACTGAAACACAACGTTGCACTGCGTGTTGAAGAAACTGAAGACGGCGACAAGTTCAAAGTTTCTGGCCGTGGTGAGCTGCACTTAGGTGTTTTAATCGAAAACATGCGCCGTGAAGGTTTCGAACTGGCCGTATCTCGTCCTGAAGTAATCATGAAAGTGATTGATGGCGAGAAAATGGAACCAATCGAAAACGTCACTATAGACGTGGAAGAGCAACACCAGGGCTCTATCATGGAGAAAATGGGCGAGCGTAAAGCTGAGATGACCAACATGCAGCCAGACGGCAAAGGCCGCATCCGGATGGATTTCCAGATGCCAAGCCGCGGTCTGATCGGTTTCCGTACTGAGTTCATGACACTGACTTCAGGTACAGGCCTGATGTACAACAGCTTTGATCATTACGGCCCACACAAAGGCGGTAACATCGGCCTGCGTATGAACGGCGTGCTGATCTCTAACGCGACAGGTAAAGCTGCCGGTTATGCGATTTTCTCACTGCAGGAACGTGGCCGGATGTTTATCGGTCATGCCGATGAAGTGTATGAAGGCCAGGTGATTGGTATTCACAGCCGCAGCAACGACCTGACAGTGAACTGCTTAAAAGGCAAACAGCTGACCAACGTGCGCGCTTCGGGTACTGACGAAGCCATCAACTTAGTGCCGCCAATCCGCTACACGCTGGAGCAGGCGCTGGAATTTATCGATGACGACGAGCTGGTTGAAGTAACACCACAGTCTATCCGCATCCGTAAACGTCACCTGACAGAAAACGACCGTAAACGCGCCAGCCGCGCTTAATTCCGGTTGTTAGCTTCCAAACCCGCGCTTGTCGCGGGTTTTGTTTTTTGGGACAAGGGACTGGCGATGTTTGCCAATGCTGTGTATCGTGCAGCTCTGAGAAAAGTTGCTTATTTGTTGCATGGAGTCTTCGCGTCATGACCTCACGCCGGTCGTTTTATAAGAATAAAACCGTTCTGGTTGTGGATGATTCTGACCAAATTCGCAGTTATTTCAAAAGTATGCTGTTGCTGATCGGTTTTGATGATGTCACGCTGGCACGCGATGCCGACATGGCTTTATCTTGCTGCCGGCGTATTCCCTTCGATTTTATCCTCTGCGATTTTCATCTGGGCAGCGGCCGCGACGGTTACCAGCTCTTTGAAGTGCTACGTACTGAGCGTCTGCTCAAAGCTGAGAACTGTTTTCTGGTGGTCAGTGCCGAGCGGCAGCGTCAGGCCGTTTATGGCATTATCGAATACCAGCCAGACGACTATCTGCTGAAACCTTTTAGTTATGCCGAACTGGAACGCCGTATCACCCGGGCTTACCACATCAAACAGGCGCTGAAGCTGGCTTATCAGGCCATTCATCAGCGTGAATTTGCTGACGCTGTCCAGGCCTGTGATCACGTGGTAGATCACCGCAGCCAATATGCCATGCATGCAACCCGCCTCAAAGCAGAGCTGCTGGTCCGGTTGGAGCGTTTTGATGAAGCCGAACACCTGTACCAGTGGGCCTTAACAGTACGCGATTTTGCCTGGGCGCGGCTGGGGCTGGCAGTTACCTATGGCTATCAGGGCCGCAGTAACGAGGCCGAGGCGCTGTTACAGGAGTTGTCGGGTCAGGCGGAGACGCGGATTGAAGCGCTGGACTGGCTGACGCGCTTGTATATCAGCCAGCAAAATCCGACCGCCGCTTTAGCCGCTGTGGAGCAGGTGGCAAAATCCTCGCCACGCAATTACCTGCGTCAGCATGTGCTGGCGACGCTTGCTGTCATCGAAAACCGCAAAGACTTGTCAGTACAGGTGCATCAGCGGCTGCTCAATGCCGCACGTTATTCAATGTATGACACCGCCGACAATATGCTGAATTTCGCCCGAGCGCTGATTGAACAGGCGAAAGATCAGGACGCCAAAGCCCGCAAAGAAACGTTGCTACGCTTAGACAGCTTTTTAATGACCATCAAAAAACGCTTTCATCCGGCGAGCTACGAGCACGATCGGTTAGTGGTCGATGCCCGGATCGCTATGTTAGAAGGCCGGACCAAGGATGCCATCGCGTTGCTCGAATACAGCGAACAGCTCAGTCTGGAAAAGCATTTGTCGCCGGCCGGCATGCTGGACCGGGCCCGGGCTTATTTTGAAGCGGGGAACCTCGCAATGTGTGACCACTATATGGCAGCTCTTTCTGCATTGACGCAGGACGACAATCTGTACTGCAGCGCTATTGGCCTGATGATGCAACACGAACAGAAAAAACATCAGGAATTGCGTCAGCAACTGATGGACCGCAACACCGCCGGCATGCATGCTTATGGTAGTGGCGATTTCTCGATGGCAATTGATTACTTCCGCACAGCACTGGAATCCATGCCAGCCAACGTCAATATTGCACTGAACCTGTTGCAGGCGTTGAGTATGCGTGACGGGCTGAACAGCGATTTAACCGCGCTGGCGCGCCACTGCATCAGTTTGATTGAAGCGGGCCAGTTACCGGCCGATCAACAAAAACGCTATCAGGTTCTACTGAGCCACCTGGACCTGTGATGCCGACTGGCGTTTCAGGCGGGCATTGATTACACTGCGCCGGTTTTCCTGCAAAGAGAGCCAGTCATGTCTGTTCAAACAGCTTTATCTTTCCGTCTCTTACCTTGGGTTTTCACGCCGTTTTTGTTACTCAGTTGCACGCCGGCGGACCCATTGCAACATTTCTCCGGCCCGGCGCAAGGCTCGACCTATAACATCACTTATTGGACTGATGCGCAGATCAAAGCCACTGATCTGCAACAACAAATCACCAACGAGTTAGACCGCATTGATGTGGTGATGTCCAATTACCGGCCAGATTCTGTTATCGAACAATTTAACAGCAATAAAGTCAGCACGGCGCAGCAAGTCGGCGCTGAGCTGGTGGCTCTTGTTGAGGACGCACGCCAGGTCACTCAGGCCAGCCAGGGTTGTTACGATTTAACCGTCAAGCCGCTGTTTGAACTCTGGGGTTTCAAAGCCGACAAATTTAACCAGCCAACGCCAGAGCAAATTGCTGAGACCATGCAAGTGGTGGGCATGGATAAAATCAGTACCAGTGCCGACTTGATGACAAAAGTTAATCCGGACGCGCGGGTTGACGTGTCGTCGATTGCGCAGGGTTATACGGTGCGACAGCTCGCACTGCTGCTGGAAAAGGCCGGCGTGACCAATTATCTGGTGGAAGTGGGTGGCGAATTACAGGTGCGTGGTAAAAAACCAGCCGGCCAGCCTTGGAAAGTCGCGATTGAAAAACCATTGCCTGGCGATCAGCGTCTGCAAAAAATCATTGAAGTCCAGCAAGATGAACCGTTGGCTATTATGACTTCCGGCACCTACCGGCATTATTTCGATGCCAATGGCCAACGTTTCAGTCATGTACTGGACGCCCGGCATGGTGCGCCGGTGCGGCACCACACGGTGTCGACGACGGTGCTGATTGACAATGCCACCTTTGGTGATGCCTGGTCGACGGCGTTTTTGTGTCTCGGTAGTGCAGACGGGCTGAAGGTTGCCGATGCGCTGGGGTTGAAAGTGCTGTTTATCGATCAGGATGGCGACCAGCTGCTGGAAAAATCCAGCCAGGCGCTGGCACAAAGCAAATCAGTGGTACTGCGCTAATTAAGTGTAGTTGCCGTGGGCGGCCAGCTTTGTGATAGGCTGCTGCTTCCGGCACCGCAGACAGTGCCAGTTCAGGACAGGACGATGCCCGAATTTATTGTGAACAGCTGGCGTTTTTGCCGGCTTTATCTGCAACGTTGTCAGCACGACCAGATTGGTATGATCGGTGGTTACCTGGCTTATATATCGATTCTATCGCTGGTGCCGCTGGTGGCCGTAGCGTTTTCAGTGCTGAATGCCTTCCCGATGTTTGCCGGCCTGCGCGGTGAAATCGAAGCTTTTGTCTACGCCAATATCGTCCCGTCGCGTGGCGAGGAAATTCAGAGTTATATCAACGGTTTTGTTGAAAACATCGGCCAGATGACCACAGTAGGTGTACTGTTTCTGGTACTGGTGGCTTTAATGCTCATCCACAATATTGATAAAACTCTGAATAAAATCTGGCGGGTGCAAAAACGGCCACGGCTGGTGATCTCTCTGTCGATTTATTGGATGATCCTGACGCTGGGTCCCATTTTGCTTGGCAGTTCCATCGCGCTGACTTCTTATCTGGCATCGTTAACTCATCTGGCTGACGATTACACGCCGGGGTTGTCGAATTTTCTGCTGTCTTTTACCCCGTACCTGATGTCATTGCTGGCGTTTTTTATGTTGTATCAGCTGGTGCCGAATATCAAAGTACGTTACGGCCATGCGATCTGGGGGGCTTTGTTAGCCAGTATTTTGTTTGAAATGCTGAAAAACGGTTTTGCGTTATATATCCAGCATTTCCCGTCTTATCAGGCGATTTATGGCGCTTTAGCGCTGGTGCCTATTCTGTTTGTCTGGATTTATTTATCCTGGCTGGTGGTGCTGATTGGCGCTGAGCTGACGGCGTTGTTACAGGAACAACATTGCCGCGCGTTGCAACTGGCGCAACATAAAGCGCAACGTGACAAACAACAGCGCGCCGCTGTTTCTCCGGAGTCCCTTGATGTACCGCACTGAACCTGTGGAAAGCTATTACACCGGTTGGCTGGACCGGCCGCACGGCCACCGGCTCTATCTGGAACAAAGTGGTAACCCGAATGGGATCCCGGTGCTGATGTGCCATGGCGGCCCTGGTGGCGGCAGCTCGCCGTTTCAGCGCACGCTGTTTGACCCGCAGCAATACCGGATAGTGTTGTTTGATCAGCGCGGTTGCGGCCAGTCGACGCCTTTTGCCTGCATTAGCCATAACACCACGGCAGAGCTGATTGGCGATATTGAAGCCATTCGCCAGCTGCTCGGCATTGAGCAGTGGGTAGTGGCGGGCGGCAGCTGGGGCAGTACTTTGGCACTGGCCTACGCGCAGCAGTATCCAGAGCGTTGTCTGGGTCTTATCCTGCGCGGCATTTTCCTTGGCCGGCCCGAAGATATTGATTGGCTGTACCGCCCGGGTGGCGGTGCCAGTCAGTTGTTTCCAGATTATTATGCTGACTTTTTTGCTCCGGTCGCCGCACTGAAAGGTCTGGATATTCTGGTGGCTTACCAGCAACTGCTACAGCACCCGGACGCAGCCATTCAGCTTCAGGCGGCAAAAGCCTGGAGCCTTTGGGAGGCGCGTGTCGCCACCTTGCTGCCCAACACCGCGATGCGTGATGGCGCCTTGGAACCTGAGTCGGCGTTGCCGCTGGCCCGCATTGAAAACCATTATTTCCTGCACCACTGTTTTTTGCGGCCCAATCAGCTGCTGGAAGATATTGCCCAGGTCAAACATTTGCCTTGTTACATCGTGCACGGTCGTTACGACAGTGTTTGTAAAATGGAAAATGCCTGGAGTCTGCACCAAACCTGGCCAGATTCAGTATTGACGATTGTCAGCAATGCCGGGCATTCCGCCAGTGAGACTGGCATCAGCCGGGCCTTGTATGACGCATCGCTACTGTTGGCCCGTCGTCTCGGAGATCCATGTTGATTGCCTTAATTCAAAGAGTCCGCCGTGCTGATGTCACTGTCGCAGAACAGGTGGTTGGCGCTATTGGCCCTGGCATGCTGGTATTGCTTGGCGTTGAAGCCGGTGACAGCAGCGCCGAATTACACAAGCTGGCAGACAAAGTTCTGAAATACCGGCTGTTCAGTGATGCGGCTGGCAAAATGAATCTGAATCTGCAGCAATCCGGTGGCGAGATGTTAGTGGTGTCCCAGTTTACGCTGGCGGCTGATACTAACTCGGGCCTTCGGCCCAGTTTCACCCCAGCGGCGCGGCCGGAACTGGCCGAGCCTATGTATCGGCAGTTTGTTGATTATTGCCGGGCTCAGGGCGTGACAGTCGCGACCGGTCAGTTTGCTGCCGACATGCAGGTCAGTCTGGTCAACGACGGCCCTGTCACTTTTTGGCTGCAAGTTCCGCCCGCATTGGCTTAAACCAGAGGTTAGCTGCATGAACTATCAGGTTATCAGCCCGTCTAGTGCCGAAGAATGGCAGGGGTATTATCAACTGCGTTATCAGGTGCTGCGAGCGCCCTGGGGGCAACCGCCCGGTTCAGAACGTGACGAGCTGGAAGCTGATAGTGCGCACCGGATGGTGCTGGATGCGGACGGTGCCGTGCTGGCGGTCGGGCGTATTCATCAACTGGACGATGGCTGGTGTCAGGTGCGTTATATGGCCGTCGCGGAAGCGGCGCGTGGTAAAGGCCTCGGTGCTTTAGTTCTGAAGTCATTGGAGCAGCAAGGCGTGCTCTGGGGTTGCCGGCAACTGACGCTTAATGCCCGCGAAAATGCCTTTGGCTTTTATCAGAACCTCGGTTATCAGGCTGGTCGTCCACTGGAACCCTTGTATGGTATTGCGCATCAGCAAATGACCAAACGCCTGCGGCTGGATGGTACAGCGACCGAGTGGGCGCAGTGGTGTGACAGTTTGCAGCAAACCTGGCATCAGACTATTCCGCTGTCGGCTTTTATGCAGCTGACCCTCGACCAGTTTGACGGCCATTTACTGGCGTGCCGCGCGCCATTACCGCCGAATAAAAACCTGCACCACACTATGTTTGCCGGCAGTATTTATAGTCTGCTGACGTTAACGGGCTGGGGATTGGTCTGGTTACAGCTACAGGCACTTGGACTGCACGGTGATATTGTGCTGGCGGATGCCGATATCCGTTATCTGGCGCCGGTGCGAGAGGACGCGCGGGCGGAAGTATTGCTCACTGAAGCGCGTGGCGATTTGGTCAATCTGCGGCATGGTCGCAAAGTCCGTCAGCACTTGACGGTGCGACTGGTGCATTCGGGACAGGTTTTGGCGGAATTCCACGGTCGTTTTGCCGTATTGCCGGTGCAACCGGCTGCAGCTGGGGCTTAATCATGGCAACTGTGCTGATTTTTGGCTGCGGCTGGTTGGGCAGCCAGCTCGGCGTAGCCTTGGCCGGGGCAGGGCATCAGGTCTATGGCAGCCGGCGCAGTGCTCAAAGCCTGCTGACGTTACCGCCACAAATCCAGCCACTGTGCTGGGACGGCCAGAGCCCGTTTGGCAGCTCTATTCAGGCGCTGTTGCCAGACAGCTGGGTGATTCTGGCAATGCCGCCGGCTGCGCAGCGTGATGGCGGCAGCGCTTACCTCGACAGTTTACAGCGGGTATTGGGCCAAAGTAGCAGGGCGAAAGGGCTGATCCTGTGTTCCTCTACGGGCGTCTACGCGGGCCTTGCTGGTCGCGTCAATGAATCGGCAGCCCCCGGTCCGGAACCCCGTGCGGCACTGTTGTGGCAAGCCGAGCAGCTGGTGCGTCAGCATCCGGCGCCTTATATTCTGCGACTGGCCGGTTTAGTCGGGCCAGGCCGTCATCCGGCAGGCTTTACCCGGCGTGGGCTGATGGCCGGGCCGGAACAACCGGTCAATCTGGTCCACAGTGCAGATGTTTGTCTTTGGGTCTGTCAGCTGCTGACGGTGTCAGGCCATGGTTTTCCTCAGGTGGTTAATTTGTCTGCACCTTTGACTGCTACGAAGGTGGAATTTTATACCGCAGCCTGCATTCGGGCCGAAGTCGCGGTGCCGCAGTTTGTCGCCGCGACTGAACCTGCCCGAACGGTCGATGCGAGTCTGAGCCAGCGCGACACTGGTTTTGTTTATCGACATCACGATATAAGCAGCCTCTGCAGTTAACGCCAGCGCAAACCGCGCAGTCACAGCAATATCATAAATTTATCAAAGCTTGGTTGGCTTTTTCCACGTGGATGCCGGCAGCATAGCCATCATAGGAACATGGCTCAGGAATCTGCGATTGGATCTCAATAAATGGCTGCTTGGTTCAGGCTGCTGCACCGCGCTGGGCGTCGTAGCTGGTTTTATATATCTGTACGGCAATCCGGCCGATTCTGCCCTGATGAATCCCCAGTGGTATCAACAACCGCTGTTATTGGTTTTTACCGGCATGCTGTTGCTAGCCTTAGTGCTGAATGTATTTGCGGTATTTGGTATTGAATTTCGTCGAGAACCGGGAGTGCTGTCGCAACCAGAACCGTCGGCGCAACACAATTTTCAGCGGCTGGCTTTACAGTTTTTGCAGCAACAGTCAGCACACAAGTTACATGGCGTGGATAACTACTATCTGAAAGCGGAATATGGTGTCTTGTATTATCTGCATTCTCCGGCCGATGGACCTCTTGATATTGTGCTGCTGCGGCAGATTTTCCAGCAGATGTTACGGCATCAGTGCCACAGTGCGTTGGCGATTGTGCCTGAGCGGCTGGACAGCCCGGCGCAAATCTTTGCTCTCGAAGCAAACATCAGAGTGTTGGATACGCAAAAGCTGCAGAATTGGTTAAAAGCCTGAAAATTTGCGGAGTTGGGAACAATATCAAAACTCCGTAAGGTTTTTTTGTCTCTATTTTGGCAATTTATTTCTGCGTGTAACGCAGAAGGATCGCCACAAATACCCGGGATTGGGTAGAAACACCGCCTGCCTGGCTGGACTTGTTCCAGCCTTTTTTTGCGCTGTCGTTTTGAAGTTGCTTTACCCCGATGACGGGTTATGTGTGTAGACAAACATTGCCCGCAAGGCAACATCAGCGTTGTGGCGATATATGCTGTGATGTTATGTCAGGAGAGCTGCGCGAGGGACCCTGAACAACAGGGTCCACCAATGGCAGTTAAATCTTGAAGGTACTGATCGCCGCGCTGAGCTGGCTGGCGTTGTCGCTGACCGCAGCGCTGTGCTGCAGTGTCCTGTCAGCTTTCTCTGAACTTTGACCTGACAGTTGCACCATATCCCCCATGTGGTCGGAGATCAAATCACCCAGCGCCAGTTGCTGTTGGGTAGCGCTGGCAATAGCAGTACTGATTTGATGCATCTGGCTGATGGCCTGATTGACCTGACCAAGCGACTGTACTAAATCTGCCGTGTGATTGACACAGTATTCAGCATCGGTTTTGCCTCGGGTAATAGCGCTGACGGCTGACGTACTTTCTTGTTGCAGGGTTTGGATCATCTGTCGGATCTCATCAACCGCTGCCTGGCTGCGTACCGCCAGTGAACGGACTTCATCGGCCACTACGGCAAAACCCCGGCCTTGTTCACCGGCGCGCGCAGCCTCGATGGCGGCATTGAGCGCCAGCAGGTTGGTCTGTTCGGCAATGCCGCGGATGGTTGCCAGGATACTGCCGATATTATTCGATTGCTCGTTTACTTTGAGCATGATAGTGGCCGTGCTGCTGAGCTGCTCCGCAAGACCACTGATTAACGTGTTGTTCTCATTTGAAATTTTGTCAATCTGCTGGCTTTGACCTAAAGCATGCTGCATTTCCTGCACGGCCAGTTGCGCCTGCTGTGCAATCTGATGGGTGTTGTCATTAAGTTGTAAGGTGGTTTGATTCACGTCGTTTATTTGGTTTTGCTGGCTTTGCAAGGCGCGGTTGATCTCCTGCACCTCGTCTCTCGAGCGTTCGGCATTATGCTGTAATTCACCGGAGCTGCTGACAATCCGGTGAATGAGCTGGCTTAACGCTTCAATCAGGCTATTCACCTTCATCGACAAGGCGCCAAATTCATCTTCGTTTTCGATAGCGAGGCGCCGGGTCAGGTCACCGGCAGCGACTTCACCCAGTACTTTGTTGATGCCAGCCAGTGGTTTCAGCATGGCATTGATGGTCAGATAAGCAGCAGCCCCGGCCAATGCCACCAGCACGACCATAATGATGATAGTGCGGACCTGACCAAAGGATAATGCTGAAGACACTTCAGCCTGCAGGCTGGCAAATTGTTGGTCGGCAGCCTTGAGTAGCTGGTCAAGTGCGGTGATTGCCAGGGCGATGGCCTGTTCGGATTGAGTTAAATCGGTCTGAGCCTCTTGCAATGCGGTCAGTTGCTGTTGTTTGAGCCGAACCAGACCGTTTTCTGCACTGATGCGCTGTTTAACACTGCTCAGTTGCTCGTTAAAGGTTTGCCACAAGTCTGTCGCATCCACTTCATCTACCAGCTTGCTGATGTAATCCAGATTCCCCTGCATATCACTGATAGCAAACTCCAGGTTTTGCTGGCTCTCCGTGGTTTGGCTCAGTTCGGTGTAAGCGCCGGTCTCTTTAACGGTCTGCATTAAACTAAGTAACTGGCCATCCACCCGGGCTGCAGCACCTGCCAGTAGTTCCAGCTGGGCTTTCTTACCTGGCGTTTCCAGATAAGAAATATCCACCAGTGTGGCACCTGCATCATCTATGAGCTGCACCAGTTGTTTAACTTCAGCAGCTACACTATCTGCGGTCTTCAACGTTGTTAGTTTGGCGGCAAACATCGCATTAACAGCATTTTGGTATTGTTCGTAATGCTGTTTTGCCTGCGCCAGCGGTTGATTCAGGCTGGGTTCTGCGGCGGTTAGCGCAGTCAGTTTTTTGATTTGTTGCAGATATTGCTCACTGGCACTGGCAAAATCGCTCTGAAACTGGCTGATCGTTTTTGGCTGATCGGCCATAAAGCCCAGCGCTGACAGCTTGGCCAGTTTCAGTAATTGAATTTGCGCCTGATTACTTTGTTGTTGCACCGGCACGGCAATGTCATTTACCCGGCTGCCCGAGTCGGACACCACGGCAAAGCTCCACAAAGACGATAAGCTGGCAAACAGCAGCAGTAATGCAATAAAGCCAAAGCCAAGAATGACTTTGTGAGCCACGGTGAGTTTCATGTCTGATCCTGTTGTCTCATTTGTCTTCTTCGTCTGGATTAATTTTAGTATTGACGAAGTTCTTTTTTGTGCAAATTTGTACAAAGAGATTCAGGAAATTAACAGAGTTAAATCAGCTGGTCCAGCCAGTATCTGCGAAAAAAAGCATTTAATAAAAACAGGTGTTTATCGTTGATCCTGCAACTAATGAGCAAGAAATAGCGAGGTTACTGTCATTTACTGCAGCAGACCGCGTTGCGGTTTTGCTGGCGCCGTCAGCCGGCGGGGCTGATATTTAAATGACCACCCAGCCGATAACGGCTGCCGGCAGAAGTCAAAAAGGCGAAGCTGACAGCGCCGCCTCGGCTGAAGGTTCGCCGGGTCAAACGCAAACAAGGTTCGTGTGGCGTGAGTTTTAAATGTTTACAGGTAAATTCATCCGGCAACACAGCTTCAACGATGTGGTCAGCTTCAGTAAGTGGTGCCACCGCGCTTAAATACTCGTGTGGCGTCTGGTAATGAAAGTCTTGCTGCAGATAAAGCGGCACCATCTTCGGGTTGACGTAGCGCGCTTCCAGCTGCAACGGGGTTTGATTGTCGTAATGCACAATCAGCGAGAAAAACACCGGTTCATTACGGTTCAGGCCTAAAGCGCCGGCCACCAGCGCCGGGCAGGGCAAACTGGTCAGCTGCACTAATTGCGCGCTGTGAAAATGTCCCCGAGCCTGAATTTCGTCGGCGATATTGCGGATCTCTAACAGTGCCGATTGTGATTTGGGTGATGCGACAAAACTACCGACGCCCTGAGTGCGGTACAACACCCCTTGTTCGGTCAGCTCCTGCAACGCCCGGCGTGCCGTCATCCGGCTGACGGCAAACTGATCGCACAGCGCATGCTCAGACGGTACCCGACTGTGTTCCGGCCAATTGCCAGTTTCAATCTGGCTGAGAATAAACTCTTTAATCGCGGCGAACTTTGGTGTGCCACTGTCGTTACTGCGTTGCATCCGCTGTACCTGTGCTTTGAGGGGCTGGTCTGAGATCTGGCAATAAATAGCGGATCTCGATTGTCTATACAAGTGAATGCGGTAGAATTTGCCGGATAAAAGCGCCAGCGTGTTGCCGTGCTGGTTTGTGGATGACTCTGCTTCTACTTACAGGACAGCTAATATGCAGCATTTTGATGCGATTTGGTACAACGTCAATCTGGCGACCATGGACCCAGACCGTGACGGCCCTTATGGCGTTATCTCCAATGCGGTATTGGCCGTAAAAGATGGTCTGATCGTCTATTGTGGCCCGCGCGCTGAGTTGCCGGCCTATGACGCGCTGGCAACGCCGGCGTATGACGGGCAGGGTGGCTGGTTGTTACCGGGCTTCATCGATTGCCATACGCATCTGGTCTATGCCGGCAGCCGGGCCAATGAATTTGAAATGCGCCTCAATGGTGCCACTTATCAGCAAATTGCAGAGAGCGGCGGCGGTATTCAGTCGACTGTCGCGGCGACGCGGGCAGCCTCGGCAGAGGAATTGTTTGTATTGGCGAAAGACCGCTTAAACAGCTTGCTGGCGCAGGGTGTGACCACAGTGGAAATTAAATCCGGTTATGGTTTAAGTCTGGAGTCAGAGCGCAAAATTCTGCAAGTGGCGCGCTTGTTGGAAGAGCATCATCCCGTCACAGTAAAAACGACCTTTCTTGGCGCTCATGCTTTACCGGTTGAATATCGCGGCAACAGTGATGGTTATCTGGACCTGGTAGTCGAGACCATGTTACCGCAGCTGCAGCAGGAAGGGCTGATTGATGCGGTTGATGTGTTTTGTGAAGGGATTGGTTTTTCGGTGGCGCAAAGCCGGCGCTTGTTTAGCAAAGCCCAAGCGCTGGGCTTGCCGGTGAAGGCGCATGCCGAACAGCTGTCGAGTTTAGGTGGCGCCAGTCTGGTAGCTGAGTTTGGCGGATTGTCGGCCGATCATATTGAATATCTGACCGAAGCCGACGTGCAGGCGATGGCACAGGCCGGCACTGTCGCAGTGTTATTACCTGGTGCTTATTATTTCCTGCGCGAAACCAAAATGCCGCCGATTGACCTGCTGCGGCAATATCAGGTACCTATGGCTGTCTCGACTGATTTAAATCCCGGTACTTCGCCGCTGTGTAATCTGCCGCTGATGCTGAATATGGCTTGCACTTTATTCCGCCTGACGCCAGCAGAAGCACTCGCCGGGGTGACCCGCCACGCCGCAACAGCGCTTGGCCTCTCTGACCGGGGCATGCTCAAAACCGGTTTGCGCGCCGATCTGGCATTGTTTCAAATTAGCCAGCCGGCTGAGCTCTGTTATCAGTTTGGTGTTAATCCGCTGAAACAACTGGTCGTCGGCGGTCAGACGGTGCCGTTGGCGTCCCGGATCTGACTGGAGGCTGGCTGACTTTACAACCAGACAAAAAAGCGTAAGCTCAGGCCATACGCACGCCTCAGGTACTGGATCTATGCGTTGGAGTTTGGTTGTTGTCGCGTTGTTTTACGCCGTGTCCGCTGCTGCTGTGCCCGCCGCTTCTGTGACTCAGGCCAATACATTGCCCTGGTGGGTCTTCGCCGGGTTTATCGGTTTGTCGCTGCTGTGCGTTTTCACCACTATGTTATGGTGGCGAGCCCGCCGCCCACAACCTACAGTTACGGCTTCTCAGCCGCCTTTTCATTTATTACACGATGACATCAGCGGCTTGCCAAATAAGTGGCTGGTAAAGCAGGATTTTCTGACCTTTATTACCAGCCGGCCTCAGGCGCAGCTGGCGCTGGTGTTGGTGAAAATCGACCAGTTTGAACGGGTGAACCAATTGCTTGGTTACAGCCACGCCAATTTGGTGCTGAGTCAAATCGCCCGGCGGCTGAATCAGGCCGCCGCAACCCATCAGGGCATCCTGCCGCTCAGTAGTACAGATGCTTTTGTTGCTCACCTTGGCGGTGTCGATTTCCTGTTACTGGTTGATCAGCAAGGTAAACAGCATCAGGCCGGCTATCTGGCACATCAGCTGGAACAACAAATTGCCGAACCGCTGCTATTGCGTGGCTGTGCTGTCGATTATCGCATCTTGTCCGGCATCAGTTTGTATCCGCAACATGGTCAGGATTTCTCTGAGCTGGTGGAAAAGGCCCATCTGGCGCTGCAGCAGAGGCTGAAAAGCGCTGCGGACTCGCCGCTGTATCAAGATGAGATGTCCGCGACCACGCCGGACAAACTGGCAATGATGGCAGAGCTGCAGCAAGCTATCGCTTCGCAGCAGTTGCAGCTGGATGTGCAGCCGCAAGTGTTGTTGCCCGACCGGCAGGTGGTCGCGGCGGAAGTGTTGTTGCGCTGGGCGCATCCGGTGCAAGGTTTGCTGGCGCCGAAGCAGTTTATTCCGCTGGCGGAACGGATGGGGTTGATGTTTCCGCTGACCTGTTGGGTGCTGCAGCAGACGATCCAGATGCTGGCGACGCTGCAAAAAGAAGGCATTGTGCTGCAGTTGGCAGTTAATATCAGCAGCAGCGATTTATTGCAGATTGAACTGGCCGAACATATTCAGCAGTTGCTGGCAAAGCATCAGGTCAAACCCAGTCAGCTGATCCTGGAATTAAAAGAAGAAGCGCTGATGACAGAGCCACAGGCGGTGCTGCCGATGCTGCAACGGCTACGGGCATTGGGGCTGGTTCTGGTACTGGACGATTTTGGTACCGGTTATTCCTCACTTGGCATGCTGCGCGAATTTCCGCTACAACAGGTCAAAATCGATGCGCAGTTTATCAGTGGTATGCATAAGTCAGATGCTCAGGTCGCTATCACCGGCGCTATTATTGATCTGGCAAAAAATCTGCGGCTTGATGTGGTGGCTGAAGGGGTTGAAGAGCAGCCTACGGCGGAAAAATTAACGCGGATGGGATGCATCCGCGCTCAGGGTTTTTTATTCAGCCAGCCGTTTGCTCTGGCTGGATTGCCGGCCTGGATGCGGCAACATCAGTTTAATCAGCCTGCGGGCTGAGCACTGTTCAATGCAGGGCAGCTCTGGCCTGAATGAACGCCAGAACCAGCGCTGACAACACCTGACCCGCTTCATTCATGCCGGCTTTCAGGCCGGCCGGATGCTGCGCCGGGGCAGCTTCCGCCAGATGCAGGTAACGCACCCGCGCTAACTGCGCCAATTGCCAGACATAATACTCGGCATCGGCCACTGACACACCGCAATTGGTATAGGCACTAACCGGCATACCACTGATGCTGTCGGTGTCCAGTTCAATTCCCAGCGGGACGCTTTCATCGGTACCAACAAAATCAATGGCTTGAGTGATAGCCTGTGCCAGCGTCAATTGGCGGCGTTGCCAGATGCGCTGATAGCTGCAATAGCCGGCGCCGGCCGCTGCCAATTGCTGCAAGGCCGTGGCGGAGTTTTTTAGTTCATGTAACCCCAGCACAAAATACTTGCGCAACCAGCCGGCTTTCGCAGCGTAGCTGAAGCCGTTGCCGCTGTGCCGGCCTTCCAGCAGGCGGAAATCGCAGTGCGGGTCGAGATTGATGGCATCGGCCGCCTGGCCGGCGTGACTGGCCAGTGCCTGTATAATCGGCAGGGCATTGTTATGGCCACCGCCGATGACAATAGGCGTCAGTCCGGCGTCAAAGATGGTACGCACGACGCTATAAACCCGCTGGTCGAGCTCGCTGCAGAGTTGCCGCAGTTGCGTCAGCTGATCCGGATCTGCGTTATCCAACAGCGCAGCGCGTTGCTGCAAGTCATCGCAGCGGATGTTGCCGGCTAACAGTAATTTGCCGGCGGCAGCAAACGGGTTCTCCTGCAGATTGATAAACCGGCTTAAAAACGCATTAAAACCGAGATCGGCGCCACCATTACCGAGATTGGCCCGTGGGCCTATGTCTTCCGGGATACCGAGCAGCGCAAAGCGGCAGCCCTGCTGGAAAGCTCCCACCAGCGCATCGTCCAGCGGTAACAACGGATTCAGATAATGCAGTGCGGCACCGAGCCGCACTTCACCGGCGCGATGTTGCTGCCAGGTGGCCAGATCAGCGCTCTGCAGCCGTTGTAACCAGTTATTCAATGTCTAGTGGCTCCGCAGACAGGATAATTCCGGTGCTGTCGGCGTAGATATGGTCTTCCGGCAGGAAAGTAACACCAGCAAAATTGACCGGCACATCGGTTTCGCCAAACCCCTGGTCATCGGCGCGTACCGGGATGGCGTTGACCGCCTGAATGCCCAAATCAAAATCTTCCAGTGTATCGACATCGCGCACACTGCCGTAACAGACAATGCCTTCCCAGCCATTTTCTGACGCCAGCGCCGCGAGCTCGGCATCAATCAGAGCCCGGCGCGCTGAGCCGCCGCCGTCGATCAACAGCACTTTACCCACACCGGGTTCAGACAGCATCTGGCGGACCAGCCCGTTGTCTTCAAAACACTTAATCGTGTGGATCACGCCACCAAAGGAACGGCGGCCGCCATAATTGGCGAAAATCGGTTCAACCACATCAATCATGTCGGCATACAGATCACATAATTCAGAGGTATTGTATTGCATGGTAATTCCCGCCTTTGGATCAATTGGTTAGGGGACAGTATAACCCTATTGTCTTCAAGCTCAAGCTTGTTGGCCGCGCGCAATTATGCCGGCAACAGCAGTGCAAAACCATTTCAGCTGTGTTAGTTTTTGCTTACATATCTCGTCTCTGGTTTGTCCCTTTGAGCCTTGAACTGACGCTGGCCCGTATTTCGTTGTTCCTGATCCAGGCTGGTTTGTCCTGCGCGCTGAGCTTTATTCTGTGGTATTTCTTTCGAATTTATCAGCGGCATTATCTGAAATCCTGGTCTGTTGCTTTTGGCTGTTTTGCTGCTTATTTACTGTTACTGGCCTGTCATGTGGCAATAAATCCTGCAACCGGGCCGCTTTATCCGGTGCTGGTTAGCCTGGAGTTTGGTTATCTGTTTGCCAGTTATGCCTTTGCCATTTATGTGCTGGTGGGCGTGCGCGAAGCGATCAGTTCTGAGCGGATCTCCAGCCGGCTGGTCAATCAGCTGTTGTTATTGGTGGCGGCGTTGGCGGCGGTTTCGGTGGCGTTGTTTTTATTTCAGGACGGGCCTTCGCTGTGGAAAACTGTGGTTCAGCTCAATCTGCGTTTGTTATTTATCGGTGCAGCGTTGGCGGTGTCCGGCGTTTGGCTGTTTGCGCTGCCGCATCGGATTTTTATTGGCAGACTGGTCGCAATCTCGATTCTGTTGTGGGGCATCTTGCTGATTGTGCTGGCATTGTTGTCAGGCTGGCTCGGTGAAGGGCAATTGTTCCTACGGGTCTTGCTGGTGGGCAAACATCTGGAATTGTTCTTCCAGACCATGCTGGGATTGGGGCTGGTGGTCTGGCTGCAGGATGATGAGCGCAGCACTAACCAGCAGCTGA
>Ga0247724_1000142_pt1 | contig 18369 bp, 15 predicted proteins | sample OKSTACKMC2E_FD_182776 | JGI IMG/M metagenome (GOLD analysis project Ga0247724, IMG submission 182776) | Subsurface sediment microbial communities from gas well in Oklahoma, United States - OK STACK MC-2-E | ecosystem: Environmental > Terrestrial > Deep subsurface > Rock core/Sediment | place... | reverse complement strand
GTGTCAAGGATCGGGTACGCCTCGGTCTGGCCTTCAACGAGATGGTGAAAAACGGCGAGCTGAAAGCCCCCATCGTCATCGGTCGCGACCATCTGGATTCCGGCTCGGTGGCGAGCCCGAACCGCGAGACCGAAGCCATGATGGATGGCTCCGATGCCGTCTCCGACTGGCCGCTGCTCAACGCTCTGCTCAACACCGCTGGCGGCGCGACCTGGGTCTCCCTGCACCACGGCGGCGGGGTCGGCATGGGCTTCTCCCAGCACTCCGGCGTGGTGATCGTCTGCGACGGCTCCGATGACGCGGCCCGCCGCGTCGGTCGGGTGTTGCGCAACGATCCGGCCACCGGGGTGATGCGCCACGCGGATGCCGGCTACGAGATTGCCATCAACTGTGCCCATGAGGCGAAACTGGATCTGCCGATGATTGACGGCGCCAACGGTGTCAAAGGAAAGGTGTAACACCATGTTTGAATTGACTATTACTCCTGGCGAGCTGGATCTTGCCACCCTGCGCCGCGTCAGCCGCGAGCCGGTACATGTTTCACTGGATCCGGCCGCGCTGCTGGAGATCCACGCCTCAGCTGCTGTGGTTACCAAGGTGATCGAGCAGAACCGGGTGGTGTATGGCATCAACACCGGCTTTGGTCTGTTGGCCAACACCCGCATTCCGGTGGAGCAGCTGGACGAGCTTCAGCGCTCCATCGTGCTCTCCCATGCCGCTGGCATCGGCGAATACATGGATGACGCCACTGTACGGTTGATGATGGTGCTCAAACTCAACTCGTTGGCACGCGGCTTCTCCGGCATCCGGCTGACGGTGCTTGAGGCCCTGATGACCCTCATCAACGCCGAAGTCTATCCGGTGGTACCGAAGAAGGGATCCGTCGGTGCCTCCGGCGATCTGGCACCGCTGGCCCATATGAGCTGCCTGCTGATCGGGGAGGGCAAGGCCCGCCACAAGGGCGAGCTGATCGACGCCGCTACTGCGCTGAAAATTGCCGGGCTCGAGCCTATCGCGCTGGCACCCAAAGAAGGATTGGCGCTACTTAACGGCACTCAGGCGAGCACCGCCTTCGCGCTGGAAGGGTTGTTCCACGCCGAGGATCTCTACGCCGGCGCCATCACCATAGGCGCCATGAGCGTGGAGGCCGCCCTTGGCAGCCGCCGGCCGTTCGATGCCCGCATCCACGAAGTGCGCGGTCAGCGTGGCCAGATCGATGCGGCCGCCTGCTATCGCCACCTGCTGGTGGATGGCAGCGAGATCGGCATGTCCCATCACAACTGCGAGAAGGTGCAGGATCCCTACTCATTGCGCTGCCAGCCGCAGGTGATGGGTGCCTGCCTGACCCAGATCCGCCACGCCGCCGAGGTGCTGGTGTGCGAGGCCAACGCGGTCTCCGACAACCCGCTGGTGTTTGCCGATGACGAGGAGATCCTCTCCGGCGGCAATTTCCACGCCGAGCCGGTGGCCTTCGCTGCCGACAATCTGGCGCTGGCCATCGCCGAAATCGGCTCGCTCTCCGAGCGGCGTATGGCACTGCTGATCGACTCGCGGATGTCCGGTCTGCCGGCGTTTCTGGTCAACAACGGCGGAGTGAATTCGGGCTTTATGATCGCTCAGGTCACTTCGGCGGCGCTTGCCTCCGAGAACAAGACTCTGGCCCATCCCGCCTCGGTGGATAGTCTGCCCACTTCCGCCAATCAGGAGGATCACGTCTCCATGGCGACCTTCGCTGGCCGCCGGCTTGCCGATATGGCCGAGAACACCCGTGGCATTCTGGCTGTTGAACTGCTGGCAGCGGCACAGGGGCTCGATTTCCGCGCGCCGCTGCGCAGTACCGAGCTGATCGAGCTGGCCAAGGGACGACTGCGGGCCGAGGTGAGCTTCTACGACAAGGACAGGTACTTCGCGCCGGATATCGAAGCGGCCGCCGCCCTGCTGGGCCGTGCCAGCTACAACGACCTGATCCCGGTCGGGGTGCTACCCAGCCTGTAAGCCTTGATCCCCCTTCTCTCCTGGCGGGAGAAGGGTTGGGGATGAGGGGGCAGCCGCTTCACAGGCGCCTGTGAGAGCCGGGAGCAGATGATAAAAGACCGCCCAATCGGGCGGTCTTTGCGTGTCAGACGTTGGTTGAACGCAGTTATTCGTGTTCGAACATCAGGAACAGATAGACCACGAACAACACCAGATGGGTCGCACCATGGAGCACATTGGTGCGGCCGCTGCTGAAGGTTACTTTACAGACCATCAAAGTCGTGACCAGCAGCACCATATCGGCGGGGGAGAGGCCGAGGCGCACCTCCTGATCCAGCATGGAGCCGATAAAGAGCACGGCAGGCACGGTGAGGGCGATGGTGGCCAGCACGGAGCCGAAGTAGAGGTTCATTGCCCGCTGCAGCTGGTTGTTGAAGGCGGCCTTGATGGCACCGACTGCTTCGGGGGCCAGCACGATGCAGGCCACGATAAAGCCGCCCAGTGCGGCGGGTGCTTCCATGACATGCACCCCGTAGTTGATGGGGATGGCCAGGGTCTTGGCCAGCAAGATCACCACCAGCAGGTAGGCGAGCAGCAGGATGGTGTGATAGACGTTGCTCTGCAGCGGGCCGTGGTGCTCCTCATAATCCTCGTGATCGCTGTCGACGAAGAAGTGGCTGTGGCTGCGGGTCTGGATGAGCAGAAAGACCCCGTAGAGCAGGATCGAGATGATGATCAGCATCCACGACATGGCGCGCGACATACTGCCGATTGCACCACCCTCGGTGAAGTTGGGCAGCACCAGACAGAGCAGGGCCAGCGGGATGATGGCCACCAGATAGGATTTCACTCCGTCCAGATTGAAGCTCTGGGTGTGGTAACGCCAGCCGCCAAACAGCAGGGTGAAGCCCACCAGACCGGTACTCACCAGCATCACTACCGCAAACATGGTATCGCGGGCCATGGTGGGGTTGGGCTCGCCGGTCAGCATCACCGAGGAGATCATCACCACCTCCAGCGAGATGACCGAGAGGGTGAGGATCAGGGTGCCGAAGGGCTCGCCCAGCTTGATGGCGAGGGCATCGGAGTGGCGCACCACCGAGAAGATGGCCCAGGTGACGATGGCCAGTAGTGCCGCCGAAACCGGAAGATAGATCCCGAGCGGAGTTGTCTCTGTCAGCAGGTCACTGCCCAGGGTCTTGAAAAAGAGCAGGGTCAGCAGGCCAACGGGCAGGGCAATCTCTTGCCGGATAACTGTCTTCATAGGCAATGGTTCTCTATTGGGGGTCTTGACGACCGGATGACATAAACAGGCTGCACGGTTATCGGTTGCGCAATAACCGGCTCCTTATGATAAAGGTTGTTATCCCCGTCAGGGCAGATCATTTTGTTGCTGAATGTAAATAAGGGGTGGCAGGAGCCGCTTCGATTTCACCACTGAGCCGGGCTGGGTTACGGCGCTACCGCCAGCATCAACCTGATGATGTCGAACCGCTGGCCAAACTGTTTCGCGGCTAGATCCTACCATCTCTGCGTTAGCTGGCCTTCTGGTGTTGCGACTGCCACTCCCGTTGCCAATGGGTCAGTATCTTCAGCGGCATGGGTTTGCCGAAGAAGTAGCCCTGGATCAGATAGACGCCGTGCTGGCTCAGATAGTCGACTTGCAACTGGCTCTCGACCCCTTCGGCGATCATCTCCATGCCCGATTCCCGACCGAAGACGATGATGGCATCCAGTACGCTGCGCTTGAGGTCGTTGGTGCCTATGGTATCGACGAACATCTTGTCGATCTTGATCTGGCGGATCCCCAAGCTCTGCAGGTAGGCAAAGCCGCCGTAGCCGGTACCAAAATCATCCAGCTTGAAGTGATACCCCATCTGTTGCAGCAGGGTGATCTCCTCGGTGGCCGCCTTGATGTCGAGGATCGGCTTGCGCTCCGTCAGCTCGAAGGTGAGCCGGGCGGGTGAGGGGTTTTGGCTGTGAGCGAGCAAGGTGCGCAGCAGGGGCTGCTCGATATGGGCCGCCACCAGATTGACGCTGACCCACTGCTCCGGTGCCAGCTGCGGCAGGTCGGTGATCACCTGCTCCAGCAACTGTTCGGTCATCGGCAGGATCAGTCCCTGCTCCTCTGCATATTCGATAAAGGTGCCCGGGGGGATCAGCTCGTTTCCCCGCTGCCAGCGCAGCAGCGCCTCGAATCCCACCACTTGGTGGGAACGGGCATCCACTATCGGCTGGTAGAGGGGAATAAATTCCCTGCGTATCAACCCTGTTTGCAGCAGTCCCTTGAGGGAGCGCCGATAGCTGCGCAGCAGCCAGTATGTGACGCTTAACAGGGCACCGAGCGCGATACCGAACCAGAGACCGTAGTGATTGAGTTGGTCATGGGCATATTGCTGCAGCGCTTTACCCGCCCAGACCGTCTGTTTGGTGAGTTCCTTGGGATCGAAGAAACTCAGGCTGATATTGCTCTCTTCCTGTTTGATCTCCTTGTCGCCACGGGGAAAGTGGACTGTGCTTGCAGCGGTATCCTGTCGGCTGAACTCCAGATAGAAGCAGTGGCTGCAGGGGGGTTGCAGCAGGTCGTGGCTCCAGCTGTTATCCAGCACCCAGTAGGCGAGGTTGCTGCCGGATCGGTAAAAGGCCACCACCTCCTGCTCGGTATTGTATTTGGCCACGGTGGCGGTAATCCCCAACTTGCCAAACTTCTGCCCGCTGTTCTGGAGCTCTTTGATCAGCGGGATCTCCACCCCCAAGCTGGAGCAGCTGTTGCCGGAGGCGAGCTCCAACCCTTGCAGGCGGATATGAGCGCTGTAGAAGCGCGGATCGCGCAGCAGCTCCATGTCTTTGGCGCCGCAGTTGAACTCAAATTGTGCCAGTTGTTTGTTGATGGCAGCATCCAGCTCCCGGTGGCGTACGGCCATGGCTCCCTTGAGCTCGGCAACCTTCTCTTCCAGCAGATGAAAGGCCATCGGCTTGGCAAACCACAGGCCGAGAAACTGACTGCCCACGACAGGCAGGACGAACAGCAACAGAGCGATCCAGACGGGTGATTTACGCAAAGGAAGTACCTGCCAGTTTCATGAGACACAAATGGACTTTGCCATCATAGAGCATTAGTGCAATCAATTTGAGTCCGAGTTGTCACACTTGTTGATTGATTTTTTAACTACATGATTTTAAATGTTTTTATTATTAACTTTGGCTAGATTCAATCGCTGACCTGTCATAAATGACAATTGCTCAGCTTATCCGAACTGCATTAGAGTAGCCCTGCGGTTTGACTCACCGTGTGTTCAATACTCCTGTATCTGTTTTTTGTCAGTAGCACAGAGTGTTAGTTTTGATATGAGTGTTCCTTTTGGTCCCCTTTGAGGGACCATTTTTCTGTCTGTCATCCCGCCCTTTCCCGCGTCTGTAGCCCGTCATCCTTGGTATTCTCCCTCTGCTTTGGGTTATGCTTGCCCGCTTAAATTGCAGAAGCGGGATCTGCATCCATAGCTGTGGCCCGATCGCCGCTGCTACCATGAGGCGACATGGATGATGCTGGGCATACGGAAAGGCGCATGAAACTCACTACACAGCTTGTCTCATTTATCACCCTTTGCGTGATCGCAGCCATGGCGACCGTGCTGATTGGCGGGGTGTTCAGCTTTCGCGAGCTGGGCATGGAGTTGCAGCAAAAGAAGGTCGATGCACTGGTCGAGGTGATCGACAAGCAGCTCGATGTTGCTCACGACATGGAAGATATGAGCCACTGGCTGCCTACCCTGCTGCGGGCTGCCCATGTGGTAGAGCTGGAGGTGCGCCAGAATAACCAGCGGGTCTACTGGTTCCGCGATGTGCGCAATCCGGTCGACGAGCAGCTGCTGGTGCCATACAGCCACCCGCTGCCCCATCAGGCCGGCATGCAGGCCAACTTCAAACTGGAGCGCCCCTTCAAGGAGGCGGAATACTCCATCAAGGCGATGTCCGGCATCTCGCTGGGCATCTTTATCGTGGTGTTCGGTCTCTGGTACTCCATCCGCTGGCTGCGCCAGCAGTTGCGCGGGGCCGAGCTGCTGGGCATTCGCGCCCAGCTGATCCTCGATGACAAGCTCTCCAAACTGAGCCATGACCCCGCCGAAGAGTGGCCGGTGGCCGCCAGTCAGGCCCTCGATCATCTGCTCGCCGAGCTGGCTGATGCCCGCAAGGAGCGCAGCCGCTTCGACAACTTCATTCGCAGCAACGCCTTCGTCGACAAGATGACCGGCATCGGCAACCGGCTGTTTTTCGACAACCGGCTGGAGAGCGCCATCATGGAGGCGAGCGTGATGAGCGGCGGCGTGCTGCTGATCGATCTCGCCTGTCTGGAGGAGCTGGAGGCCGATCAGTTCGAGTTGTTGGGGCACGATTTGATGATGGAGGCGAGCGCCACCATAGGTGCCTTCGTGCGCAAACACAACGGTGCCCTGCAGGCCCGCTATGCCGGTCAGGTTTTTGCGGTGTTGCTGCCCAATATGTCCGAGAGCGAGATGGTGGATAGCGCCAACCAGCTGCTCAAGAGCCTGCAACGGCTGCACTGGCCGCAGGAGGTCAACCCCGAGACAGCGGTTTATCTCGGCGCCGTCTGTTATCAGGCAGAAGACAGCCTGCTCAAGGTGCAGGAGGAGGCGGAGCTGGCCCTCAAGAGTGCCCGGCTGCAAGGCCACAACGGCTGGTTCCTCTACGAGAAGCAGCTGGATGAGGAGCAGAGCAGCAAGGGGACGGTACGCTGGCGCACCCTGATCAGCCGCCGTCTCGAAGAGCACGGCATCGAATTTTATACCCAGCCGATCCAGCAGGATCGGGGGCAGGTGGTGCTGCAGCAGGAGTTGCTCACCTATCTGCACGATGAGCAGGGGCGGGCTTTGCAGGCGGGGATTTTCATGCCGATGGCGGAGAAGGTGGGCTTGTTGCTGCAACTGGATCGGTTGGTGGCGGAGCAGACCCTCACCCTGCTGCGCCAGCGCTCCGAGCAGAGCTGCCCCATCAGCCTGACCCTCAGTGCCCAGAGCCTGCTCAACCGCGAGTTCCAGCGCTGGCTCTTCTTCGCCCTGTTCCAGCTGCCGCGCAGCACCAACGAGCGGCTGATCCTGCAACTCTCCGAATCCCAGGTGACCCGCCACTTCGAGGCGCTCAAGCGGCCACTGCGCTCCTTGCGGATGCTGGGCTGCCAGCTGGCCATCGATCATGCCGGTCAGGATGTGGTGAGCACCCAGTACATCAAGGAGTTCGAGATCAACTTCCTCAAGCTGCACCCCAGCCTGGTGCGGGAGATCCATGCCCGTCAGGTCAACCAGATGGCGGTACGCAGTCTGGTAGGCGGCTGTGCCAATACCCGCACCCGGGTGCTGGCCGTGGGGGTGGAGAGTGGCGACGAGTGGAAGATGCTGCGCCACCTCGGGGTGCATGCCGGGCAGGGGCCCTGGTTTGCCGAGCCCCAGCGGCTGGTGCTGGAACCGGCTGGTGATTGAGATAAACAACAGAGGGTCGCCTTGGGGCGACCCTCTGTTGTTTGCGATGCTGTTTGCGGTTGCCGTCAGGCGGGGCTCACAGTCGCCCCTGCTCCCGCAGCCCGGCGAGCCCTTGCATGCCGCCGGTGTGGATGAAGACGATTTTGCTGCCGGGGGCGATACGGCCTGCCGCCAGCTCGCGAAACAGCCCCCACATCGCCTTGCCGCTGTAGATAGGCTCAAGGGGCAGATCGGTTGTGGCGCTGAAATCCTGCACCCACTGCCAGAGGGTCGGGCTGAACTTGGCATAGCCACCATCGTGGTGATCGAGCGCGATGCGCCAGCCGGGGATATGGGCAGCCGCGGGATGGAGGCGACACACCTCGTCAGCGATAAAGCCGCCTCCTTTCAGTACCGCAATGGCGAGGATCTGCTCCCGATCCCGTTTGCCAGCGATCAGGCCCGCCAGTGTGCCGCCGCTGGCGCAGGGCAGTACCCAGAGATCCGGCGAGAAGGGCACTTCGCCGACCAGTTCCGCCACGCCGGGTATGGCCAGCGGGCTGCTGCCCCCTTCCGGCACGATAAGGGTATCGGGGGCATCGAATTGGGCCAGCCAGTCGGGATCCTGCCGTCGCCGGTAACTCTGGCGGTCGACCAAAACGAGATCCATGCCCCAGTGCCGGGCATCCCGCAGGGTAGAGTTACTGACGGCGTCATATTCGCCCCGTATGATACCGGTAGTACGAAGACCAGATTGGCACCCCGCTGCCGCCAGCGCGTGGATATGATTGGAGTAGGCGCCGCCAAACGAGAGCAGATGCCGTTTGCCGTGCTCTTTGGCATGCAGCAGGTGGTACTTGAGCTTGCGCCACTTGTTGCCGGAGATGGCCGGATGGATCAGATCATCACGCTTGCACCACAGCTCGACACCATAGCGGGTCAGCAACGGATGGTGGAGGCGTTGCAGGGGGGAAGGGAGGATGGCTTGACCCTCTGACTCGGCGGAAAGGCTGGCTTGCAATGGTGGGTCCGTCTTTTAATCTGGAGGCTAATCTGCTGTTTATGTTAATATTTCATACATTTAATCACTATTGATGGGCGGGCTTACATGAAACAACTGTTCAGACGGTCGACGCCAAGCCGCCAGGTCGGGCTCTTGCTGGCCAATGACAGGATCATGCTGGCTGCGGTGGGCAATCCCCCCGTCTTCGCGACGCGTACCATCAACGGCCCACAGGAGTGGGCAGTGGCCATGAACGAGCTGTTCAGCCGTCATGGGCTGGCCAAGTCTACGGTGCGGGTGGCCCTCGCCGCCAGCCTTTATCAACAGATCCAGATCGACAAGCCTGCCGTGCCTGACGCCGAGATGGCGGGGGCGCTTCCCTGGGCCATCAAGGACTATGTCAGCGAACCCGTGCTGCAACTGGCGATGGATTATGTGGACTTGCCCACCCCGCCTGCCGGTCGCCCGCGCATCAATGTGATCTGCCTGCCCAAGAGCCGGGTGCAACAGCTGGCCGATGCCATCAATGGCATCGCCACCCTGCAATCCATCATCAGCGACGAATTGGCGCTCACCTCTCTCTATGACGCGGATGACACGGTGCGCATGCTGCTGTGGCAGCCCAAGGGGCAGGATCTGCAACTGCTGGTCTTCCATCAAGGCGGGCTCTGCTTCTCCCGCCAGCTGCGCGGTTTCACCAGCCTGACTGGCGAACATGAACCGGACAGTATGTTGCTCGATTCGCTGGCGCTGGAGATCCAGCGCTCCCTCGACTATCTGGCGGGCCAGCTGAAATTGCCCGAGCTGGGGCAGATGCAGTTCGCCGTCGCCTCGCCCTTTATCGGTACCTTGGTGCGCCACATGGAGCAGACCTTCGGCTTTGCCGTCTCCGCCATGGCCAACAAGGCGATCCTGGCCGGCGTCGAATACCTCTCGGCCTATGCAGCCGCCATCGGGGAGGATGCGTGATGAAACGTCAGATAAACCTCTATGGCGCCGAGTTTCGCCCCAAGCGGCAGTGGGCCAGCCTCAATCAGATGGCGCTGGTATGGGGCTTTGCGCTGCTGCTGATCCTGTTGACGGGTGTTGGTTACAGCTGGCAACAGCAGCAGGTCAGCCGGGCGCTGGCGCAGCGCTCTGCCGAGCTGGAACTCAAGCGCAGCGAGGCGCAGCGGCTCGATGCCGAGCTGGCGCGCCATCAGGCGGATCCCCGACTGCAACAACAACTGGTCAACAAGCAGGATGAGCTGACGGCCAAGCAGGGGCTGATGCGGCAGCTGGGCAGCCTGACCCTGCAAAAATCCCAGGGCTATGCCAGCGTGATGGCGGATCTCTCCCGCATTCGCAACAGCAACCTCTCGTTGCAGCGCATCGAGATCAACGAAGGGCGGATCAACCTCTCCGGCTTTGCCGGACGCAGTCAGGATGTACCGGCCTGGGTCAACCGCTTCAAGCAGACCCCGAGTCTGGTTGGCAAGGAGTTTGGTGAACTGACCCTCGGCCGTGACAAGGAGGGTCGCCTGACCTTCCAGTTGAGCGGCATTGCGCGGGAGAAACCCTGATGAATCTGAAAGCACAATGGCAGGCATGGGGCCAGCGTATCGCCGTGTTGAGCCAGCGGGAGCGGGTGTTGATCCTGCTGACTGGTCTGGTGCTGCTGGGGGCGGCCGGACTCTACGGCTGGCTCGATGGCGCCGATACCCGCCTGCAGCAGGATCGCATGGCCCTGAGCGCCGCCGAGCGTGACCTCGAAATCATGGAGCTGGAAAACCTCGGCAAACAGGCCCGGCTCAAGCGGGATCCCAATCAGGGAGTTCGTGACCAGCTGGCGCAGGTCGAGGCGGATCTGGCCCGGATCGACGATGAGCTGAAGGCCCAGACCGTCGATCTGATCCCGGCGCACGAGATGCCGCTGGTGCTGGAGGCGCTGCTCTCCCGCTCCGCCAACCTTCACATGCTGGCGCTCAGTTCGCTGGAGCCGATCCCGCTGATGGCGGGAGAGCAGAAGGTTAATCTCTACAAGCATGGTATCCGACTTCAGCTTGAAGGCGGCTATTTCGATGTGTATCAATATCTTAAAGCGCTGGAAGCCTTGCCGCGCCACTTCTACTGGAAGCAGTTCGACTATCAGGTCAAAGCCTATCCCGGCGCGGTGGTGGAGATGGAGATCTACACCCTGAGTACCAGCAAGGAGTTTATCCGTGGCTAGAGTATTTGCGTTGTGCTGTTGCCTGTTCAGCTTGCTGGTACAGGCGGAGCAGGTCGAAGTATTGCAGGATCCCACCGCGCCGCTGGCTGATGTGGCGGTTGGCGCTCGTGCGACCGGCGAGAGCAGCGCCGGTTTGCCGAAGCTGCAGAGTGTGGTGCTGGGCAATGGCCCGGCACTGGCGGTACTCAATGGCAAGAGTTATCGGGTCGGGCAACAGGTGGACGGCTATACGCTGGTGGCCATCAATGCCGATGCCGTGGTGCTGGAAAAGGCGGGAAAACGCCATGCGGTAACACTGTTTGCCAGCAAGATCCGGGTTTGAGTCGTGCTTGCCTCTCGAGAGGTGAATCGGCTTTATCGAGTTTAATTGCAAGTCAGGGTGCCCTAATTACATGAAAAAACACCGTCTCTGTCTGATCACCGTGGCCATGATGGCTGCAGGCTGTACCACGTATCAGCACCCCGAGCCGACCCAGGCCAAGGATGCTCTCAAACAGGCCATGAACGAACAGCAGAAACAGGCTGCCCCTCTGACCGCCTTGCCCAAATCGGTGCAAAGTGAATTACTGCAGCTGAACCGGCCGCAGATGCCGGTCGGCATGCCGGAGAAGCGGCTGCGTATAGCGGCTCACGACGTGGAGGCGGTGGAGTTTTTCGGTTCCCTGTTCAAGGGCTCCCGCTACAGCGTGGCGGTTCACCCCGGGGTGGCCGGGCTGGTCTCCGTCGAGCTCAAGGATGTGACTCTGCCGGAAGTGCTGGCGGTGGTGGGCGATATGTACGGCTTCGACGTGCAGCGCAAGGGCAATGTCTTCCATATCTATCCGGCGGGTCTGCGTACCGAAACCATCCCGGTCAACTACCTGATGATGTCCCGTCGTGGCCTCTCGCGCACCTCGGTCAGCACCGGTGGGGTGACTTCTAGTGAGAACAACTCAAACAACAGCGGGTTGAATTCCAACAGCAATACCGAAATATCATCTAGCCAGAATGGCACAGGTATTTCGAGTAATTCCAATACTCAAACCACATCGAATGGTACCCAGATTGAGACTGATACCAACAGTGATTATTGGACCGACCTACGTGACACTTTGCAAACACTGATTGGAAATGGTGATGGTCGGGCTGTCATTACCAGCCCACAGGCAGGCTTGGTCACTATTCGTGCCTATCCGAAAGAGCTAAAAGCAGTCCGTGAATTCCTGACTCAATCCGAAAGCCATCTAAAACGTCAGGTCGTACTCGAAGCGCGAATTATGGAAGTAGCTCTTAGTGAAGGTTATGAGCAGGGGGTAGATTGGAGCGGTTTGACAGCTAGTTGGGATGGAAATAAAGGTATTCCCAAGGTTGCTCAGCCTAAGCTGGTGGCTCCAGGGGCTACTCCAGAGTACAACTTGCTGAATGGAGGAGGATCCCTTGGCGAGAGTCTTGTTGGTGCAGTAAATCCCATCTTTAACGCAATTGGTGGAGGGGCTGGTTTCACTATTACTGACGGCAACTTTAACGTGGCGGTCAACTTGCTCAAGACTCAGGGGGATGTGAATACCCTCTCCAGCCCCCGTGTCACTGCGACAAACAATCAGAAGGCTGTGATCAAGGTCGGGACGGACGAGTACTTCGTCACCAATGCGACGACGACAATTACCTCAACCACAACAGGGACTGAGCGGACGCCAAATGTTGAGTTGACCCCCTTCTTCTCAGGCATCGCGCTGGACGTAACGCCACAGATCGATGAAGAGGGCAAGGTGCTGCTTCATATCCATCCCTCAGTGATTGATACCGAAGAACAAAACAAAACCATCGATCTGGGCACCACGGGAGGCAAGATGACCCTGCCGCTCGCCAAGAGCTCGATCCGCGAGTCGGATACCGTGGTGCAGGCCAATAACGGTGACATCATCGTTATCGGCGGTCTGATGAAGACCGACAAGCAGGAGATCGTCAGCAAGGTGCCGCTGCTGGGGGATATTCCCTGGGTGGGTGAAGCCTTTACCAACCGTCGCGAGAGCACCAAGAAGGTGGAGCTGGTGATCATGCTCAAACCGACCGTGGTGGAGAAAGATACCTGGCAACACGAGCTGCAACGCTCCTCCGAGCTGCTCGACAAGTGGTATCCGGCCAAGGGCTGACCCATGACTCCAGATACGGTCACCCTTATCCCGAACGGCCTGTGCTGCCTTGCCAGCACAGGCTGCTTGCTCGCTGTGGCAGGTGAGGTCTCATGTACCTGACCCACTTCGGCCTGCAGGAGGCACCGTTCAGCCTCACTCCCAATACCGGCTTCTACTACGGCCTGCCGCCTCACGAAGAGGCGCTGCAGGTACTCAACTGGGCGCTGGCGCAGGGGGAGGGCTTTATCAAGGTGACCGGCGAGGTGGGTACCGGCAAGACCCTGCTCTGCCGCAAGCTGCTCAGCGAGCTAGGCTCGGAAGCGCGTCCGGTGCGGCTTGCCTGGTTGCCTAATCCCCACCTCACTCCGGCCGAGCTGCGCATCGCACTGGCACTGGAGCTGGGGTTGGCGGTACGGGATCAGAGCGAGCTGGATCTGACCGATCGTATCCATCGTCACCTGATCAGCCTGCACCAGCAGGGCAGTCGGGTGGTGGTGCTGATCGACGAGGCGCAAGCGCTGCCGGACGAGACGCTGGAGGCGATCCGCCTGTTCGGCAATCTTGAGACCGAATCGAGCAAGCTGCTGCAGATCGTGCTGTTCGGCCAGCCGGAGCTGGATGCCAGACTGGCCAAGCCGCATCTGCGCCAATTGCGCCAGCGGATTGGCTTCTCCTACTGCCTGCGGCCGCTGCGTTTTGACGAGACTCGCGCCTATCTGGAGCACAGATTGCAGATCTCCGGTTACCGCGGGGCACCGCTGTTTGCAGGTCGAGCCATGCGCCTGTTGTGGCGCGCATCGCGAGGGATCCCGAGACTGATCAATATCCTGGCGCAGAAGTCCCTGATGCTGGCCTATGGTCAGGGTGTGCGTCAGGTCGATAGCCGTCTGGTCCGGCTTGCCATTCGCGATACCGACGATGCCAGCCGCTTTGCGCCACGGCGCTGGTGGCCCCTGTTACTGTTGCTGGGGGGCGCCCTGGCTTATGGAGTCTGGCCATGAGCGTTATCAACCAGATGCTGAAAGATCTGGATCGGCGCCAGCAAGGATCCGAAGGTGCTGCCGTCTATATTGCCCCTGCGCGCCAGCAGGGATGGTGGATGTTGCTGCTGACCCTGATCTGCGGTCTGGCACTGGGGATCCTCGGTTGGCGAACTTGGATCTACTGGCAGCAGACCCATACCGTGACGGCTGCCAGCGAAGTGCTAGCTCCCGATGTGGTGGCAAGGGCCGCCGCGCCAGTCAGCCAGCCCGAGCCGGTCGAGGTGGCGGCCGCGCTGCCGCTGCCAAGTCAGGACGAGGTGAATGATGAGGTTGGGGAGCATGACTCTGGCGACATGGCCGACGGTGCGCCCTTTGATGCCTCCAGCGATGTTGACGAGACGGAGCCGACCGATGAAGAGCTGCAGCCCGAGCTTTACGCCGAACTGGCGGCAGAGCAGCAGGCAGTCGCCAGCGCACCGCGCAAACCGAGCGTATTAAAGATCGAGACGGTCGAGCTGTCGGCCAAGGAGCTGGCGGCACTGGCGGAGCGCAAGGCGACCACAGCCATGGCCAAGGGAAGCCTGCGGGATGCGCAGGACAACTACTATCAGGTGCTGGCCCACGATCCCTACAACCAGGGTGCGCGCGAGCAGCTGGCGGGGCTGCTCTACGGCGAGGGCCGCCTGACCGAGGCGCGTCAGCTGCTGGAAGAGGGGGTCCGGCTCGATCCCCAGCAGGCCGATTTTCGTCTGTTACTGGCCCGCCTTGCCATCAGCGAGGGGCAGCAGCAGCAGGCGCTTGGCTGGTTGTCCGGTTATCAGCCGGATCTCGCCAGCAACATGGACTACTACGCCACCTGGGCCGGGCTGACTCAGGAGCTGGGCCAGAATGCCGATGCGGCGGCGCTCTATGTGAAGCTGCTGCGTCAGCAGCCGGATCAGGGCCGCTGGTGGCTTGGCCTCGGCGTGGCCGAGGATGGTCAGGGTCACAGCCAGCGGGCGCTCGATGCCTATCGCAACGCCTTGCTGCACGGCAACCTCGGCGAGGCGTCGACCAACTGGCTGGAACAACGAATTGGTCAACTAACCCCTTGATAAACAGCAGGTTCGATTAGTTAAGCCTAATCGGATGCGGCAACGGGTGTGAAGTAACAGAGATCGGAGCAAAAATGGCACAACCCAGACTGAAAATGCGCCTCGGCGACCTGCTGGTACAAGAGCAGATCATCTCTGATGATCAGCTGCAGCTTGCCCTGCAGCAGCAGCGTCAGACCGGCCGCAAGCTGGGCACCACTCTCATCGACCTCGGCTTTATCAGCGAGGTGCAGCTGTTGCAGTTCCTCGCCCGCCAGCTGGATGTGCCCTTCTTCGATCTCAACAACCTCACCATCGACGCCGCCGCGGTGCCGCTGCTGCCCGAAGTGCAGGCGCGCCGTTATCGGGCGCTGGCGGTCAACCTTACCGACGACAAGGTGACGGTGGCCATGTCGGATCCGGCCGATCTGAGCGCACTGGATGCCGTCGCCGCCCTGCTCAGCCCGCGCATCATGGTGCTGGCGGTGGCGCGGGAAGGGCAGCTGCTGGAGTATTTCGACCGCCTCTATCGCCGTACCCGCGAGATTGAGAGTTTCGCCGAACAGTTGCAGGAGGAGTATCAGGACTCCGGCTTTGAGCTGGGCTCCAGTAACCTAGGGGCCAACGACGAGGGGGAGGCGACGGTGGCCAAGCTGCTGCGCTCCCTGTTCGAGGATGCGGTGCAGGTGGGGGCGTCGGATATCCACATCGAGCCGGACGAGAAAGTGCTGCGCATTCGCCAGCGGATCGACGGTATCCTCCACGAGAATATCCTCAACGAGGTGCGCATCGCCCAAGCGCTGGTGCTGCGCCTCAAGCTGGTGGCGGGGCTCGATATCTCCGAGAAGCGCTTGCCGCAGGATGGCCGTTTCAATATGAAGGTGCGCGGTCGCGATGTGGATGTGCGGATGTCCACCATGCCGGTGCAGTATGGCGAGTCTGTGGTGATGCGTCTGCTCGATCAATCATCCGGCATCCTGTCGCTGACCGAGACCGGCATGCCGCCTGAGATCCTGACCCGTTTCCGTCGCCAGCTCAAACGGCCACACGGGATGATCCTGGTGACCGGCCCGACCGGTAGCGGCAAGACAACCACCCTTTATGGCGCCCTCTCCGAGCTCAACCAGTCCAGCAACAAGATCATCACGGTAGAAGACCCGGTAGAATACCGTCTCTCCCGCGTCAATCAGGTGCAGGTCAACCCCAAGATCGGCCTCACCTTCTCCAACGTGCTGCGCTCCACCCTGCGTCAGGATCCGGACATCCTGCTGGTGGGTGAGATGCGGGACAACGAGACGGTGGAGATCGGCTTGCGTGGCGCCATCACTGGTCACCTGGTGCTGACCACCCTGCACACCAACGATGCGGTGACCAGTGCCTTGCGCCTTATCGACATGGGGGCGCCCGGCTATCTGGTGGCGAGTGCCCTGCGGGCGGTGGTCGCCCAGCGGCTGGTGCGGCGGGTATGTGAGCACTGCGTCGAGGAGAAGGCGCCGGATGAAGGGCAGGCCACTTGGCTCACCGTGCTCTCCGGCGAGGCGCCTGGTCAACACACCTATCACAAGGGCCGGGGTTGCCAGAGCTGCAACTTTACCGGTTATTCCGGCCGGATCGGGGTCTACGAGCTGCTGGAGCTGGATCAGCCGATGATGGATGCCCTGCGCCGCAACGATGCGGAAGGGTTCGCCAAGGCGGCCCGTCAACACGAACACTACCGGCCGCTGGCCCTCACTGCTCTCGATTATGCCCGTCAGGGGATCACCTCGGTGGACGAGGTGCTGCGACTGGCCGAGGATTTGGGGTAAGCGATGGCTAACTTTGCCTACAAGGGGCGTGACAGTCAGGGCAACGCCACCAGTGGCGTGATCGAAGCGGGCAACGAGATGGCGGCCGCCGAACAGCTGATGCGCCGTGGGGTTATGCCCACCGAGCTCAAACCGGGCAAGGCCAAGTCCGCCGCCATCGACTGGTCACTGTTGCTGGAAGGGGGCGTCAAGCTGGACGAGCTGGTGATCTTCAGCCGCCAGATGTATGCCCTGACTCGGGCCGGGATCCCGATCCTGCGCGCCATCGCCGGGTTGGAGGAGAGCACCCACAGCAAGCCGCTCAAGCGGGCGCTTCACTCGCTGGGGGAAGATCTTGGCAACGGTCGTCCGCTCTCCAGCTCGATGCAGGCGCACCCCAAGGTATTCAGCAGCCTGTTTGTCGCCATTATCCATGTGGGTGAGAACACAGGTCAGCTGGAAGAGGCCTTCTTGCAGCTCGCCAACTATTTCGAGCTGGAGCTGGAGACTCGCAAGCGGATCAAGACCGCGATGCGCTACCCCAGCTTCGTGATGATCGCCATCGGTATCGCCATGGTGATCCTCAATATCATGGTGATCCCGGTGTTTGCCGGCATGTTCGCCAAATTCGGGGTGGAGTTGCCGCTGGCGACCCGCATTCTGCTCGCGACTTCCCACTTTTTTGTCAACTATTGGTGGCTGCTGCTCGCCATTCTGGCTGGGATGGTGTTCGGTTGGCGCCGCTGGGTCGCCACTACCAAGGGCAAGCTGACCTGGCACCGCTGGCAGCTCAAGTTGCCGATCGTCGGCACCATCATAGAGCGCTCCCTGCTGGCCCGTTTTGCCCGCAGTTTTTCCATGATGCTCAAGGCAGGGGTGCCGCTGAACACCGCGCTGACCCTGGTGGCCGATGCGGTGGATAACGCCTATATGGCGGGGCGAGTGCGGGATATGCGCGCCGGTATCGAGCGGGGCGAGAGCCTGCTGCGCACCGCCAGCAGCAGCGGCCTGTTCACCCCGCTGGTGATGCAGATGATCGCCGTGGGTGAGGAGACCGGTCAGGTCGATGACCTGCTGCACGAAGCGGCCGAGTATTACGAGCGGGAGGTGGATTATGACCTCAAGAGTCTCACCGCTCGGATCGAGCCGATCCTGATCGGGATCGTGGCAGTAATGGTACTGATCCTGGCACTGGGTATCTTCACCCCCATGTGGGACATGATGCGAGCCGTAAGAGGCAAGTAATCGGTGGAGTTGAGGGCTGGATGAGCAGACAGACGCAGCAGGATGATCGCTGGCTGACCGGATATAGGCGGATCGCCGTGATCATCCTGCTGATGGTGATCGTGGCGACCCTAGTGCGTAGCTATCAGGGCCACCGGGAAGAGGCGCAGCAGCTCACTCTCACCTTGCTGGGGGAACAATTTGCCGAGCGGGCACAGCGTTTGCACGGCATTTGGCTCGATGAGCGGCGCCCGCAGACACTGCATGTCGCCGGCAAGGGGTGGCAGTTTGATGCCCGAGGGTGGCCCCTGGGGTTAGTGCCGCTGCAATCCCCTTCGGAAAATTGCCGTCAGTTGTGGCTGGCTCTGATGGGTGAGACGAAGGGGGGCATGCCTCCTCTGCAGATTCTGGCCCGCCCCGATGGCAGTGGTTGCGAGATGGGGTGGGATGGTTATTGGCTGGTTTATCAGTTTTCTGACGGGCGGGTGATGAAAAAGCCTTGAATGAAACTAATCATATGACCCAACTACA
>Ga0247724_1000141_pt1 | contig 18551 bp, 19 predicted proteins | sample OKSTACKMC2E_FD_182776 | JGI IMG/M metagenome (GOLD analysis project Ga0247724, IMG submission 182776) | Subsurface sediment microbial communities from gas well in Oklahoma, United States - OK STACK MC-2-E | ecosystem: Environmental > Terrestrial > Deep subsurface > Rock core/Sediment | place... | reverse complement strand
CCGTTATATCGCCTGCGCCCATGTCAGTTGTCATGCCAATATCGGCATAGGTAAAGCGCGGCAGCACGAACATAGCATTGGCGTTGCCAGCGCTGTCGCGAATGATGGTCTGTCTGCCGCCGGTTGCCCGCTCCAGGGCGTAGCGCTCCGCATCGAGGATGGTGGCGCCGCCCACGCGCATCAGCGAGCCGGTCCCGGCTTCGGCCGTGGCATTGGCGGCCGCAGCGGCGCGATCCGCTTCGGTCTTTGCCCGGTCGGCTTCGACCTTGGCGCGGGCCGCCTGGCCCTCGCCCTCGCTGGCGACTTTCTTCCAACTGGGGATGGTGACGTTGGCGCCGGTGTCCGGGTTGAGGATGGCGACATCCCCCGAGCCGGTCAGCCAGGTCATCATACCGTCGAACCAGGTGCGATACTTGGCCACCAGGGAGGCCAGGTCGGCGGCAAACTGGCTGATGGTCGAGGTGCGGGTGATGTCGATCCGGTACGGCTGATTGGCCATGGTGCCGCCGCGATAGGTATCCACCAATAGGATCTCGGTGTCGCTGACCACGGTATCGACCTCATAGGCCGCGTTGTCCTGGCCATAGAAGGTGTGCCCCTTCTGGATCGGGAGGGTGCCGGTTTTCCACTTGGTGCCAAAACCGGTGATGGTCTTGCTGCCATTCGTCACCGTCACGTTGCCGGTGCGCTGCCAAAGTCCAGCCATGATTGCTCCTAATAAAAAAGCCCAACACAAGGTTGGGCGTGGTGAATGGTGTTAATGCTTTGAGACGATGATGGTGCATGAAGCAGAGTTGTTCCCCCCACTCCCAGACCATGTGAACTGCACGACATGGTTTTGGCCGGCGGGGAGGTACATCGTATGGCTGCCCGTCACGGTGTTGGAACTAATAGTCCCGGCCACATCGGTTATCCTTGCCTGGAATTGACGGACCGCCACCCCATTTACCCACGCAGTCACCGTCGTGGTATCTCTCCCTGAATTGGCAATCATCGAGAAAGCTATATCCCTGCCGTATGCGGACGACCCAAGGTTAATTTGCGCCTGATTCGAGGCGTCATACACCCTGACGATATCCCCCGTAATTTGGGCTGCGCTCAGGTTGCCGAGGATCTGACAGTTTTCCCTGATGGTGACATTATTCATGGTCCCCGAGTTGGCCAGCACATTGCCCTGGAAGGTGCCGCTCTCGAAATAGACGCCGCTGCCATAGATGCGGCCATTGGAGTCAATACCCGCATTCCAGCGCTTACCATAGGCACCAAACGAGCCGTTTGGATTTTCACCGAGCCAAATGTCACCGCCCCTGAACGAGCCACCTTCTACCAATGCACCAACCAGATGCTGGACGTTGATGTACTTGGCGATCACGTTGCCGATCTCCGCCGTGTCCATCAATGCGTGGTTCATATAGACGGTGCCGTTTTTGACGACGAATGGATTGCGCTTGGAGGTGACCCCCGCGGCACGAGAGAGCACGGCAAACACATCTGCGTCGATCACGAACGAGCTCAACACCGAGCCGTCAGCGTTGAGCGTGACAGAGAGGCCAAAGCCCCCGCCCTCGCCGTTTACCTGCGCCTTGGTGTACCAGCCCGCCGACACCTTGCCGGCGGTGTCAGCTTGCGCTTCTGCCACGGTCTGCACGGCGGCGCTCAGGGTCTGCCCCTGCTGCGTAACCTGCGCCTGCACCGTATCCACTCGCAGGCCAAGAGCACTATCAGCATCAGTTCGGGCCTGCTGTTCTGACTGCACCGCAGAGGACAGGGTCTGCCCCTGCTGCGTCACCTGCGCCTGCACAGTGTCGACTCGTTGCCCCATGGCAAGGTCTGCATCGCTCAGGGTCTTGCTGGTCTGCTGCAGGGCCGCGTTGGTCTGGCGATCTCCCTCCTGGTACTCGGTCTTGAGTTGGGTGATCTGCTGGGCGGTCGACTGCTCCACCCCGGCGATCACTTCCCTCACCTCCGTCAGCTCGGCAGCGGTAGCAGCCGCTTCGCCAGCGAACTCTGCCCGGAACTGGGTCACCTCTCGGGCCAGTGCCTGGTGTTCATTCGCCTGCGCCTCCTGGCGTTGGGTGATCTGAGCGCGCGCCTTGCGGTTGCGTTCCTCTCCCTGCTCGTCGGCAAGGGTGTTGCCGATGCTGGCCAGGCCGGTCAGATCGACTTCAGCTGACAGATCATCCTGGCGAGCGGCCAGCGCCTTGCCCTGCTCTGCCACGGCCTCAGACAAGGTGCCCACATCGGATTGGGTCTTGTCGGTCTTGGTGGTGAGCTGTTGCAGGGCCTCGCCGGTGGCCTGCTGACCATCGGTGACCACCTTGCCCAGGCTGGTGAGCTGGGCGGCTTGATCGCCGCTGGCTGTCTTGAGCTGGCCGATTTGCTCGGCGAGCGCCTGATCCCCCTGCGCCAGGGTGCGCTGGGTTTCCAGGATAGCGGCGTTGAGCGTCTGATCATCCCCCTCCAGGGTGGCCTGCAGTTGGGTTACCCGTTCGGCCATGGCCTCATCGGCGGCGCTCAGGGTGCGCTTGCTCTCCTCCAAGGCGGCGGCGGCCTTGCTGTCTGCTGCCTGGTAGTCGGTCTTGAGCTGGCTTAACTCCCGGGCGGTGGACTGCTCAACCCCGGCGATCACCTCCCGAACCTCTGTCAGACGGGCAATGGTGGCGGCCTTCTCTCCTTCGAACTTGGCACTGAGGTCGGTGACCTCGCTCGCCAGGGCCTGATGAAGATCAAGCTGCACCTGCTGGTCACGGCGAATTGATGCCTCGGCCTGGCGGTGACGCTGCTCCCCCTTATCGCCCGCGAGGGCGTTGGCAATGGCGGCCTCGGCGGCTTGGTCAGCAGCCTTGGCCGTCAGGTCCAGGGTGGCGGTGATCTCGTCAAAGCGGCCAGCGGTGATCCCGCCGTCATTCTCGACAATCTCCTCCAGCGCCCGGATCGCGCCCTCGGCGGTGTCGGTACGCACCTCGACCCCGCTGACCCGCTCAGCCAGCACCTGGTCAGCCTCGGTACTGACCCGCGCCACTTCGGTGATGTTGGCCAGCAGGGTCTGGTCATCTGCCTCCAGCTCGGCCTTGAGGCCGGATACGCGCTCGGCCAGGGCCGACTGGGCATCGCTGTTGACGGTGATCCGTTGCTCTGCCGCCGCGAGCCGTTCGCCCTGCTCGGTCACGGTGGACTGGGCGGCCTTCTGCTGGATCTGCCCCAGGGCGGCATCCAGGGAGCTGCTGACCTCGGTCAGGCGCTGCTGTTCGCTGGTGAACTCCGATTTGGTGACCGTCTGGGTGATCTTGGCATTGATGCCATCCAGCACCTGCTCGGCCTCGGTCAGCCGTTCGCCCTGGGCATCCACCACTGCATGATCGGCCTTGGTGGCCAAGGTGCCGGTGGCGGCGTCCAGTTTCTGGTTGACTTCGGTAAAGCTAGCGTGAGTTTCATCGCGCAGCGCCCGCACCACATCCATTTCGATCTGGCCGTTTTCGGGGTTGACCGTGAAAATGGCATCGCGCAGATCGCCCATCTCGCTCTGCACACGGTCGATTTTGCCGTGCAGCTTGTCTTGCTGCAGGACTGCGCCGATCCCCATCTGTCCCAGGCTGTCTTGCTCGTCGCGCAGCAGGCTTTCGGTCTGTGTCGCCCGCTCATCGAGCGCGGCCAGGGCAGACCCCAGCCCAGTCAACTCCCGATCGATCACCGGCACTCGCTCGGCAATCGGCGCGACCGTCTCGCTCAGGTCGGTAAACTCCCGTTCGACTTGCTCCAGCTGCCCCACGATGTCAGGGATCGCCTGGTCAACGATGTCCTTGATCTGCTCGATGGGCTTGCGCAGCTCCTCGCGCAGGTGTTCGCCACCGATCTCCCCATCCAAGATGTCGAGAATGGAGGCGGCGTCGTAGGAGGTTTTCCCGCTGGCCGCAAACAGACCAGATTTGCCGTAGGCGTTGACGGCCCGCAACCACACGTAATAGGTGGTGTCTGGCTGCAACCCTTGAAACGTCATGAACGCACCCAAGCCTGCATTGGTTGCTTTGGTCTGCACCTCGGCCAGGGGCAGCTGCACTTTGCTCCACCACCATTCGCAGAGGGTGCCGTAGGACTGGCCACCGGTGAACACCGGGCGGAAGGCCAGGGACCAGTTGCCTGCCTCAACCTCGACCCCCACGGGGATAGCGGGCACCTGGATGGTGAAATTGACCGACGCAACCGGCGACGGGGCGCCGGTCATGGCGATGGCGCGGACTTGGCCCACGTAGTTTCCGGCCGCCAGGCCATTCACCCGGCAAGATTGCCCCGGCACCTGGGCAGTCAGCACCACTACCGGGGGCTTGCCGGGGTCAAGGCGCTGGATGATCACCTGGTTGTAGGCGATGGTGCCGACGTTGCGCCAGGACAGCACGCCCTGGATCACCTCGCCAATCTGTTCCACTTCATAACGGAGCTGATCCGGCATGGCCACACCGCCCGAGGGTAGCTCGGTGATTTCCGGGCGCTCCATGGGCTTGCCGATGGCATCGGCCCAGAACAGCGGTGAATCCTCGCGCAGGGTGAGATCTACCCCGCCGTTCAGGCTGAATGCCCAATCGGTGACGCGAAACTCGGGGCCATTGATGCCAAAGGCAGGCAGATAAAACCGGATGGTCTGGCCGGGGCGATAGCGCCAGCCAGAGAGGTTGACCGAGCAGGTGATGGTGCGGGCGGCGCGGCGCTGGCGCAGGATGATGTTGGCGATGCGCTGGGCCTGGTGCTCGCTGGTGACAAAGCGCAAATCCAGATCTTCCAGCAGCGGATAACCGCCATCCTCCTCCACCCACTCCGGCACGATGACCGCCGGAAAGTCGGTCTTTTTAAAGGTGATCGGGTCAACGAAGGTGCCCGCCACCTGGTTGATTTTGTCGCTGCTCGATGGCTCAGGCAGCAACTCCAGATCGCCGACCAGCTGATGGGGGCGCAGCTCGTCACTGGCGGGGCCATAGTAGGCACCTGCCAGGATGCCGAACTTGCCGCCGATATAGGTCGGCTGACCGCAGCAGGCCATGTGCATGGCTTCCAGCACCTTGGCGCGTGGCTCGGTCAGGTCGAACTCAGCGTTGATGGTATAACGCGGCTCGACCTTGCCATCGGCTACCGTGACTATCTCGTCACAGATATTGGCGGCAACGATAAACTCCTCGATGCGGATCTCGTCATCGGGCACCTGCAACCAGCTGCGATAGTAGTCGAGGATCACCAGGGCGGGGTTATCGCTCCACTTCCACTTGTTATCGCGGGGATCCCAGACCTCCTTGCCGAACTTCTCGACCTTGATATTTGGCAGACCGGCGGGGAACTTCTCGGCGTTAAACTTGAGCGAGAGGCGCAACCAGGTGATGCCCTGGCCGATCATGTCCTCCTTCCAGTCGGCGCACTTCTCCAGCATATAGGGGTCACAGGTCTGGCGGTCGGCATGCAGCTCCCAGCTGACCAGATCGCCATAGGTGCCGACCAGATCATCGCCGAGCCAGAGGTCGCCGATGCGGGTCAGCTTGGTGCCAGCCAGCACCAGGGCGAGGTGCAGCCACTCCCCTTCATCCTGTTCCCCGGCCTGTTCGGCAGCGAACGACAGCAACCCGGACGAGATCACACGGCCATAGACACAAGTCTTGTCGCTGGCGGCCGCCCGCAATACCTGGCTGCGCTCGCTGGCGCTGCGGTAATCGCCAAGGCTCGGCTTTTTCATGGTGAGCATCATGGTGGCGCTCATCACTGCCGAACCGATGGCGATCGCCATGCCCACCGTGACAGCCGTCACGGCAGCATAAGCGCCCGCGCCAGCAGCGACACCAGCGATAAGAGGGACGGCAGCAGCGGGCATTATTCAACTCTCCAGGCAATGAGGGGGACTTGATCCGGGATGGGGCGGGCGCCTTGCTCTGTCATGGCCCAGACTTGGCCAGCCCACATGACCCCGGCGGTGATCCCGTTTGGGCCATCAAACACCAGGGCATCGCCGCGCTGGGCCATGGCAATTGGTACACGGACAAACAGCGCATCGAGGGCGGCCTCAATGCTGCCGTGGGTCTTGGCAAGCACCCGCTTGGCGCCGATCTCGGTGGTATAGCGCCCCCGGTACCGGGCAGCGGGATCCTTGTCGCACGCGGCAAGGCACACGTCAGCGACAAACAGGCAGCAATCATTTTCACCCCAACAAAAAGGCCGCTCGCTGGCGGTCTGAATGGTCTGGATGATGCGGAGTTGCCAATCTGGGTGGCGCATGATTAGTCCTTGTAAATAAACCCAGGCGCGTCCTTCTTACTGCCCCAGTAGATGGAGCGGTCGGCCATCTCGTTCTGGTAGCGAAAGAAGCGGTCATCGGGGTGCAACCGGCGGTGACTCTCGTCGGTGTTGCGCATGTTCAGCCCCTTCTGCCAATCCTCGAAGATATTGGAGATGGTGAGCTGAATGGTGTTGGTCTTGCCCGCCTTGACGGGCGTCTGGGCGATACGCCCCTTGAACTGGAGGCAGGCGTTGAGCGGTGTCCCGTCAGGGCTCATCACGACCAGGTAGAGCCAGGCCATTCGGTCAACGATGCGCTCGCGCATCACCTCGGCCAGCATGCTGTCATCGAGCCCGGAGAGGCTGACGTTGAGCTTGGTTGGCGAGGTGGACAGCTGCTCTTTCTGGGGGCTGACCGCCCCCATCGATCCCACGCCGTAATAGGTCTCGCCGCCGATCACCAGCTCACCGAGACCGGAGTGAATGCGGCTGATGCCGCTCACCAGATCCAGCTTGAGCGCGTAGAGCGCCGACACATGGGGCTGGTTAAGGGCGGCCATCACCTCGGGATCAAGGCCGACAATCATGGATAGAATGCCTCCGTGAACGAGAGTGATACATCGGTGAACACACCGGGCACCCGGTTAAAGGTGGCGGCCTTGTCATCCTTGATGCGAAACACGCCACAGGGCCGGTCAACAACCAGCGGGGTGCCGGATGGATGATTGGCCCGCAGCATGGGGGCCACCCTGATCAGGGCGGCCCCGCTCAAATCAGAGGTGACATCTGCGATCACCCGCTTTAACTCATCCCCCACCTGCACCCAGTCTCCAAGGCGCAGCACCAGGGTGTTTGGCGCCCAGCCGCTACTGGTCAAACTGGTTCGCATGGCCAGCGCCTCGGTCACGATCGGGGCACCATGCACCGGCTGGGGAGATCCGACCAGACGGGCGGCGAAATCCCACATCCTGACCCTACCGCGCTGACCGTCTAGCGAGAAGATCAGCGCCTCAAGACGGCGGGCCTTGTCGGCTGGCAGGTTTCTGAACGTCACCTGCATCACCACCTTCGCCCCCGGCGAGTCGGCGGTTTGCACCGACCCCGTCCATGGGGATTCAAACGTCCTGGTCATGGTCTCAAGACCCAACCCCATGTCGCTCGGGATCAGGTCTACCGGCCAATCAATTACCTCTGACATAGCGATATCACCCTAATACTCTGCGAATTTGGCCGTAGTTCGAGACATCCTCGACCACCATCTGATATGCCCGCTTGGCCCCGGCCTCGGCGCCTTGCTCTGCTGCCGAGCGCATCGCATTGGCCAGCGCCTCATCACCGGAACCGGTGACGCTGATATGCTGGATAATCGTCACCCCCTCACCCGACTGGCCGCGCCCGGCGGCACGGTCAAGAATGGCGGCGGACTCGCGGCGGCTGGTCACATTGGCAGGGCCACGAACCAGGGTGCCGTTGACGAACTCATCACCGAGCTCAGACACGATGCCGAACTGGTTGGCCGGAATATAGCCGCCCTTGTCGAACATGCCAGCAAGGGTCTGGCCTGCCACAACGCCGATAGAGGCATAACCCAACGCCTTGACGCTGGCCGCCAGCGGAATGCTATACGGCGCAGGAACGGCACCTAGCGCCTTAGTAGCCGCATCTTCTGTTGCCACGATCATCGATGGAATCGCCGCCGCTTTCTGCGCCGCAAACAGCACTTTATAGAGGGCGGATTGTTCCATCCCAGCCTGCTGCATCGCCGAGGTGGTGATACTCATCTGTTGTTGGGTAAACGTCAGCAACTCGGCCGCCACCGTGGCCTGATACTCGCGCTGCTTGTTGACCCGGTCGTTTTCGATTTGTAGCAAGCGGGATTGGTGATCTTGCTCCAAAAGCTCGCGGGCACCGTAACGCTCCATCTGCAACTGCATCTGCAAGTCGTGGTTACCAGCGGCGGCATCATAGGCGCTGGCGTACTGCTGCTGGAGCCTGGCTTGAGCATCCTGCCAGCGGTTCTGTTCTTCGATGATCGAGGCGCCATAAGCCTCCTGCGCCTGGACGGCGCGGGCGTCGTACCATCCCTTATCAACTCCGGTCAGGGCCGCGTTGCTGTTCTCCAGCAGCGCCTGCCGCTTCTCCATCTCGCGCCCGATCTGGGCAGTCTCATCACGGAAGGAATCGACCGCGGCGTAGTTGGGGGCCTTGGCCGCCTTGGGTGCCTTGGCCGTACCAGGAACAGCCACCACCCCGACCGGGCGGGAAACACCGGGAGCCGGCAGCGGGGCCTCGCCATCACTGGCGGCGAATGCTCCATTTATCTTCTCGGTCAGCAGGTCAATCCCCGCGTAGATGGCATTGAAACCGTTGGATGGCCCCACCCCAAGGAGCGCGTCCATATCCGATTTTGCCAGTTGCATGGCGGTGCCCAGCTTATCCAGCGTTGGCTCCATCGCAGCTGGGTTGCCCATGGTTTCGTATTCACGCATGGACTGATCGAACGTCATTTTGGCATTGCTGTAACGGATAGCGGCTTGCATGTACTGGTCGCGAACAGCGCTATCTGTACCGATCCCCATCAGCATTTTCGACTTGGCGATGGTCTCCTCTATTCCCTCTATCAACGGCTGCAGGGCAATGGCCGCATTTTTTGCCCCTTCGAGCACATAAAGCGCGATGCTCTTGCCGAGCTCGGCAAAGCCGTCCTTGGCCGCTGCCGCGTCGGTGATCCACACCCGGATAAGACGCGAGCCCTCCGCCACCGCCGGGGCCATGCTGGCCTTGACCTGCTCCCACAGCGCGCCGACCGTCGAGACCAGCCGATCCAGCTCGAGGCGGGCGTCACGCACGGCGGCGAACTGGCCACCGGTGAGCGCCATGCCCATCGACTGGATGCTGTCGGCAAAGGTCAGCAGCTCCCCGTTGCGGGTGTAGAGGGTATCGAACAGCTCGGCGGCGGCGTCGTTCAGCTCGTCGAGCCAGAATCGCGCATCGCTGGCGCTCATCTTCTGCAGCTCGGCGGTGAAACGGCGCAACTGCTCATCCGGCGAAAGAGCTGCCCACGACTGTGCCGATTGACCGATCTGCTTGAAAAAGTCCGCCATGGGGCCGCCACCGGTCTTGGCGGCGTCGGCGATCTTGACGTTGAGATCTTTGATCACATCCGCCAGCCGCTCACTACTGGAGCCCGCCCACTCTGCGGCCTGGGCGTAGGCATGCCACTGCTGCGCGGCAATGCCCACATTGCGGCCGAGCTGGGCAGTCTGGTCCAGCGAACTGTACGCGGCCTTGATGCCCGCGAGGGCAGCCCCCGAGCCGAGGGCAATCAGCGCACTGCGCAGGCTGAATATCTGCGCGATCGTGGCCTGCACACCACCGGCCACCGCCTTGGCACCGGTGACGATGCTGCCGCCAAAGCTGGTGAAGTCGTCTCGGGAACGTTTCAGCTCGCTGCGAAACTGTGCAGCATTGAGCCCCAGGGTGGTGACCAGGGAACGAAGTACGGCCATGGGGGCTCCTTACCCAAGCAGCGCCTTGACGGCGAGCCGGGATTCTTCCGGGGTGATGGTGTTGGGGTCTTTCGGGGTGGGGTGCAGACGTTCGTGCTCAAGCCAATACCACGCCAGCCAGGTATTCAATTCGGAGACCGGCAAGGCCATGATCTCCGTGATGCTCTTGTGTAGATCCAGCGCCAGGCGGATCACCAGCTTCATGGTGTCGCTGGCGCTTATTCGTTTTTTTCCTGCTCCAGTGCCTTTTCGCCCATGTGGTTGAGGCGCTTAGCCACCGGCAGCAGCCGGTCAACCAGGGACATGGGCATGGCGTCCATCAGCTGCGGCACATCGTCTTGGGTAGCCAACGGATCTCCATCCTCGTTGACCATACAGGCCACGAGCAGGGAGACCATCCACTGGAACGGGTTGTCGATCAGGGGGTGGCCGGTGAGTGGGTCAAAGTTGCGCTGCTGGTAATCCTGCAGGCCGGCGACGGACATCTCACGCACGATGATCTCCATGTCGTCCCCAAACTCTGGGGCCGGGACACGCTCATGGCGATAGGCCAACTTGTTGAGCAGGGCCAGCGCCGTGACGGTGGTACTCTTGGGTTTCTTCGCTGTCATGTTCGATTACGCCCCCACCTTCTTGCCCCAGGTCACTTGGCCGTTTTGCTTGCACGGCACCACCCAATCGATAGTCTTGTCGCCCCCGGTCTCATCGCGCATATAACCCAGCAGCACCACCTCATACTCGGCGGTCACCTTGTCAGGCCACTCGTGCTGGATGATGACGATCTTGCGCGCCCGTGCGGCAGCAAAGAACGCTTGCTGACCTTCGTCGGCGTCATAGGCTTTACCCTTGAGCTCCTTGTCCGGGCCATCGAACAGGCCGGCGATATAGCGTTTGGAAGTGTCCTCCAGAGTGGTTTGCTCCAGAGTCGGAGTCTTCTCGCCGACCTGGCCGATGGAGATGGTGCCAGGCACCTGCTGGAAGGCCGTGGCGGCGCCCTTCTCCTTGAAGAAGGTCAGGGTGCCGGCACCCAGGACGGCGTCTTGCGGGGATGCTGGAGTGGTCATGCTCTATTTCTCCGATTGGTGGTTTGGATCTCAACGATGGCGCGCAGCTCGCTGCCGCCCTCGCTCTTGGCGTCCCGCGCATCGAGCACGGTCACCCGTTGAAACTGATCAGTGGTGGTGCCGTCCAGGGCGGAAAGCCGGTTGGCCAGCTCGTCGAGCTCCGTGCGGCGGGTGGCGAACAGGTCGATCTGCCAGTTGTGACTCTGCAGGGTGATCCCGCCCTCCAGGGTGCGGGCGGCTTGCACCGGCGAGGTGAGGAAGTAGCCCGCCGCCGGCAGCGCGGCATCTTGAGGCACGGTGCCGGGGTATGGCTCAATGCCCAGGGCGCCGCTGATCAGCCGGTGAAACGCTTCTCTGAAAATCATCGCAATGCCTTGTCGATGGCCGCTGACAGCGTGGTGCGCTGGATCTCGAGCGCATCCTCGATATGGCGGTCAAATGCCGGGCGGATAAAAGGGCGCGCCTCGATACCGGGGTGAATAAGCATCTCTTGCCCTGGGCGGTCGCGACGCAGGTGGGCGCGCTTCTGCGCCTTGGCCGAATCGCTGTGCTTCTTGAGGCTGGCCCCCGAGGCGAGGCTGTGCTCGCGGGTGCCGTGCTCCAGCCAATAGGCGTACACCGGGGCGTCGATGGCCTTGCCTGCCGCCACCTGCACCTTGTAGTTCTTGAACACCCCGACCGAGGCCACCACATCGGCCCAGGTGGGATTGCGCGGAATGCTGACCCGCAGCTTGATGCTCTCGCCCAGCTGACCGGTGTCGTGATCCCAGTTCTGTTCGTACAGCGAAAGCGTATCGGCTAGTACCGGCTGAGCCGAGGTGCGGGCGACTTCCCTCAGCACCTTCTTCTGCACGGCCAAATCCAGATTGGCGAGTTGGCTCTCCAGCTCATCGAACCCGGACACATCGAACGAAATGGTCATGGGTCACTCCTCTCCGCGGTGATAGTCAGCCAAGCGCGGCGCTGATCGGGCTGCACCAGTTTGATATCCAGCACCTCCCCCGAGCCCACCAGCCTGATACGCTGCGCGGTGGTTACGCCGGGGCGATGGCGGATACGGATGCTGTATTGCCCCTCGCTCACCTCCCGTCCGGCGCGGATCTGCTCACGCCCGCCGATCATCTGCACATCTGCCCAGATGGGCGGGGATTCGCCCCAGTCGTCGAGGGGCTGGCCGACGGCATCCCGGCCACTCTGGCGGGCAAGCAGGGTGATGCGATCACGTAAACGACCTGCGGGCATGGTTCCTCCGGCAATAAAAAACCCCGCCTAAGCGGCAATGCTGTTCACTTAAGAGAATTTGAGTTCCAGTCCACGTAGTATCAGGGCTAAAAAATGAGGGAGGCATGATGCCTCCCTCTTTCTATTGCAAGCCACGCTGGATAAAGGCTGAAGGAACATCGACTGGAAACAGCCTTGCTCCCCCAACTCAAGTCGCATTTATGAATAATTAGTCAAAAATGTGCTTATCTGAACAGCATTGCGCCTAAGCGGGGTTGGTAGTGATGTCCGGTCAGCGGTGGTGCCACCAGATCAGGGGGCAATCTCGGGATACAAGATCCGGTACGGGCCCAGCAGATGGGCGTAGGCCATGGGCACTTCGCTGACGGTGACGCCGGTGACAACGGTCTCCCGGTTCTCATACATTTGGGCGGCGTGCATCAGAATGGCTGCCACCACCGCTTTGTTGTCGAGGGTCAGGCCGTAGCTGTCGCCCTCTGGCACCGCTTCCCCCGCCGGATAGAGCTGACGGCCGATGTAGTTGGCGGCGGCCTGCTCGGCCGCCTCCAGGTAGATTCCCAGCAGCTCGTCCTCGGCGGTATCGTCGGCATCGAGCCGTAACTGCTTTTTCAGCAGCACCACATCAAGCAGCTCGTCCTCGGCGGTATCGTCGGCATCGAGCCGTAACTGCTTTTTCAGCAGCACCACATCAAGTAGCGGCACTGGTGCCTCCCCTGCCCTTGCGGGGCGGCTTCTTGTCGGGGTCGGCATTGCCATCGGTGGCGTATCTAGCATACCCCGCCTGTACCAGCTCGTCCGCCTCTGCCTGATTGGCAACGGTCAGGAGATCCCCTGCGTTGCCGCTGCGCTCGCCAAACAGAGAGGTCGTCAGAATGACGTGCATCGCGCACTCCTTTCGGTTCCTGTATGCCGGGGGCCCGTGGCCCCCGGTGTGGGATTAGGCCTTGACGGTCAACACCTTGACGGCGGCTTTGTCTTCGAGCAGGGCGTCGAAGCGGTGGAACATCAGGAAACCGACCATGCCGAACTCGGCATACTTCTCGGTCAGGCGGCGCAACTCCATGCCTTTGACGCGGCGGATCTGGAGGTAGCTGAAATCGCCGTAGGCCACCGCCTTGGCATTCGCGGCCACATCGGGCATCCCCTGGTCGATCTGGTACTGGTCGCCGTCGATGGTGGCGGGTGCCACGCCCGCAATATCAGGCAGCCAGAGCGGGCGCCCCTGTCCATCTTTCATCAGCTTGAGGCCGAGCAGGGTGTTGTCGTTGAACAGCCAGCGGGCAGTGCCGGCACGGTAAGCCGGATCCACCGCGTGCTTGAGGGCCAGCAGGTCGGCATGGGCGATCGCGCCAGAGGCCGCCGAGGTCTTGCCGCCGGTGACCTGGTTCAACAGCCCCTTGATGTTGTTGCCGGTTCCGTTGCCGGTCAGCAGTTGTTTAGCCTCGCCACGACCCAGACGGGAGCCGATGCGGCGGGCAATCAGGCCAGCGATATCGACGCCAGAGTCCTGAAGCAGCTCGTCGGAGATCTTGACGATATTGGAGGTCATCTTCTTGGCACCAATGACCACCTGACCAAACTCCATGTCCTGCTCGGTGCTTTCCTCCTTCTCGCCGATCATCACCCCCTCGTCGGCGGTGCCGTCGGTGATCGCCCAGGTGATGGGGTTGCCGCTGTCGGTCTCGAACACGGTGGCGATGTTGGCGAGGCCGCCGAACGCCTTCATGGCCTCGGCCACCCGGTTGCGGAACTCGGTCGGCACGGTGAAGCCGCCCTCGGAGCCGGTACCAACCGTCTGGGCGCGCATCTCTTTAAACAGCTGACGCTGTTCGGTATCGAGCGCACTGAAGCCACCACGCAGCATGGTGTCGAGCACCTTGATCTGGCGCGCTTCGGTGACACTGGTGTCGGTGTCGATCAGGGAGCGGCGCTCGGGGTCGCTGTTCAGGTCGTCGGTGTCCAGGCTGAGCAGCTGCTCCTCCCGGGCGATGGCCGCATCCAGATCCCGCAGCTCTTGGTTCATGTCCCCCCACTGCTTGGTCAGGGCTTCATCCCAGCGCTTCTCGCTGTTCTCGTCGTGCAGTTTGCGCATCTGACCGGCGATGGTGGCGCGCTTCTGCTTCATTTCGTGCAATTTCATGGGCACTGCTCCGTTAGGACAATAAAAAACCCGCCGAAGCGGGTCATGGTTTACAGCGCAGTCATGCGCCGATCAGGTTCAATTCTCGCTCTCGGCGCTCGCGATCCTCAGCGGCAAGGGCACGGGCTTCGGTGGCCAGGTACTCCTGCATGGATCGGGAGGCGGCGGCAGAATCCGGGTAAGCCGGGAAGGCCACCGGGCCGACATCATAGAGGCGGGCAAACTTGGTGATCTCGCGGATCAGCAGGCCATCATCGTCGTAGTACCAACGCTCGCCATCGTGGGCCACCCGGAAGTTGAACGAGCTACCGTCGATGTCTCCCCGCTGCAACGGGGCCAACACCAGATCCCGCACCGTCTGGGTGTCCGGGGCGTCGATCTCGTAGCGCAGGCCGGTGTCATCCAGGGTCAGGCGCAGGGTGCCGCTCTTGGTGCGGCCCAGCACAAAGTTGGGGTCGTGGTTGAACAACCCACGCACATCGTCCTGCATCACGCTGTCAAAGGCGCCGGGCTTGATGATCTCGCGAAAGCCGCCGAGGTTTTCGCTCAGGCTGTTGAAGGTGGCGCCGTAGCCGATGATCTTGGCCCCCTGCCCCTCCCCGCCGGGATCGGCCCGCACCTCGCAGCGGAAGAAGCGGCGCTCCCGATCACTGGTTGCTGTTGCTTGGGTCATCTTTAACCTCGTCGTTGGTTTTTTTGTCTTTATCGCCGATCAGCTTGCTCGCGTTGACCGAGACCAGCATCTCGTCCAGTCCATCCTTCTGGTTCTTGTCTTCGAGCAGACGGACCTCGTTGCGGGACATCCAGCCATCGGTGATGGCGTAGTGATAGAACTCGGCCCGTTCTTTGGCGGTGCCGCGCAGCAGACCGGCCAGGTTGAACTTGACGTAGTAACCCGCCCGCCGCTCCATATCCGTGAACAGCTTGCGGTTTAGCTCCTGCTCCCAGCGCACCACCCAGGGCATGATGCTGTGGCGCACGAAGTGGATGGCCTGCTCGCTGATGTTGGAGAAGGTCGCCTTATCCAGGTCGTTGATCATGTGGCTGGGGACGTTGAATAGCCCGGCGATCTCGCTGCGGTTCATCTTCTGGGTGTCGAGGAACTGCGCCTCTTCCGGCGAGATGGTGATCGCCTTGTAGTCCAGATCTCCCGAGAGCAGGGCTGTGCGGCCGCTACCCTTGCCGATACCGCCCTCTTTCCAAGCAGATTTCAGGTTGGCGCGGTGTTGCTTGCCGAGATCGCCAACAGCGTTGGGGGTTTTGTCGATCAGAATGCCGGAGGGGCGACCACCGCCACCGAAGAACTGCGAGCCATATTTCTTGGCCGCGAGGCCCAGGCCAATGGTCTCGGCGTGGTAGCGGATCGGGCTCATTCCCCAGTAGCGGCTGCCGCCAAATCCCTTGATGTGGGCGGCGTCATAGATCGGCAGTGCAAACCAGCGCTGCTCCTGGGCGTCGTAAGCGGGGTAATACCAACCGGAGGCACCCCTGACAGGCTCGCCGATGTGCTCCGGCTCGAACAAATCCAGTTCGATCAGCTGACCACGCCGGTCACGGCGCAACCGGGTGATGGCGTTGCCATTGGTCAGCACCACCTGCTGGGCCTGCTCGCGCCAGTCGTAGCTGGATTGCCACTGGTTGGGCGAGGTGGAGAGCAGGGCGTGGGCAGGATGATCGTTGCCGTCCACCACGTTGCTACCGTCCCGGCGCATTACATGAAGCGGGAGCTGGGCCATGTTGCTCGATAGCCGATGGACACAGGCATAGACCGCCGCCAGGCGCATGGCAGTTTTGGCGGTAACGGCGATGCCGCTGTCAGTCATCGGGGCCAGGCCAAACCATTCGGCCAGCGCCGGATCTGACGAGGACAGCACCTCTGCGCGCGATTCACTCCCGAGCAACATCCCGAGCATGGCGGTCTCCCCATCGTTTCAAAATTACCAGGACGACCAGCAGGGCCAGCCCTATCAGCAAGCCACCGACCAGCAGTAGGGCAGGACCGAGGCCATAGGTGAAGTAGGCCCCGGCGCCAATCAGGCAGAGGCCGAGCAGCAGCGCTGCGTCAATCAAGACGCGCATCAGTCGGGTCATAGTCATCATCTGCATAGGGGCTCATAAACTCGCCCTTGTTGAGCATGGCGCGGCCCACGGCCATGATGGCCGCGACGGCGCCGTCGATCTTGGCGTCGCGATTCCCCTTGCGAGGGAACACGTTTTCGTTGGCATCCTCCTTCGCCATGACGTTGGAGATCATCCAGTTGAGCACCGGATTGCCGTCATGGTGCAGGCGCCCGGAGGCGATCGCCGATTCGATCTCCTTCATCGGCGCGCTGAGGTGTGCCGTGGTCTGCGGGATCGCCACCGGCAGCCAGCCGGCCGCCGCGATTTGCTGGGCGAGCTGCGCCGAGTTCCATGGGTCGTGCGGCACCTCGCGGGGCGAGTAGACATTCGCCAAGCCGATCACCTCTCCCCCGATCTCGCCGAAATCTATCTCGGCGCCATCGGTGGCATTGAGGGCCACCCCTCCGCTGTTGTGCCAAGGGGTAGCGATCCACTCCTGATAGCGCGCCATGTTGCGGTTGGCCGGGTCGTTGACCGTCTCCTCCGGCAGCCAGTGGCGGCTGAACAGGTAGTAATGGAGCTGGCCGTCCGACTCGTAGCGGGCGAATACGATCACCATGGAGCAGACGTCGAGCTTGCTGGCCAGGTCGAGCGAGAACCAGCAGGGGCAACCGATAAAGTCCTCTATCCTCAGCGTCGTGTCACCGGCGGCTTGCCAGTGGCCGAAGTTGAAGAAGGTGACGGCGGCGGTCGTCCAGACGTTGCAGTGCTTGATCAGGTACTTGGTCTGATTGCGGGCGCTACGCTTGGCGCGCAGCAGCTGGGCCGCCAGGTAATCCTCGAATACCGACACACCGAAATTAGGGTTGGCTTTGCGCAGGGCCTCGATGCTGTAGGGATCATCCCCATCATCCAGGGTGTAGATGAGTGCGAATAGCTCGTCATCGGGTTCGACCCCCGCGAGCATCTTGACGCACTCGTCCCAGAACTGCTTGCAGGGGCCGGTCGGGTCAAAGCCCGCCGTACTGATGACCAGCATCAGCGGCTGTTCACGGGCCCCCATGCCGGTGTCCATGGTGTCGAACAGCTCGGCGGTGTCGTGCTCGTGGTACTCATCGACAATCGCCAGGTGGGGACTGGAGCCATCGCCGGGGTTACCGATGATGGGTTCAAACACAGAGCCATCCTGGCGCATCATCTTCTTGGCGGCGACCATGACACCGAAATGACGACGCAGGTTGGGTAACTGGTGCGTCATCTGCAGAGCTGGCTTGAACACCTCCCATGCCTGTTTCTCGGTTGTCGCGCCGCAATACACCTCGGCGCCCGGCTCATTATCGGCGGCGAACATGTAGAGCCCGTTCCCGGCCGCGACGATGGACTTGCCATTCTTGCGCGGCACGAACAGGGCCGCCCGCCTAAACCGGCGTAGGCCATCCTTCTTGCGCTTCCAGCCGTAGACACAGGCATGAAAGAACAGCTGCCACGGCTCCAGGGTGATGCGGCGCTGGGCCAGCGGCAGTCGCCGCCATTTCCCCTTGGTGTGGGGAAGCAACTGCATGAACTTGCAAGCCCGCTCGCCGGCGGCGATGTCGAACCGGTACGGGTAGGCTTTATCCTTGGCCTTCTCCAGATCGTCCAGGTGGCGCTGGCAGGCTTGCCGAACATAGAGCCCGGCGGTGATCCGACCCGAGACAACGTCGCGGGCGTACTTGTTCGCGGCGTTGACATTCGGATTGGCGGCCATGGTCAGAAGGTCCTAAATTCATTGTCCCCCTCGGGGTCGCCGCTTCCGCCACCTCCCATCAGCCGGCGGTAACTGGTCGGGTCCAAACCGAGCAGACTACCGACCCGAACAAGGGTAGACAGCGCATCCTGACGCACAGCGACCGCCGGGTGCTTCTTGATGCCACTCTCGGTCGGCGTGGTGATCCCGTCCTCCTTGATCATCTTCTTGGCGGTGAGATACAGAGCGAACGAGTCGCAATAGGCCAACACCAGCGGCAGGTGATCTCCGGTGAGCTGTTTGCGGTTGATCAGGATCTTGATGGTCTGCTTCCACAAAGCAGCAGCGGGGGCGGAGTCTTGCAAATCTTCGGGAACCGGGGGCGCCCTGGTGATCAGTTGGTCGGAGGCAACCGCCGGCAGATCTCCGCCAGTCGGGCGGCCTCCCCCTGCGGCTCTTGTCATAAACGCACCTCGTGTGACATCACGCCGCCACCTCAATCGGTGGCCGTGACATCACGCTGGAAAATTTTTCTTATTTCCCGCCCGTGTAAAAATCCA
>Ga0247724_1000140_pt1 | contig 18559 bp, 20 predicted proteins | sample OKSTACKMC2E_FD_182776 | JGI IMG/M metagenome (GOLD analysis project Ga0247724, IMG submission 182776) | Subsurface sediment microbial communities from gas well in Oklahoma, United States - OK STACK MC-2-E | ecosystem: Environmental > Terrestrial > Deep subsurface > Rock core/Sediment | place... | reverse complement strand
CGTCGATAACGCCGGGTTGACCCATTCCCGTAACCAGGATTCACTGAATTTCATTGTTTTGCTCCGGCTTATTTAAATTGTTTTAAGAAACGCAGGTCATTCTCGAAGAATGAACGCAAGTCGGTAACGCCGTAGCGCAGCATGGTCAGACGCTCCACGCCCATGCCAAAGGCAAAACCGCTGTAGACTTCCGGGTCAATACCGACCGAACGCAGCACGTTCGGGTGCACCATACCGCAGCCTAATACTTCCAGCCATTTACCGTTTTTGCCCATCACGTCCACTTCAGCCGAAGGCTCAGTAAACGGGAAAAATGATGGACGGAAGCGGATTTGCAGGTCTTCTTCAAAATAGTTGTTCAGGAAGTCGTGCAGAATGCCTTTAAGCTCGGTGAAGCTGACATTTTTGTCGACCATCAGGCCTTCTACCTGGTGGAACATCGGCGTGTGCGTCATGTCGTAGTCGTTACGATAAACGCGGCCTGGCGAGATGATCCGAAGCGGCGGCTGTTCAGTTTCCATGGTGCGGATTTGCACGCCGGAAGTCTGAGTACGCAGCATAAGCTTAGGATTAAAATAGAATGTGTCGTGATCGGCACGGGCCGGGTGATGCTCAGGGATATTCAGTGCATCAAAGTTGTGGAAATCATCTTCGATCTCAGGGCCATGTTTGACTTCAAAACCCAGTTCGCCAAAGAACGTTTCAATGCGGCGAATCGTGCGCGTCACCGGGTGCAATCCACCCTGTTCGATGCTGCGCCCCGGCAGCGTGACGTCGATTTGCTCAGACGCCAGTTTTTGCGCCAGCACTGCAGCCTGCATGCCATCACGGCGAGCGTTTAACGCGTCTTGTACTTGTTGTTTCAGTTCATTGATTTGTGCACCCGCAACTTTGCGGGCTTCAGCGTCCATCGCGCCTAAGGATTTTAACAGCTCGGTGATGCTGCCTTTTTTGCCGAAATACTCAACGCGGACGTCTTCCAGTGCATTCACATCTGCGGCGTTGGCAACCGCCTGTAATGCGCTGTCTAAGATGGCAGATAGGTTCATGATTTTCCTCAGACCAGCCAGTTTGCTAAAACCGGTGATTTTACAACAATTTCGCCGCCTTTGGGCGCGCTAAGGCGAGGAAAATTTTAGCAAATTGCCGGAAAAACCAGCAAATCAGAGCTCTGTGGCGGGGAAAGTCGCAGCCAGCACGTCTTTGACAAAAGGAATGGTCAGCCGGCGCTGGTGCACCATCGAGGCTTTGTCGAGTACATCCAGCGTATCAACCAGCGCGCGGATATCCCGTTGCTGGCGGTTTAGCAGATAACGCGCGACTTCGTCGGGCAAATCTAAGCCGCGCACCCGGGCTTTTTGCTGCAGCAGTTTTTGTTTGTCGTCATCGCTGAGCAGCCGCAATTGAAACACTGTACAAGCCTGTAAGCGCGAGACTAAATCCGGCAAGGTAAAGCCAAGTGCGGTCGGCTGGTCGTCGGCGACGATAATCAGTTTTTTGCCATGTTCGGCCAGACGGTTATACAAATCAAACAGCGCCACCTGCCAGTGCGAATCGCCGGCCACCGCGCCGATATTATCCAGACACACCAAGTCGAGCTGCTCCAGATTATCCAGCATTCGTGGGCTGTACTGAGCAAATTCATCCAGCGCCAGTAATTGACTGGTGAGGCCTAATTCTTGTGCCTGCACACAGGCAGCATACAACAAGTGCGACTTCCCACTGCCCGATGCGCCAAACACAAATACCGGCGGTTGCGGCTTGCCGGTATTTGCCGTTTCAGGCTGCAGGTACTGGTGGATAAAAGCCACAGCCGGACTGCTATCCGCGCCATAAAAACTATGAAGAGTTTCGTCGTCTGGCAAAGTCACTGCCAGCGTAAATTGCGTCGGCTGCATCGGCGTTTGCATTATTGGCGACGGAACAAATAACGGCTGCTGATCACCAGCGCTGCACTGGCAGAGTTCTGTCCGGCGGACAGTGGTAATGTCGATTCTGCCGCGACCGCCGGATCAGTTTGTCCGCCCGCCAAGGCGGCTTCCATCGCCGCTTCAGCATCGGTCAGTTCGCCTGAGCTCTGCACAGGTGACGTTACAGGGTTTTCCGCAGCAGGCGCTTCTGTTGCTGGTTCACCGGTGCCGGTATCAGCTGAGACAGCTTCAGGCGCAACAGCATCTGGTTGTGGCGTCAGTTCTTTGACCAGACTCAAAGCACGGTAAAATTCATCGGGACTAGCCGCAAGCTGCAGTTGCAACACAGCCTGACCTGCCTGATATTGCGTGAGTTGATGGTCACGCACGGTCAGCATACTGCTGAACAATTGCCGTAGCGCCACCAAGTCGCTCAAGCTGCTGACCCCGTCAAAGGTCAGTTGCAGGCTACCTGCGGCGGTGTCACCACTGGCACTTATCCGCACTGCATAACGGGACGCCTGCGCCACAGCCAGTTCGGCACAAAACTGCTGCGCCAGAGCCATGGCGTCAGCATTCAGCAGCTCTTTGCTTTGCACGCCACCATCCACCAGCTGCTGCCAGGTCAGACGGAATTGCACTAAGCCGCTGGCATCGGTCAGCTGATCAAACAACAGGTTATACACTTCAGTGGCCTGATACCGGCCGGACGCCTGTTGCAGTAATGCCCAGTCACCGCCCCAGCTGGCAGCTTCGTTGACCAGCGCACTGTCGGTTTCATCGTATAACGGAAATTGCAGACTGAGGCCATAACGGCCAGCTTGCTGTAACAAGGCTTTTCGCAGCGGATGCTCAGGACTTATCACAAACTGCGGTGCCTCGACCGGCCGCTCGGTCAGCCATAACAGCACATCAGGCCGGCGTGGCCCCCACACCGGGATTTGCAGACTTTGCAGCAGACGGGTTATTTTCTGGCCGTCCAGCGTGACTAATAACTGCGGCTGACCGTCCTGCTGCACTTGCTGAAACTGCACGACAAACTGACCGCTATTTTTCAGCGCATCGGCAATGCCTGGCTGAGCGAATACTGCCTCACCACCGGTCAATTTGACTAACACGTCCTGCAGCGCCTGCTTTTGCCACTGCGGCTGGCTTTGCCCGGCTGCGACTCTGGCCTGATACAAATCGGTCAGCTCTGCCGCATTTGATACTGTACTCAAAAACGCAGAAACCAGGAGCACAGCAGGCGTCAGACGTTGAAAATAACGCGGCAATTTTAAGGATGGCATGATAAAAACTCCGCTGAATCAGTCCAGTGAGCAGCGCTCAGCTCGGGGCTGGTCAATTACCTGCAAACTAAGGCGACCAGCTGTAACAAACAACATATATTGTGCCGCAAAAACCTTTGGTTTTGCCAAAAAACAAAGCGCAAAGTCAGAGACTTCGCGCTTTTTTTGTCACCGGAACCTCAGATCAGAGTTCCAGTTTGCCCTGGCGGATCGCCGCAGCAAAGACTTCATACACAGCATCTAAGGTGGTTTGATCCAACACTTTGCCATCTTTGTCTTTGATCTTAATCGCCGTGCCTTTGTCAGTTTTGCTCAGCGATAACTGATATTCACCGGCGGTAAGCGGCAACTCTGGCAGATCTTCATCGCCCCAGATGCTGTCCCAGAAGCCTTGTTCGGCTTTGACGTATTTAACGTAATAGACATAATCCGACTGGTTAAGATCTGTCACTTCAAGACCTACTTTTTCCAGCAGCAGTTCAAGCTGCGACCAGGCCACGTCAATTGGCTGAGTGGTCAGCATTACTGGTTCCTGCTTGTCGTTGACGGCGCGAGTCAGCAGAACATCCGGCAGTTTGGCTTTGGCTTCCCGAATGGCAGCCAGTTCCACAGTTGCTATGTGGTCAATGATGCGATTTAGAAAATGCACTTCTTCGCGGCGTTGGCTGATTGGAGTCAGTTTTTGCGTCTCGTCAGTGTATTTATGTTCCAGCAGTTTAACCTGCACTGCGATAGTGCGGCCGTGGCTGCGCGGCTCTAATCGCACGCTGAATTTACTTTGCTGGGTTAATTCCTGCCCCTTCCATAACCACCAGCCGGTTTCCTGATATTCGCTGACCCAGCCGGTTTGCCATTCCAGCTGTTTTGGCTGGCTGACTTCAATGGTATTTTTCGTGAAATAACCGCTGATGTTGGTCTGTAAGTACGGCATCAGGTCGCCGGTGAACTCTGAGCGTTCAAACCAGACCCTGGCTTCTTTTTCTTCTTCTTCCACCCGTGCATTGGTCGCTACTGCCAGCACCTGCATCGGTGCCCGCAGGTCCATTTGCTCAGGCGCTACGCCCGCTGCTACTTTTGGCGGTAAATCGTATTGACCTGGTTTTTTAGGCGCCTTTAAGCCGGCCGGGATTTTTAATTCGGCGATACGCTGTTCATTGACAGCAGTTTTTTCTGTGGCGGGCCACAAAGAACAGCCAGATAACAACAAAGTGGCTGCTACTGCGCCAGGGATCCAATAATGCACCTAAGCACTCCTACTGAAGAAATTGTCAAAAAAATCGGTTACAGCTGCGCTGCCTGCAGCGCTTGTTCGATTACGCTCTGGTGAATTGGTTCCAGTTGCGTCAAAGGTAAACGGGCAAAATCCGACGAAATCAGCCCTAAGCGCAGCAGCGCCCATTTGGCCGGGATCGGGTTACTTTCTATAAAGAGGTCACGGTGCAGCGGTTGCAAAGTGCTGTCAACGCTTTTCGCTGTAGCACTGTCACCGGCGCGGGCTGCACGGATCATCGCGGACATGGCTTTTGGTGCCACGTTGGTGGTGACAGAAATCACGCCATGGCCCCCCTGCAGCAAGAAATCACAGGCACTGGCATCATCACCGCTTAAAAGCGCAAAATCCGCCCCGACCAACGCCTGGATGTCGCGTAAGCGCGTGAGACTGCCGGTGGCTTCTTTAACGCCGGTGATATTGCTGATTTTGGCCAGTTCCGCCACAGTCGCCGGCAGTAAATCAACGCCGGTTCGACCCGGCACGTTATACAGCAGCACCGGTTTGTCGGTGGCGGCGGCTACTGCGCTGAAATGCGCCAGCATGCCTTTTTGTGTCGGTTTGTTGTAATAAGGCGTGACAGTCAGGAAACCATCAATCGCCATTTTATCCAGCGCTTTGGTTTTTTCGACCGCTTCGGCCGTACTGTTAGAACCGTTGCCGGCGATGATCTGGCAACGGCCAGCGACGTGGTCAATAACAAACTGCAGTACAGTTAACTGTTCAGCGAAATCAATAGTGGCAGCTTCGCCTGTAGTCCCCATGATGATCACGCCATCGGTGCCGTTATTTAACTGATAATCCAGCAACCGCTTGAGGCTTGGGTAATCCACTTGTCCATCTTCAAACATCGGGGTAATTAGGGCGACGTGACTACCACTGAACATTTTAACTGCAGCTCCATAAAAATCAGGCTGCTCATATTAATGACGGCGGGGTCTTAACACAAGCGCACGTTCCGCTCCTGATGAAATTTCAAAGGATTATGTTACACTCCGGGCCTTCTTGATTTCGGATTTATGCACGCTCATGCCGCAACAACTGGTCGTTACAGCCATCGGTACAGACCGCACAGGGATTGTCAGTCAGCTGGCCCGGCTGGTCACTGACTGCAACTGCAACATTGTCGACAGCCGGATGGCGATTTTTGGCAATGAATTTACCTTTATCATGCTGTTGTCCGGTGACGCCGCTGCGATCAGCAAAATCGAATATCTGCTGCCAAGCTCGGCCTTTGAGCTTGATCTGCTGACGATGTCCAAACGTACCAGCGCCTGCACATTGCCGACCTTGTCGGCACCTTATATTGTCGAATACACAGGTATTGATCGCGTCGGCACTTTAGGCGCTATCTCTAGTTTGCTGGCAGAACATCAGGTCTATATCGGCGCGCTGAAATCTCAGACGCTGCAACCAGACCCGGCTCAGCCGCCACAAACGCATACCGTGATGACAGTGCAGTTACCGCAAGGCCTCGACAGTGACAAAATCAAACGCTTGTTGCAGGCCAAATTCAATCAGATGCAACTGCAGGGTCGCTTTGAGCTGCAAAGCTAAGCGCCTTACACACAGGAGTGTTTATGCAAACTTTAACTGCCGGTCAGAGCGCACCGGAATTCTCTTTACTGAATCAGTCTGGTGAGCAAGTGACCCTGAAAAGCCTGCTGGCCAATCATCGGGTGCTGTTATATTTCTATCCAAAAGCCATGACGCCGGGCTGTACAGTTCAGGCTTGTGGCCTGCGCGATATCAAGGCTGAACTGCTGGAGAAAAATGTTGTGGCGGTCGGTGTCAGTACAGATCCGGTGAAAAGCCTAGCGAAGTTTGTCGAGCGCGACCAACTGAATTTTATGCTGTTATCCGACCCGGAGCACCAGCTGGCTGAGGCTTTTGGCGTCTGGGGTGAGAAGAAGTTTATGGGTAAAATCTATGATGGCATTCACCGCATCAGTTTTCTGATCGAGCAGAATGGTGTGATCAGCCAGGTATTTGATACCTTCAAAACCAGCAACCATCATGAGGTGGTGCTGAAGGCGCTGTAAGCGTTGTTACATTATTATCCCGGTGGCCCGCCACCGGCTCAGGAGCCATGTTATGAAGTTATATTTTGCCCCTGCCGCCTGTTCGCTGGCTTCCCATATTGCGCTGGAAGAGGCCGGACTTAAACATGAAACCATCCGGGTCGACCTGCGCAGCAAAACCCTGCCCGATGGTACTGATTATCGCCAGATTTGTCCGCAGGGTTATGTGCCGGCTTTACAAGTGAAAAACGGCGAACTGTTAACCGAAGGCCCTGCCCTGTTGCAATACATTGCTGACCAGGCGCCAGCGACCAATCTGGCACCGGCCAATGGCAGCTTTGGCCGTTATCGTCTGCAGTCCCTGCTGAATTTTATCGCCACTGAACTGCATAAAAATTTCTCACCTTTATTCGACCCAACTGCAGCAGATGTCACCAAGGATGCGGCCCGTCAGCGGCTGTCGCTGCGCCTGAGCCAGGCTGAAGCGCAACTGGGCGCACAAAACTTTCTGCTCGGCGATTATTTCACCGTCGCAGATGCCTATTTGTTTACGGTGTTAGGCTGGGCGCGGATGGTGCAGGTTGACCTGACTCCCTATCCGCAGCTGCAACAGTTTCAGCAGCGCGTACAAGCCCGCCCCGCGGTGCAACGGGCAATGCTGGTTGAAGGCCTGAAAGTTTAAGGAGATCTTGATGCGTATATCTTTACTGGCAATGGCCATGCTGAGTAGCGCCGTTGCCGCAGACCCGGCTTTTATACAGAGCCAGCAAGGCAATTTACGAATTGATACTGTCGCTACTGACCTGGCGCATCCCTGGGGCATCAGTGTTCTGCCGGATGGCCGTTTACTGGTAACCGAGCGCGACGGTCGGTTGCGTTATATCGATAAAAGCGGTCAGATCAGCGCGCCGATCACTGGCCTGCCGGCCATTGTCGTGGCCGGCCAGGGCGGTTTGCTCGATGTACTGACCGACAAAGATTTCGCCAGCAATCAGACTATCTATTTAAGCTACGCCGAACCTGGTGCCAATAACACCAACAGCACCGCTGTCGCCCGCGCGACGCTCGATGGCCAGACGCTGAAGAATTTCAAAGTCATTTTTAGCCAGACACCAAAAGTTGACAGCAAATATCACTTCGGCGGCCGCCTGGTACAACAAGCTGATGGTAACCTGTTTGTCACTATGGGCGATCGCGGCAATCAACGCGAACTGGTGCAGGATTTAGCCACATTAGTCGGCAAAGTTGCGCACATCACGCCAGATGGCGCTGCAGCCCCCGGCAACATACTTGCTGAACAGAAAAAAGCCCAACCGCTGATTTGGTCCTATGGCCACCGCAATATTCAGGGCGCTACCCTGGATGATAAAGGCCGGCTCTGGACCCACGAACACGGCCCACAGGGCGGTGATGAAATCAATATCACTGTTGCCGGTAAAAACTATGGCTGGCCGCTGATTACGTACGGCGAAGAATACGGCGGTGGTGTGATTGGCAAAACCAGCCAGACCGGGCTGGAACAACCGCTGCACTATTGGGTGCCGTCGATTGCGCCGAGTGGCATGTTGTTTTATCACGGTGCGATGTTCAGTAAATGGCAGAATAACCTGTTGGTTGGCTCGCTGAAATTCGGTCAGCTGGTGCGGCTTGAAATTAAAGACGATAAAGTCACACACGAGGAACGCATCCGTATTGGTGCCCGCGTTCGGGACGTTGAAGTCGCGCCGGACGGTTCCGTATATTTACTGACTGACGAAGACAAAGGCGCCGTGTTACGCCTGACCCCAGCCGGCTGATTGCATGCTGCTGTGGTTACCCGTTGGCGGTATGACTTTGCTTGGCAATCTGGCATTGCCTGGCAGCCTGGCTCCACCAGCCTCTGCTTCGCCTGAGTCCATTGAGCGCATCGCCGTGTCTACCGGCCCTTTGCCGGTCAGCTGGCTGCAAAGCCCGGCCGCGCTCAGTGTGCAACCGCTTAATCCGACGCTGCAAACCGACGCACTAGCTTTATTGCAGGGTATCGCCGGTTTGCAGGTGGATGTGCGCTCTAATCTGGCGCAGGACAGCCGCCTCAGCCTGCGTGGTTTTGGCAGCCGCAGCAGCTTTGGTGTCAGAGGCCTGCGCATGACGCTGGACGGCATTCCGTTGACGACGCCGGATGGGCAAACCCAACCCAGTGCCTTATTCACTGCCGATCTCGCCGCAGTGTCTGTGCTCAAAGGCCCTTTTGCCGCTTTGTACGGCAATGCCGCCGGTGGTGTGGTGGCTTTTGACAGTAAACCGACCGAGCCGGGTCTGCTGCAGCTGCAGCAACAACATAGCAGCACCATGCGTCAGCAACTGCTGCGCGCGGACAGCGACTTTGGCAGCCTGATGCTGCAACAGACCGACTTTCAGGGGATACGCCCGCATAACCGTGCTGAACGTCAGGCCGCACTTTGGAAACATCAGTGGCAGCTTGGGGATGATATCCGGCTAAACGCCCGCTTCGACTGGAGCCGCGACCCACGCCTCGATGACCCCGGCGCTTTAACGCTGACCGAATGGCAAACGAACCCCTTGCAGACTTCAGTGCTTGCCAGCCGGTTTGACAGCCACAAAAGCACCCGTCAGCATCAGGCTGGTATCAGTGTGCAAAGCAGCGACTGGCAGTTCAGCAGTTATCTGACTTCGCGGCAAATCAATCAGTTGCTAACTCAAAGCGGCGAAGCTATCAGTAGCAGCGGTGGTATTGTGCAGCTATTTCGGCAAATGGCCGGGCTGCAATGGCAACAGCAACACCAATGGCAAGAATTGGCCTGGCAGTGGGGATTGAGCCATGAACAAAGCCGTGACGAGCGTCAGGGGTATGTCAATCAGTTCGGTCAGGCCGGCGCACTACGCCGCGACGATCGCAGCGACAGCCGAAGTCAGGATGCGACGCTGCGGCTGAGTTATGCGTTGACACCGTCGTTGTCGTTATTCGCCGGAGGCCGACTGGCGTTTTTAAAATTTTCCAGTCAGGACTATTTTGTTGTGCTGGGCAATCCGGATGACAGTGGCGACAAAAGCCAGCAAGGCCATGCCCATGCACTTGGCTTTTCCTATGCACTGACCGATGAATTATCCTGGCACGCCAGCACAGGCCGTGGTTTTGAAAGCCCAACCCTGACCGAAATGGCCTATCAGCGCAATGGCAGTGGCCTCAATCTGCAATTAGCACCGGCGCAGAACCGGCAATGGGACAGTGGTCTGAAATGGCTGCGGCAGGAACACAACGGTGAACGCAGCCTGCTCCAGTTCGATACCTTTTTTCTTACCAGCAGCAATGAATTGGTCGTAGACATCAGCAGCGGCGGCCGTACTGTGTTTAAAAATGCGGCGGGGACCAGACGCCAAGGTACAGAATTGACTTTGCAACGGCGCTGGGCATCTGGCTGGCAAGCTGAATATAGTTTCAGCTATCTGGATGCGGTTTATGACAATCCGTCTGATCCCAGCCACGGCTTGCAACTGCCCGGTGTTGCCAGTAACCAACACGCGCTGCGGCTTAGTTTCGCACCAGGTGAGCACTGGTTTGCGGCGGCCGGTTATCGTCGGCTTAGTCGGGTTGCTGTCGATGACCGCCATGCACAGTTTGCACCGGGTTATGGCCTGTTTGATCTGCAGACCGGCTGGTCAGGTCAGGCCGGCGCTTTGCAATGGCGTGTTGATTTGTCTGCGCAGAATCTGACCGATGAGCAGTATGTCGGCGCCGTGGTGGTGAACCAGAGTTCGGGCCGCAGCTTTGAGCCTGGAATACCGCGCCAACTGAGTGCTGGAATCCAGCTCAGTTTTCAGTTACCCTAAACACCTTTTCACAGGACAGATTTCCGCAAGGATCAAGACACAGTCAGCGGCCACTCAGAAGTAAGATGCGGATGCTCACTATGTTAAAACAATGCTTGTTGGTCCTGCTGGTCTGGATCCTGCCATCAGCGCTGACGCCGCTGTTCGCAGCACCGCCACTGCGGGCAGACATGCCGGTGCTCAAGCTTGCGATGTACCACAGCCCACCTTATTACTTTACCGAAAACGTTGCCGAGCCTTATGGTTTGTCGATCGATTTACTGAAACCGGCGGCGCGCCAGCTTGGCCTGCGGATTGAAATTGTCACTTGCCCTTTTCCACGCTGTCTGAAACTGGCGGAACAGGGTGAAGTTGATATTGTGGCTGGCCTGATCAGAACCGATGAGCGCGAAAGCTACCTGCATTTTATCCAGCCGGCGATGATGAATTTTGTCTCTTCTTTTGTGTTTTACAGCCGGCACAGTCAAAGCCATGACATTCATTCGGTTAAAGATCTAAACGGTCGCAGCGTGACCGTTATGCGCGATGCTGCTTATTTCCCGGCTTTTGACCAGGCCGCTGATTTTCAACGGGTTCCGGTCAATTCTGAAGCAAAAGCACTGGAACTGGTTTATAAAGGGCGGGCTGATTATGCGATTACCATCGAACAAACCGCCGCCGGTTCATTTGTGGAAGCTGGCCTTAAACTCGCCGATTTAAAACGCCAGCCTTATCATGTGAATCAGCATATTCGCGGTTATCTGGCATTTTCCCGCCAATCCCCCAATTTTCAGTTAGCGGCCAAACTGGAACAAATGCTGGAACAACAATATCGCGCCGGTATGTTTCATCTGTTGTGGCAAAAATACCACTTGCCGGCTATCCCGACTCAGGCGCAAAAGTCCGCAACAACACCTTTAATAGCGACGCCAGCGGAATAGCCAACACCACACCCCAAAAGCCGAACAAACCACCAAATACCAATATTGCTAACATAATATAAAACGGGTTGATATCGACCACACGGCCAAATAACCAGGGCACCAGCAAATATGCATCAAGCACTTGCAACAACAGATAGCAGAATAAAATCCAGCTGCTGGTGCTGCTGAGTCCCCACTGACCGATAGTCACCAGCACTACGGGAACAGTGACCACGGCGATGCCGAGGTAAGGAATAAACACCGACAAGCCCACCAACAACGCCAGTAGCAAGGCATATGGCAGCGCAAACAGGCTGAACAGCAAATAACAACAACACGCCAGCAACACCAGCTCCAGTAATTTCCCCTGAATGTAGCCAAGCAGCTGATGGTCCAACTGCCGCCAGACCGGTGTTAATATCGCACTGCTGGCCGGAAACTGGCGCTGCAGACCAGTGAGCAATGCTGTTTTGTCTTTCAGCAGAAAAAACATCATCATCGGTAATAACACCAGATACACCAGCAGGTAAAACACGCCAGCCACACCGGTCAGCGACGAAGTCAGCAGTGTATTGAGGAAATTCAGGCTCTGCCCTTCCAGCCGCTGCAACAACAAAGCGAGCTGACGTTCGCTGAGCCAGCCAGGCTGTGCCGAACCCAGCTGGTCCAGATACTGTTGTCCGATCGCCGTGAGTTCGGGCAAAGCCTGCCAAAACGCCTGTGCTTGTTGCCATACCAGTGGAAACAGTGTGGCTATCAACCACCACATCAGTGCAATCAAGGCCAACATGGTCAGGGCCACTGCATCAACCCTGCGCATGGGCAGCCGCTGTAGCCACGAAACCGGCCTCTCCAGCAGATAAGCAGCAGCCAGCGCCAGAAACACCGGCATTAAGACATCCGCGAAATACAGCGTGATCCCAAGCAACACCGAGAGGTGAAGTAGCAGCATAAACGGCGGCGACCCGTCGAGACTGTGCCGCAACGACGACCAGATATTACGCATTTGATACTCCTGCCTGCAGGTCTGTCTTGCTTGTAGTCGCGGTTCCCGCCAGAATGAACAGGCTCCGCGCAGGAAAAGCCACGCCGGCTAGTCAACAGCCGCAGAAGTTGTGATACATTTTAACTCTATGACAAAACAGCTGCTTTTGCCGGAATTCACCAGCGACGCGGCGCAAAAAGCCACCATCCGGCGCGGCCAGGAGGAATAGTTCATGTCGCAAAATGGCAACAGACACAAATTACCGCCAAATCCTACGCTCAAAGACATCAACTGGTACAAAAAACAGATTAACTGGGGCGAGCTGCCGCCGTTTTATCACATGGTGTCTCAGTCTCTGGGTGAATCCGAAGGCTTGCTGACGCATGGTTTTGACACTGCAGTGAAAAAAATTATCGATAAACGCAATTGGAATCTGCAGTTACTGGGCGGTTATATCGATGACAATCAGGAGATCCATTGTGACAACAAGCCGCGTATCGCCTTATATCAGGTTTTTTCTGAACGCGGCTTTGAACTTCACGCTATCCCCTATGCCAAAGACCAGGAGATCGACCAGTATGTCAAAGGCAACCGGTTGATGGAGTTTAATCTGTGGGACCCGGTATCGATGCGGTTGTTGTTGCGGGTTAACCAATTACATAAATTTATCGGATATTACTTTGAACACGGTGATGATGCAGATTTCGCATTGATCCTGCATGCTCACAAAACGGTGCACAAAGTGATTCAATTCATGCAGCAACATGTCAATGTGCAGAAAGTCGAAGGCGTCACTATCAAGGCGTTCTTCGAAGCACAGGAAAAACGCCTGGGTCAGGCGGATGCCGATGCGCTGCAACTGCAAGGGTTGAAATCCGGTATCCAAGGTGAGCAGAAGAAGTAGATGACGTATCTCCTGAAAATTGCGTTTTGTTCAATGTTCGTGCTGCCTTTCACTGCGGCAGCAGTAAATTCCACCGCCTTACCTGATTTAGGCACCAACGCCTTCTCCAGTTTGTCACCGGAAAAAGAAAAAATTATCGGCGACATGATGCTGAAGCAAACCCGCTCGCAACTGCCGATGGTCAATGACCCTTTGTTAGACGAATATCTGCATACCCTGGGACAAGGGCTGGTTGCGAAAGCGGAAGGTGTGCGTTTTCCATTCTCTTTCTCCTGGGTCAACAGCCCGGAAATTAACGCTTTTGCTATGCTCGGCGGCAATATAGTTTCAAATACAGGCACGCTGGCTGCCGCTGACAGCGAAAGTGAATTTGCCTCAGTCATGTCACATGAAATCGTGCACGTGACGCAGCGCCACATTGCGCGGGCGGTCGAAGCAAAATCACAGAATGCGCCGCTGACGATGGCATCCCTGCTTGGCTCAATCCTGCTGACTATCGCCAATCCGGAAGCCGGTATGGCGGGTTTGATGGCGACCCAGGGTGTCGCTGCGCAGCAAGCGATTAATTTTACCCGCAGCAATGAACAGGAAGCCGATCGCATTGGCATTCAGTTGTTAGCCAAAGGCGGCTATGACCCCTATGCCATGCCGGAGTTTTTCAACAAGCTCAGCGAAAAAACCCGGTTCAGTAATACTCAGTTGGCGTTTTTATATACTCACCCGCTGTCACAGGCGCGGATCAGCGATTCACGGGTACGGGCTGAACAATTCGAGCGGCGTTTTGTGCCGGACAGCAGCGATTTCGCCCTGGCGAAGGCAAGGGTCTGGGCGCGTTATCAGTTAAAAGGCAAAGATGCGCTGGCCTATTTTCAGAAAAAGGTCGCGACGCCAGGCGGCAATACCAAAGCCAACCAATATGGCTTGGCTCTGGCCTTATTCGACAGCGGTGATGTCAGCGCCGCCGAACAAATCCTGTTGAAACTGCGCGCGCATGACGACAAAAATCTGTTTTATATCGATGCGATGACCGATGTTTATATTCAGTCTGGTCGCACCGAAAAGGCTCTGCAGTTGCTGGAACAGGAATATTTGCTGCGGCCAAACAATCAGGTGATCACGCTGAACTATGCCAATGCAGCACTGGCGGCCAAATCCGAACGGCTGGCGCTACACTTGCTGAAAAATCTGCTGTATTTCAAACCTGATACCTATCTGGCTTACGAAATGCTCATCGATGCCTATAAATCAATGAATGATATGGCGAAATATTTTGAAGCCCGGGCCGATCTGTATTACCAGCTGGCAATTTATCCCAAAGCGATTGACGATATTAACGAAGCGTTGAACCGCTTAGCTGCCACCGACAAGTTGGAAAGCCGGCGGCTGGAAGCGAAGAAAAAGCAGTGGCAGGCCGAATTTACCCGCTTAAAACAATTAAACTGAGACCCCCATGCTGAAGATTTACCATAACAACCGCTGTTCTAAAAGCCGGGAGGCTTTGGCGCTACTCACAGAAAAAGGCCTTGAATTCGAAGTCGTTTATTACCTTGAAACGCCGCCGGATCAAGCCACATTACTGCGACTGCTGCAAAAGCTCGGTTACAGCGCCCGTCAGCTATTACGCCATAAGGAAACAGAATACAGCCAGTCAGGCCTGGACAATCCGGCGCTGACTGAAGAGCAATTAATTGCCGCGATGATCGCAATGCCCAAACTGATTGAACGGCCTATTGTTGAATGGGCGGATAAAGCCATAGTTGCCCGTCCGCCGGAGCTATTGCTGGAGCTGCTCTAATGCCCGCTAAGGTACTGATTTTGTATCATTCGCGGCATGGCTCAGTGCAGCAGCTCGCTGAAAAAATCGCTGTCGGTGTACAAAGTGCAGGCGCCGAAGCCATGCTGCGGTGTGTCGCGCCCTGGTCGGCCGATACCCCGCTCGCACATCCTGTGGTGACAAAAGCCGAACTGGTGCAGGCCAACGCACTGGCGATCGGCAGCCCGGTGCGTTTTGGCCAGATGAGTTCAGAAATGAAACAATTCTGGGAGCAGACGACTGATTTGTGGCTGCAAGGTGCGCTGATTGACAAGCCCGCCGGCGTTTTTACCTCGTCTTCTTCGATGCACGGCGGTCAGGAAGCCAACTTGCTGGGCATGATGTTACCGCTGTTGCATCACGGCATGGTCCTGCTGGGCCAGCCTTACGACGCTCCGGCGCTGCATCAGACCCAAAGTGGCGGCACGCCGTATGGCCCGACACAAGTGACCGGCCATAGCACAGCCACAGGCCTCACCGCACACGAACATACCCTTTGTCTTGAATTTGGCAAGCGGCTGGCCCGCTTCGCCGGGAAACTGCAATGAAAGTGTTATTTGAACAACAGGTGCCCCTGGCACCATCGACCCGTCGCTTGCTTCGCATCGGGCAGCTCGGCTATCTGGCACTGTTTTTACTGATCCCGGCGTGGGTTTTGTGGTTATCTCCGCCGGAGCTTGGCAGTCCGCGGGTGTTACTGGCGTTATTATGGGGCCCGCTGTGGTTACCGCTTAAAGGTATCTGGCAAGGTAAAGCCTACACCTTCGCCTGGGCCAATTTTATTGTGATGATTTATTTCGTCCATGGACTGACCCACTTATGGGTTAGCAGTGGCATCGCTTTTTATCTGGCGCTGTCTGAAGTGGTTTTTGCCAGCCTGATGTTTTATGGTTGCACCTATTACGCGCGTGATCGTGGCAAAGAACTGGGATTAAAAATCCCTAAGTTAAAAGACGATCCGGTCGGCCGTTAACCCGGAGCATTGCCTTTGTATTTTTGCAGCAGCTGTTCAATCACCCCCTGTGCTTTCAGCCGGCTAAAGGCGCGTAAAATCGCCTGACGCCGCGGCGATTGCTGGCTGACGGCACAAAAAACGCCGGGCGGTGAGCTCCAAATTGGGTCGGCGACAAATTCTGTATCAAACTGCTCGCGATCCAGCAGATAAAAATAACTCAGGTCTACTGCCATCACCGCATCCAGCCGGCGCTGCGCCAGCCGTTTCAGATTACTTTGCAGCGAATGCGCATCGTCACGGACAATCAATCTTTCAGTGAAAGCTTGCTGGAGTTCCGGATAGATAAAGCCGAAAGTGGTACCGACTCTTTTGTAATACAGATCCGCCAGACCACGAATGGCGGCGCTGTCCCGGCGGCGGATAATCAATTGACGGCTGAAGAACAACGTATCAGTCCAGTCAAATCGTTGTGGCTGACTGACCCAATCCGGATTGAGGAAACAACCGACCTCAGCCTCGCCGGCTACCAGCCAAGGCTCGAGCCGGGCCCGCGGAATATCCAGATATTGTACGGGGCTGCGCAGTTCATGCGCCACCAGATCGAGAATATCTTTCGCCATACCACCGGATAACTGACCACTTCTGCTAAAGATGGCAAATGGCACTGCATTAGTGTCACTGACTGCGGCTTTGAGTGGCGGTGACAACACGTTCAGCGTCTTGATGCCCTCAGCCCCGGCCTGTCCGAAACATGCAGGCACCAACAGCAAACAGCACCGGATGATGCTGTACACCCCGCCACGGAGAGCCTGAAGTATTCTCATAACGGCCACAACCTCTGCTGACGTCTTATCACTCAACATAACAAAAAAATGCCAGACTTTCAGCCGGCAACCACAAATCCAGCGACAGAACTACACCGTATCACGCCATAGTCATGGTCAGAGTGTTGTTTATGTCTCAAGCGATTGCGTTGTTTCCGTTAAGCCAGATTATTTTGCCGCAAGGCCGGATGCAGTTACGGGTGTTTGAACCCCGGTATCAGCGACTGGTGCGTGAAGCGCAGCAGCGCCCGTTTGCCAGCGCTTTGCTGAACCCTTATGTGCATCAGCAACATCAGGCACGGATTTTTCCACTGGTGACCTTAGTGCGGATTATCGATTTTTGTCAGCTGCCGGATGGACTGCTTGGTATTACCATTGAAGGAATTGCACGCCACCGCATCATCGAACGCTGGCAGGAAGCTGATCAGCTGCATGTCGCACAGACTGAGGCATTGCCGTCCTGGTCCATGCTTGAGCTTGACGCAGCATTTCAGCCTTTGGTGCCTGCGCTGCAGCAGATTTATCAGCAAAACCCGCAACTGGCAGCATTATATCCGGCAGCTGACTGGTACAACGCCAGCTGGCTGGCGCAGCGTTGGCTGGAAGTACTGACCATGCCACCGCAGTTAAAATTTGAACTGATAAGTGCCGACCATCCAGGCCCGACGCTTGACGTGTTGCAGGACTGGCTCAGAGAGCAGCAGTCATCAGAGCTGGCACCTCCGGCCCAGACTAATTAATTCCCAGATATTTGTGCACCTGTACACTGAGACGCCAATTGTGTTGTTTGCACATCTCAATCGCCAGCGCTGTGGCCTTCGCCTTTTGACTGATAGGTTGCAGGTATATCAATTTTCCAGAGCAATCAACTTGTTGCAGCAACTCTTGCAACTCTTCAATGTGTTTTTCCATCGCCACCGGATGTTTAATTTCGTTGGCGCGCACCAGGCAGCTGGTCAGAACCGGATAACCGCCTTTCATATTAACCTTGGGCGACACAGTGACCCAGGTTGAAGCCGGTGCCAGAATTTCAAAAGTGCCGCTGGTTTCGATTTGGGTACTGTAGCCATTGGCGTGCAGCAGTTCACACAGTGGGTTCAGGTCGTAGATACAAGGTTCGCCACCGGTGATCACGACATGGCGGGCCCGATAACCGCGGCCGCGGAATAACGCCAGTAAATCGTCGGCACTGGCATTGGCCCAATGATCCGACTCAGCTTTTTTGCTGCTGGTGTCACTGAGCGCAATCAATAAATCCGGCATTATCTCCCAGGTATGTTTGGTGTCGCACCAGGCGCAACCAACCGGGCAGCCCTGCAACCGGACAAAAATCGCCGGCGTACCGGTGTAACTGCCTTCACCCTGGATGGTTTCGAAGATTTCGTTGACTTTATACACAGTGCTTGGATTTCCTTTAGCATCGGGCCGAATTGCAGTACAATGCGCGCCCCCAAATTGTTGGCCATTATAACGGGAGCTTGCCAGATGCCGCAAAAAGTTGTTGTGATTTATTCCGGTGGTATGGATTCATTTACCGTATTACACAAGGCCATCAAAGACGGGCATGAAGTCTTTGCCCTGTCGTTTAATTATGGCCAGCGCCATGTCCGTGAACTGGAATGCGCTAAAGCGGTTTGCGCAGAGCTTGGCATCAATCACAAAGTCGTGGATATCTCGGCAATTAACCAGCTGATTGGCGGTTCATCACTGACCTCAGACATCGAAGTACCGGAAGGCCACTACGCTGCCGACAATATGAAATCCACTGTGGTGCCAAACCGCAACATGATTTTGATTTCACTGGCGGTCGGTTATGCCGTCTCATTGGATGCGCAAGCGGTCTATTACGGCGCCCATT
>Ga0247724_1000139_pt1 | contig 18589 bp, 10 predicted proteins | sample OKSTACKMC2E_FD_182776 | JGI IMG/M metagenome (GOLD analysis project Ga0247724, IMG submission 182776) | Subsurface sediment microbial communities from gas well in Oklahoma, United States - OK STACK MC-2-E | ecosystem: Environmental > Terrestrial > Deep subsurface > Rock core/Sediment | place... | reverse complement strand
GCAAAGGCCAGAAGATTGGCATGCACGACAAAGCTAACCGCGAGCTGTTGAGTAACGCTTACGACAACACAGTGCTGTACACCGATTTTATTGTTGCCGGTCTTATCCGGCAGCTGCAGCAACAGCAGGCTGTCGCCAGTTTGTTATTGGTGTCTGATCATGGCGAAAACATCTTTGATGGTGATTGTGATAAAAGCGGTCATGGCCACAATACCGAGTACGATTATCGGGTCGGTGCTTTGTGGTGGGGATCTGAACTGTTCAGCCAGCAATTTCCAGAAAAAATTCAGCAGCTGAATCTTTCCGCCCGCCAACCATTACTGACCAGCCAGACGTTTCATACCATGCTGCAGCTGGCAGATATTCATTATCCGACACAGCAAAGTGCACTGAGTTTTGCCAGTCCGGCATTTAAGCCGCAGCCGCGCTTACTCTGGACCGGTGTTGATTTTGATCAGGCTGAAAAAACCGGCCAGTGCCGGCAATTGCCGCAAGGATAGCTTGCTTCCGCCGTCAATCGCTGACTGTCATAATCCTGTCATAAATAAGCCATAAAATAGCCATCCAACCGACATGACAATGCCATGGAAATTACTGAAAAAGTTCATGAAACTGTCATTGCGCCATAAAAATACCTGTTTTTACCTCTTCAATCCTTGCAATTGGCTGGTACTGTTTATACTGAAGCCACAGTGTTGCAAAGAAAGATGTTCTTCATAAAAAAGAAGGATTTAACCATGTTCGCAAAAAAAGCTGTGGTCGTTGCCATGTTGTTGGGTCTGGTGGGTGCAGTTCAGGCTGACCCACTGACGGTGTACGGTAAAATCAACGTATCGGCGCAAAGCTCAGATGATGGCGCCGGCCGTTTCTCCGAATTAAAAAGCAATGCATCCCGGTTTGGCGTCAAAGGGGACTATAAACTGGAAGATGACCTGACGCTGATTTATCAGCTGGAATGGGAAGTCGACCTGACCGACGAAGCCAACGAAAAAAATATCAAAGGACGCGACCAGTTTATTGGTCTGACTGGGAGCTGGGGTACTATCAAAGCAGGGCGCAATGACACCGCGCTGAAATTATCGCAAGGTAAAATGGACTTGTTCAACGACTACGAGGCCGATATCAAGACCTTGTGGAAAGGCGAAAACCGGATGAACAACTCGCTGGTTTATATCACGCCGAAGTTTGCCGGTTTCTCCTTGCTGGTTACCCATATTATGGAAGACTCAGAAAAAGGTCTGGATGGTCAGTCTGTCGCGTTGATGTATGGCGATGACAGCCTGAAAGACAGCCCGTTGTATGCGTCAGTGTCGATGGACAACGACGTCAATGGTTACGATAGCAGCCGCTTATTTGTGCAGGGCAAAGTCGCTAAAATCAAATTAGGTGCCGGTTTACACCAGCAGGAAGTGATGACTGGCGGCAAAAAAGAAGACGGCTACCTGCTAAATGCGGCCTATCCGTTGAATAAGTTTGAACTGAAAGCACAGTACCAGACGCTGGAAGATCACGACGGTTACACCCTTGGCGCTGATTACAAAATCGGTAAAGAGACCAAGTTATTCGCCTGGTACAGCAGTTTTGATTTCTACAACAAAGCCGATACCGATTATCTGGCAGTGGGTATCGAACATAAGTTCTGATCTGCATCCACACACAAAAAAACCGGCGTTTGCCGGTTTTTTTGTGCTCAAAGCCAGCCTTTTCGTTTAAAAAACAGATAAGGCGTAATACCAGCGAGCAGCATCAGCCCCAGCGCCAGCGGGTAGCCGTAAGTTAGATTCAGCTCCGGCATATGCGCGAAGTTCATGCCGTAGCTGCTGGCAACCAGCGTCGGCGGCAGGAAAATCACTGACACCACCGAGAAGATTTTGATGATGCGGTTTTGTTCAATATTGATAAAACCCATCGCCGATTGCAGCAGAAAGTTGACGCGCTGCGAAAAGGATTCATTGTGCGGCAGCAGCGATTCAACGTCGCGTAACACATCGCGTGCCTGCTCCAGCTGGTCGGCTGGTAACCGCGCCTTACGCAGTAAAAAGCTGATCGCGCGCTGGGTATCCATCAGACAAAGCCGTACTTTCCAACTCATATCCTCAAGTTCGGTCAGTTTCGACAGCGATTCCTGAAAAGCTTCGTTTTGTTTGCCCTGTAAAATCACCTGGCTGATGGCTTCCAGTGCCAGCGAAATTTCTTCGATGCTGTCTGCCAGCTGTTCGATTTTGACTTCAAACAAATCCAGCAATAGTTCAAAGGCGTTGCTGCTTTGCAGGTGTGCGTTGCGTGCGCGCATCCGGTACAGCCGGAACACCGGCAATTCGCGCTCGCGCAGCGTAAACAACCGGCCGTCGCGAATGGTGAAGGCCACAGTGGTAGTGGCGGCGCGCTCTTCCTGATAAAAAAACAATGAGTGCACGTGCAGGCCGTCTTCGTCTTCGAAGAATCGCGCTGACGCCTCGATATCGTCCAGTTCTGCCCGTAGTGCCAGCTGCTGGCCAAACTGGTCGCTGATAAAACTGCGTTCGGCGTCGTCCGGTTCCTGTAAATCTAGCCAGATGGCCTGCTGTACTTGCTCGGCGCTTTGCAGCTCAAGCCGTTCCAGTTTTTGTTGTTGTACGGTGAAAATCCGCAGCATCAGGTGACTCCGTTAATCTAGCCGGAAGATCCCCGAACGACACAGCGCGAGAAAATACTTTGTGGTGGCGATACGCCGGTCAGACTGCAACTGACCCGGCAAAACGATTGGGGGAGAGGCGGCAGACTGAATTACAACAAAGAAGGTCGACTGGGTATGTCCAAGGAAATGCAGCCTCTGGCAATAAGTTGGGTTGATCTTAAAGAACCGGCACAGGTTCGGTCAAGGTAAAGCTGGTCAGAACAGCTATCTTGCCCGCTACAAAAAACAGAACAGCGGGGTAGCTTCCGTGCTAGAGCGTGTTGACGCTTGGTGTTTTAGTTTTATTCGAATTGGCGGCGTTTTGGGCACGAAACGAGGCGCGTGGCATAGTGATTCTATGTGAGCAACGAGTGACAAAGCCCAAAGCGCCGCCAAACGAACCCTTCGGGCAGCGTTTGGCAGCTCTTTCTGCTGCGTTAGTGCTCGTTTGTGTAGAATAACTACACGGCTCTCGCACTGCCTTGCATAAAAAGCTGCCAAACGGCTGTAAAAATAAACACCAAACGCCAACACGCTCTAATTCCGCGGTTCTCCAACCGGTTCAGTGTAACTCTCAGGAGTTCTTATCAGAATTTCTGGCTGTAACTTAACCCTACGCTGACGCCTTCTTCGCGTTTTTGCAGGATTTCGCCTTGCTGCAGAATTTCGGTTTCTTCATTCAACAGGTTTTTCACTGAGAACTTCAGGTTGCCTTCCGGCAGCACTGTGTAGCTGTAAGTGAAATCCAGCGAGTGGAACGGCTGCTCGTAGGCGTCGTCTTTGCCGTCAATGCCGGCGAAGGCGATGCGTTTACCAAACACGTTGTAAGTCAGCGTTGCGGTGTGGTCTTCGTTGTCGGAATCATAGCCGAGCTGGAAGTTCACCACGTATTTGCTGTGGCCGGTCAGCGGGCGCACCAGGTTGGTCAGGTTCGATTCACCCAGCGCCTGCATCTCAATTTCAGACTTACTGAAAGTGACGTTGCTGTTGATAAAGAAGTTATCCACAAACTGGCCAAAGTCGCCTTCGAACATATCCAGTTTTTGCAGTGCCTCGGCTTCAATGCCGTAGATTTCGCCGGCTAAGGCGTTACGGAATGACATCAGCAGGTTACCGTCTGAGCCTTTGAGTTCAATGGCTTCAATCGGGTTGATCATGTCTTTATAAAACACGCCGATGCTGTAATTGCTGCCAGAATCTAAGTAAGATTCAAAGCGCATGTCGTAGCCTTTGATGTCGGTGCTTTTCAGGTCAGCAAAACCCATCACTTTAAAGTCGGTGATAGGGTCGATAAACAGTACCGGCGTCACTTCACGTAAATCTGGCCGCACCACAGTTTCACTGAAACCAAAGCGCAGTTGGGTTTCTTCGGTACGCATCCAGGTCACTGACAGCGCTGGATATAGATCATCCTGCTGAATAGGCATCTTGGTGATGTCACCCTGAACCTCACCGGTAGACGGGTTCAGCGGGATAGACACCTGACGGAAATCTTCGTAACGCACACCCAGATTGACCCGCCAGGTGTAGTCATAAGTAGCTTCCATCGCGACATACGCCGCGTCAATCATCTGTGCCGCTTTGTAATCATCGGCATCACCGGTCACGTCCGAAATCTGGAACCGTTTGGCGGCGTTCTGGATGTTCGCGTCAGCAAAAATCTGGCTGTAAGCCTGGCTTAAATCGGCGTTGCTAAAACCACGGGTATCAAACTTGTAACGCGCCGTTGAAGCGTCGCGCTGGCGTTCGAAGTAGCTGTAACCCGTGCTGAAGGTCCATTCAGTTTTTTCAGTCGACAGTGGATATTTGGCATTCCAGCTGGCGTTTTCGGTGTTGTCTTCCATGTTGCCGAACTGGTAAATCACCGCGTTGTCGCTGCGGCGCATCGTTTTGCTTTGCAGCGCACCAGCATCATCCAGCGAACGGACATACAGATATTCGACTTCACCCGGCGCGCGGCGCTCAGCTTTGGCATCGGTGTATTGCCAGTCGATGTTTAAGTCACCAGCCCAGTCCAGCGTGTGTTTACCGCGGATCTGGTTGCTGAGCATCGAACGCTCTTCGTACAGGATGTTATAAAATTCGTTTTCGCGGTTGGCTTCGTTGATGGTTTCAATCGAATCACCGATTTTGCGTTTTATCCGATCCTTGGTGTCCTGCAGGTAGATGCTGGAGGTTTCAAAGCGGTGGTTGTTGTCCCACTCAAAACCAAAGTTCAGCATGCCAGATAGTTTCACCTGATGTTCGGTGCGCAGAATGTCGTCATAACGGTTCAGCGGTGTCAGATCTGAGCCGGAGGTGATGGAATAATAACGTTCCTGATCTTTGCTGTTTTCGCTGGACTGGTCGTAGCTGACGCCAGCCATCACACCAAACACGCGCTCACCGATATCAAAACGGTTGCCCCAGGACAGGCTGGCATCATAAGCCGGGCCTAAGCTTTTTTCGCGCACATCCAGCAGGCGGTTCATTTCCAGACCGAGATTACGGTTAATCAGCTCGGCTTTGGCCAGATTGTCGGCGTTGACGCCGCCAAGGCCCTGCGCAATCTTCACCAGATCCAGTGAGCCGTATTGTGCCACTGCGGCGCGGAACGGCTCTGATAAACCGCGGGTGCCGTCATCACGGCCACGCCAATCATCACCGCCACCGCTATATTCGAGGCCTTTGTCGCTGCTGAGGCTGTTGTATTCAGTTCCAACCGAGAAGCTGAATACCTGGTCGAGCGGAATACTGCTGGTGCGGATATTGATACTACCGCCACCAAATGCGGCCGGTAATTCCGGCGAATAGGATTTTTGCACCACCATGCTTTCGATAATACCGGCCGGGAACATATCCATCGGTACCACGTTACGCGTCGGGTCCGGGCTTGGAACCTGGGCGCCGTTTAACAAGGTGGATGAGTAACGCTCACCGAGGCCACGCACATAAATAAACTTGTCTTTCACCAGCGTCAAACCTGTCACGCGGCGTAGTGCAGCGGCAGCGTTACCGTCACCGGCGCGGGAGATTTGATCCATGCCCAGCAGTTCTGCCACAAATGGTTGCTGGCGGCGCTCTTCTGCTGTGGCGGCGGCGGAACTCAACAGACGGCCCGAAACGTTAATCCGCTCAACGGCCTGGGTTTCACTTGGTGTTGCTGCGTTGGTTGCAGCAGCATTCACAGTCTGCGTTGCTTCCTGAGCAACAGCCGCAGTCAATGGCAGGGCTGCGCTGGCAGTCAAGGCCAATAAAACTGCGCGGGTGACGCGGTTCGGGTTTAATTGCAATGGGCCAAATGGGTGCAAGCTACTCATTTTTCTGGATCCTGTCGGCTGTAAATTCCAGCCAGAGTTTTTATCTGCCCGGTCATGGCCGGGTTCTACGCAAAAGTATTTGTCAGCACAAAGCCGGCCTTTGATATTTCAAAAGCCGGCGCTTGATAGTGCTTAGTTGCCTAAACCAGTGGTCCAGCCTTTGGTCCAGTCGTTGGCGGCATCCATGGCGCCGACAAAGGTGGTCTTGGTGAAGAAGCTGTCCACAGCTGACATATCTTTGGCGGCAGTGGTATCGATGGTGTAAAGCCCATTCAGCACTGCAGCCTGGTCGGCAGCCGTTTTGTTGCCTTGCTGGCCTTCAAACCATTGTTTGACGGTCATCGTTGGCGACACTGTGCCTTTGAACGGTTCAGGGCAACCCAGTACTGAGTGCGTCATCACCAGACTTGCGCTCGCCGCTAATGCCTGAGATTGCGTCGATTCAATTTCCAGACATTCGCCCATGGCGCCAGTGTCCGTTTTTGGCCCGGCGATCAGGATGTTGTGCAGTTTGGCTGAAGTACCGGCACGCAGCAGGATGCCTTCTGAATCCATGTCGGCAGACTTAAAGGTGTTGCCGATAATGGTCATGTTGGCGATAGTCGGCTCTGACAGTGGCGTGGCAGAGAAATTGGTCGACTGGTTATCCGCTTCGATACCGCGGTTAGTGACTGTGTTCGCTACATCGTGTTTGACCAGCAGGAACTGGGCTTTACCGTTCCAGCCGTCAGTCCAGTCCAGCGAGTCGTCTTCGTTACCTGTCAGTACGACATATTTGACGTTGACAGTACCGCCGAACAGTTCCAGACCGTCGTCGAGGTTTTTGTGGATTTGGATGTGGTCAACCACAGTGCCTTTACCCACACCAGCCAGCGTCAGACCGTTTAATTCGTTGTCTTTGATGACTTCGTAACCGGCGTTACGGATCTGCACGTATTTGATCACGCCAGAGTTGTCGTCGGCTTTGTAACCGCCGTATGGGCCGGCGTTGCCTTCCGCTTCGATAGAACAGGTTGTTGCAGCCTGATCACACTTGTTGCTTGGCGCATTACCCAGCACCACAATACCGCCCCATTGGCCGGCGCGGGTAGCTGAGCCAATCACGTCCTGCAGTGAGGTGAACACGATAGGCGCTGTTGGCGAACCTTCTGCCATCAGTTTGCTGCCGCGGGCAATGACCAGGTAATCCTGACCTGATTTGCCATAAACGCGCACACCCGGGTCAATGCTTAATGTTGCTGAATTGGTGTTATCGCCACCGACTGTGACTTTGCCGTTTAACACATAATCAGCACCGGCCTTTAATGCTACGTTGCTGGTTAATGTGCCTTTGACTTCACAGTTCAGTTTGCCGGTTAAAGACGCCACTTCTGTGGTGCCGGCCGGGCAGGCGGTCAGTGCTGCGTTGCTGGCGTGTAAACCGTGGGTCCAGCCTTTGGTCCAGTCGGTGATGCCGTCAAAAGCGCCGATATAAGTCACGTTGTCGAACCATGGGTCAACAAAGTTTTGCATGTTGTAGCCTTTGCCAAGCGCAGGTGAAGTGGCCGCCGGCATGTAACCGCCTAATAACGGGTCGGCAATGCTGTTGTCTGGCTGGGCAGCAAACCATTTCGCCACGTCTAACAGCGTGTTGCCGGCAGCGTCTTTTGGCGATTTGAAGTTTTCCGGGCAGTTCACAATCGAGTTGCGGAAGATAATTTTGCCGCTGTTCGCGTTAGCAACAGATTCCGGCGTTTCGATTTCAAAACACTCACCCATGCCTTTTGGCCCGGTGATAATAGTGTTGTAAATCTCACCGGCGGTACCGGCGCGCAGCAGGATACCTTCAGAATCGGCCGCAGCTGATGTGAAGGCGTTGCCGATAATAGTCATGTTGGCAATGCGTGGTTTGGACACTGGGGTCGCGTCAAATTTCGATGACTGGTTGTCTGCCTCGATGGCGCGGTTGGCTTCGAGGTTATTCGGGTTGTGACGAATAAGCACGTGTTGTACACGGCCGGTCCAGCCATCAGCCCAGTCTAATGAGTCGTCGCGGTTACCGGTCAGCACTAAGTGTTTGACGTCAACGTTACCGCCGAAGAACTCGACGCCGTCGTCTGAGTTGTTATGTACTTGCAGGTAGTCCACCACAGTGCCTGAACCGACACCGGCGAAAGTCACACCGTTTAATTCGTTGTCTTTGATGACTTCATAACCAGCGTATTTGACCTGAACAAATTTCAGGATACCGCTGCTGTCAGTCGGGCGGTCGCCGCCGTATGGGCCGGCGTTGCCTTCGGCTTCGATTTTGCAGTTGGCGAGGGCTGCCGCGTCGCACTTGTTGGTTGGCGCTTTACCGAGTAACACGATACCGCCCCATTGGCCGGCTGACGCGTCATTGGCGGTGCCAATCATGTCGTTGACTGAGGTAAACACGATAGGCGCGTTGGCAGAACCAACTGCGCTGATTTTCGAACCGCGGGCAACCACTAAGAAATCGGCGCCGGATTTACCGAACACTGTAGTACCAGGTTCAATAGTCAGGGTGGCGCTGTTGGCGTTGTCGTTACCAACCTGTACTTTACCGCTTAACGCCCAGACGATGCCTGAAGTGAAAGTGGCGTCGGCAGTTAAAGTGCCGCTGACTTCACAAATCGTTTTGCTGATGCCACCGACTGCTGCACCTTCTTTGGCGAAGCTTGGACATTTGCTGGTTGGCGTCGTAGGTGTAGTTGGGGTTGTTGGTGTGGTCGCGCCAGCACCTGTGCTAATCACAATGTCACCGCCGCCACAACCGGCCAGGAATAAAGCAGTCGAAATTGCGCTTAACTTTAAAATCTTACCAAAAGCCATCTTAATCTCCGTCGATGCAGTGGGTCATAAAAAACTGCAGTGACGGTAAAGCGCGGGCGTGACTGTTTTATGACAGAATGTTGGCAGGCAGATGACAGTATTGTCAGCTGCAAGCGTGGCGCAGGCTGGCGGCGATGTTGTCAAAAAAGCTTCAGAAAACTGTCACGGAACTGTCTTGTCTGTTCGTAATATTTTGACGCCGGCGTGCGGCAGCCGGCTGAGCTGTCGCCGGTGAAAAGTGCTGATAGCGCTGGCTATATGCAAATGAATTGTGACAAAGTCAGCACCGGACTGCTGTCTTTCATAAAATTGTCATAATAAGGCGGGATACTCTGATCAGTACCCAAAACCTCGGATGATGGTAACAGGCTATGTCGAGACGAATTCTGATAGTGGAAGATGAAGCACCAATTCGCGATATGTTGTGTTTTGTGCTGGAACAAAATGGATATCAGGCCAGCACTGCTGCTGATTTTGACAGTGCAATCAATCAACTGGTAGAACCGTACCCGGATTTAGTGCTGCTGGACTGGATGTTGCCCGGTGGCAGTGGCATTCAAATTGCCAAAAAGATGAAGCAACATGAACTGACCCGCAGCATTCCGATCATCATGATCACGGCGCGCGGTGAAGAAGAAGACAAAGTGCGGGGACTGGAAGTCGGCGCCGACGACTATGTGACTAAACCATTCTCACCGAAAGAGCTGATGGCGCGCATCAAAGCGGTGATCCGCCGCGTGGCACCGACCAGCCTGGATGAAGTGATTGAAGTGCAGGGGTTAAAACTGGACCCGGTGTCGCATCGCGTCACTGCCGTGGACCAGCCACTGGATATGGGCCCGACCGAATTCCGCCTGCTGCACTTTTTTATGACACACCCGGAGCGGGTTTACAGCCGTGAACAGCTGCTTGACCACGTCTGGGGCACTAATGTCTATGTCGAAGATCGCACGGTCGATGTGCATATCCGCCGGCTGCGCAAAGCAATTTCGCATGGCGGCCATGACCGGTTAGTGCAAACCGTGCGTGGCTCCGGCTATCGTTTTTCGGTAAAATAACCTCAGTCCGCCGGACGGCCTGTCTCTGACAGGTCGTCGCAACCAAGTAGGTACTATGCGTTTATTACTGTCCAAACGGGCTATTGTCACTCGTCTGGCCGGCTTGTTTTTGCTGGCTGCAGCGCTTGGCTGGCTGTTTGATCTGACCAGTGAGTTCCTGTTGTTGTTTGCGGTCGGCATTATTGCCTGGCATTACAAACATCTGTTTTTACTGGATAAATGGCTTTGGCGCGACCGTAAATTATCGCCACCGGCCGGTGACGGCAGCTGGCAGCAGGTATTTGACGGTATTTATTATCGCCAGCGCAAAGCCCGCAAGAAAAACAAAGACTTACGCGCTTTGGTGCGGCGGTTTCGCGACGGCGCTGAAGCCTTGCCTGATGCCATTGTAGTGCTGAGCCTGGACTGGACTATCGTCTGGTGCAACAAACTGGCGCAGCAGCTGGCGGGTCTGCGCTGGCCAATGGACGAACGTCAGCGCATTGATAATTTGATTCGGAACCCTGAATTTCAGCAATATCTGCAGCAACAAAACTTTGAACAGGCGATTGAGCTGCCGTCACCACTGACCGAAGATCTGACGCTGGAATACCGCGTGCTGCAATATGGCGAAAAACAATATCTGCTGATCATCCGCGATATCACCCAGCTCAAACAGCTGGAGCAAATCCGCAAAGACTTTGTCGCCAACGTGTCACACGAGCTGCGTACGCCGCTGACTGTGCTGCAGGGTTATCTGGAGATGATGGAACCGGAGCATTTACCGCAGCAGGCTATTTGGCAAAAAGCTCATGCGGTGATGCTGGATCAGACCAAACGGATGGACAATCTGGTGCAGCAACTGTTGACGTTGTCGCGGATAGAAGCCGCCGCCAAAGTGCATTACGACGACAATGTCGATGCGCCGGCGATGCTGCTGTTGCTTGAGCAGGAAGCGCATAGCCTGAACCGCGAAAAACAGCATCACATTCAGTTTGAGATTGACCCGGACTTGCGCGTCAATGCTATCACCGAAGAGCTGCGTAGTGCTTTCTCTAATTTGGTAACGAATGCGATTAAATACACGCCGGATGGTGGTGAGATCAAAGTCAGCTGGCGGCGGGAACATCACAAAGCAGTATTTACCGTGACTGACAACGGTGAAGGCATAGCGCCACAGCACGTCAAACGATTAACTGAGCGGTTCTACCGTGTCGACCAGGCGCGGGCGCGCAACACCGGTGGTACTGGCCTTGGCCTGGCGATTGTTAAACACGTATTGTCGCGCCATCAAAGTAGATTGATGATTTTCAGTGAACCGAAACGTGGCAGTTCATTTTCTTTTGCACTGCCGCCGGAGCTGGTCGTCGGAGAGCTCACGGCAACCCAGCCGAAGTTACCGAAAAAGCTGAAATAATCCGAGCGCATGGCCACAGCATTCTGTGGCCATGCGCTTTTCTGCGCTACTTCAAATCCGGTGCCTGAGCCAGAAAATCTACTGCTAACCCCGCCAAAGCCCGTACACCGTTTTCCATTGCTGGTTCATACACGCGGAAAAACGGCGAATGATTTGGTGCGGTTTTATCCAGCGGCTGCCCTGGTTCAGCAATCCCCAAAAACAAAAATACGCCCGGTACTTCCTGTTGGAAAAAGGAAAAATCTTCCGAAGCGGTGATAGGTTTAATCGGGCTGACACCGGCTTTAGCACCAGCCCAGTTCAGCGAAGGCATCGCCCATTCCGTAAGGCCGGCGTGGTTCCAGGTCACGGCCGCAAAGCTTTGTGAATGGAAATGTGCAGTGGCACCGCTCGCTGCAGCGATATGTTCGCTGGTGTGCTGCATTTTACTGATGAGCTGCTCGCGCATCGCCGGGTCAAAAGTGCGGATAGTGCCGCCGAGTTTGACTTCATCCGGAATAATGTTCCATCGCACGCCGCCCTGCACCTGACCAATCGACATCACTGCCGGCGCTTGCGTCACATCAAGCTGTCGGGCCGGTATTTGGTGTAAAGCGGTAATGAGCTGACCTGTGACTGCAACAGGGTCGATGCCGCGCCATGGGCTGGAGCCATGCACCTGCACACCTTTGACGGTAATTTCAAAGCTGTCTGCCGCCGCCATAATGCCTTCAGGTTTCACCTGTAACTGTCCTGATGGTCCTGGCCACACATGCACGCCAAAAATCGCATCTGGCTTACGTTTGGTAAAAATACCCTCTTTGAGCATCAGCTTGGCGCCGCCTTCTTCGCCCGGTGGCGGGCCTTCTTCAGCTGGCTGGAATATAAACATCACATCACCGGCAAGTTCTGCTTTGTGTTTGCTCAGTACTGTCGCAGCGCCAAGCAACATCGCCACGTGCGCATCGTGTCCACAGGCGTGCATCACACCAACTTGCTGACCATTAAATTCGGCGACTGCTTTGGAGGCAAAAGGCAGGTCCACTTGCTCTTTAACCGGCAGCGCATCCATATCCGCGCGCAGCGCCACCAGTTTGCCCGGTTTGCCGCCCTTTAAAATCGCCACCACCCCGGTATGGGCAATACCGGTTTGCACTTCAAGGCCGAGTTTTTTCAGCTCTGCCGCCACCAGCGCGCTGGTGCGTTTTTCCCGGTTTGACAGTTCAGGGTGTTGGTGTAAATCACGACGCCAGTTGATCACTTGCGGCATCACCGCGCTGATCGCCGGAGTCAGGGCAGTTTTCACATCGGCAGCATGGGCCTGTGCAGCCAGCGCGATGGTCAGGGCGGAAAGCACAAAACGCATATCAATTCCTGATAGAAGAAAAAAGGGACAGCGTTAACTTAGCGGGAAATCAGCCGCTTGCCAATCGCCAGCGTGTCGCTGCGGCGGATAAATCTGACGCTCAGTGCATGGCCGACTAAGCGGTCGGCTTTTTAGATAATAAAATGTGAATATAAAGAGATTTTAAAGTTGAAATCGCCGAATTATTCACCTATGGTGATGCCAGCACTGGCAAAAAGGAGAACAAAAATGTGGAAAATTTTTTTTGTATTTGCGTCGCTGATGGTGTTGTCCTGTAGGGCTGCCGCCAGCGATTTTGTGTTACCGGAGGCCTGGCAGGGCGAAACTCAGGATTCAACTATCACTATCAGTTACAGCGATCTGGACTATGTGCTGGACTCTGCAGTCCTGATGTCCGGGCCACCAAGCCGGAAGAAATCCAAAGCGTCGTCATCAACTGTCAGCACCCGGCTGAAAAACAATTACAACACGCTGACGACTAATGCCGGCAACCGTATCATGTTTGAAGAGTTTAAGAAGAAACCGGAAATGGCGGCAGTGGTGAGTAAAATTCGTGCCAGTCTGGAATCAGTTCCCAGTGAAATCCCACTCAACAGCTTAAGCAAAAAGGAACAAATCGCCTTTTGGCTGAATTTATACAACGTGGTGGTGATCGACGAGATCAACAAAATCTATCCGAAAAAAGACTTAGAAGATTTTGTCACCGCTAAAGACGGGTTACTAGCCCGTAAACTGGTTAATGCCGGCGGCATACAATTAAGCCTCAATGACATTCAGTATGGCGTGTTACAACAGAAATACCCGGATGACGTCCTGGTGATCTATGGCTTGTACCAGGGATATATCGGTAGTCCCAGTATCCGCAAATATGCTTATACCGGCACGAATCTGAATCGCTCACTGCAATTTAATGCCAATGACTTTATCAACACGAACCGTGGCACTTATCCCAATGGCAAACACTTTCGGGTCGCTGGTTTTTATCAGCGCAACGCCAGTTATTTTCCGGATTTTGCCGCTGATCTACGCAGTCATTTAAGAGAATATCTGCGGGAAGATGAGATCCCGTTGCTTGATGAAGCGCAAACACTGGTTGCCGACATCAATGACTGGACTGTAACAGACATCTATGGCACCAGCCGCAATTATGGCGGAGGCGCGGCCACCAACGATGCGGCTTTATTGGGCGCTTTTGCGCAGATCCCTGAGCGCGGCGAAGTTGCCCCTCTTGAAGGTATGTCGTTAGCGTTACAGGCCAAATCTGTCACTTATGGTCGCTTCTCAGCTGATCAGGTACAAAAACTTAAAGAGATGAAATTTAATCACGAGAACCGCGGTGGCGTGGTGACAGTGACGGATTTAGCTGAAGCAGAAGCGGCAAAGAAATCTGAGACTGGGCAAAACGACGATAAATCCGGGCAATAAACACAGCTGAAATGCCGGCGCAGGCCGGCATGTTTTGCACTCTATTTGCAATGAAACATTGAACAAGGATTATCAATGAAAAGAATGATGTTGTTCATTGCCGTTGTGGCGGGCACACTGGCCAGCACTGCGCTGACTGCTGCAGAGTTGCCTGAGCATTGGTTTGGCTCGGACGAGCAATCGCAAATCCAAATCCGCTACGATGATGTTGACCACCTGCTGCAACAAGCGGTGTTGATGTCGGGCCCACCGAGCCGGAAAAAATCGTCCGCTTCAAGCGCCACAGTGAATACCCGGCTGAAAAACAATTTTAATGTGCTGACCATCAACGCCGGCAATAAATTGTATTTTGAGGAGTTTCGTAAAAAACCTGAGCTGAAGGCTGCAGTGACCGAGATCCGCAAAAGCCTGGAAGCCATTCCGGCCAGTATCCGGCTCAACCAGCTGAATAAAAAAGAACAGCTGGCTTATTGGCTGAATCTGTACAATCTGGTGGTGATTGACGAGATCAATCAGATATATCCGCGCAAAAACCTGAAAGACTATGTGTTGGCACCAAATGGGCTGTTAGCGCGTAAAACCATGCAGATTGAGGGCGTAGCGCTGAGTCTGGACGATGTCCAGCATGCTGTACTCAAGGTTAATTTTCCGGACCAGCCGCTGGTGCTATATGGGCTGTATCAGGGGTACATTGGTAGTCCCAGTATTCGCAAACACGCTTATACCGGCGAAAATGTGATGCGGGCACTGAAGCTTAATGCCTTTGATTTTATCAACTCGAACCGTGGCACTTATCCAGATCGCAACAATTTCCGGGTTGCCGGATTTTATCAGCGCAATGCCGAATACTTTCCAGATTTTCAAACCGACTTACGTGACCATATCAAAGGCTTTCTGCAAGATAGCGAGCAGTTACAACTGGAGCAAGCAGTAGCGTTAGTGACGGATATTGAAGATTGGACTGTGACTGATATTTACGGCAGTAGTCGCAGTTATGGCACTGCAGCGCATATCAACAGTGCGGCAATTCTGGACATTCGTAATATGCCAGCGACCGCGTCCAGCTGGCTTGGAAAGGTTGAGGATGTTGGGCTGCATTCGTCAGACCAGCTGCAGCGCATGCGCGAGCTGCGGATTAATCACATCAACAGGGGCGGTGTAGTAACAGTCAGTGACTTGCCGGCAGACGTGGCAAAAACGCCTGTAACAACAAAACCATAGCAGCAAAGGCGGGCTGCTATGCGGCCCGCCCCCTATCAACATATTCCTCCATCAATTCTCATCGCTCAGTTCCGGCAAGCCCGGGCAATGCAGCGTCAGGCCGGCGCGTTTTAAGAATTGTTGTTCAGTGCGAAGATCTGCCGCAAGCACGGTATGCTGTTGATACCAGCTTTCGGGCAGCAGCAAGGTCAGCTCGGCCGATTGGGCGATACAATTGAATGCCGGCACTATGTCGTCACGGCGCTTTTGATTCAAAAGCACGGCCAGGCGGAAAATCGTCAGGGCGTGATAAAAATCGACCTGGCGGTACAAATAAAAAGCCGAGACGTCGTCTGGTTTAATTTTGCGCCGGTGATAACGCACCAAAGACGCCAGCACCCGCTGTTGTTCCTGATTGAACCCGGGTAAATTGGCGTTATTCAGAATATAAGCACTGTGGCGCTGTACGCTGGACGAATTAATCTGCAGGCCAATTTCATAGACATAACAGGCAAATTGCAGCAATTGACGCCATTCTTCGCCAAGCTGCCAGGCTTCATGACTCTGCTGCCACAAAACCTCCAAGGTCTGGCTGACCCGGCCGGCCTGCTCAGTGTCAATGGCATATCTTTTTATAAGGCTCTGAATGGTATGCTGACGGATATCCTGATGTTGCAGGCGGTCGCTCATTTCATACAACACACCTTCACGCAGTGCGGCATCGACATAGACCATTTCGTCAATTCCGAGCATGCGAAATGATGCCAGTAAAATGGCCAGCCCCGGCGCCAGTAACTGTTTGCGATCCTCAGTGAGGCCGGGCAGATTTAAATCTTCGCATTGGTCGACTTGCAGCAGTAGTTGTTGCAGTTTTTCCAGATGCTCCAGCCGGATCACGTGTGGATGCCAGCCGAGGCCACTGACGATATCTTTAATGGTTTTGATGGTGCCGGATGTACCAACTGCTTGCAGCCAGCCGGTTGCTTTGTAGCCGGTGTAGATATTTTCCAGTTCTTGTTCGGCCAGTAACAACGCGCGCTCAAAACGCTTCGGACTGATTTTGCCTTTCTGAAAGAAAAACTTGGCAAAGCTGACGCACCCCATATTGCGGCTTGCCAGCTTCAACGGCTGAAAATCCACGCCGATGGCAAACTCAGTACTGCCACCGCCAATATCGATGACCAGTCGCTGGCCGGTATAAGTTTCGAAATGAGCCACGCCCTGATAAATCAATCGGGCCTCTTCCTGGCCGGCTATCACTTCAATTGGAAACGGGAAAATAGCCTGGGCCTGCTGTAAAAAACGCGCGCTGTTTTTAGCGCGACGCAGCGTATAGGTCGCAATCACCCGCACTGCTTGTGGCGGCATGTCTTTTAACGTCTCAGCGAACTGGCGCAAGACGCTGAGGCCTCGTTGCATCGCTTCGTCGCTCAGCATTTGTTGCTCATCCAGCCCATCGGCCAGCTGCACTTTTTGTTTTTCCCGGTGCAGCAGTTGTAAGGCGCCGTCGACGATACGCGCTATCACCAAATGGAAACTGTTCGAGCCAAGGTCAACAGCCGCGATGAGTTCCGCGGCTGACAATGCATTGGGCGTCAAATGGGTCATAAATCTGCCTGAATAGTCGGCCCCAGCTGCTGACTGGCGAGATAGTCATAAATCGCCTGCTGAGACCTGATACTTTTTTTGTTGCCCCTTTTGACATAGGAGTTGCTCTGATCGCTGTCGATAAGCCGGGCTTTGACATTGTCATTCCACTGCAAATCGAGGATCGTCATAATTTGTTGTTTAATCCGCGCATTATAAATTGGCACGCCCACTTCGACCCGCTGTTCAATATTGCGCGTCATCCAGTCGGCCGACGACAGATACAAATCAATATCGCCGCCATTAAAGAACTGATAGACGCGGGCATGTTCCAGATAACGGTCTAACACGCTGATGACTTTGATGTTGTGGCTTTTCCCTGGGATGCCCGGGATTAGCGAGCACATGCCGCGCACAATAATTCGTACCTTTACCCCAGCCTGACTGGCTTTATACAACATCTCAACAATAGGGTCATCGACCAGATTATTTAGTTTTAACAGGACCTCTGCTTTGCGCCCGCTCAAAGCAAAGTCGATTTCCCGTTGGATCAGACTGTTGAGTTTAGGGCGGCTCCAGGTGGGTGATACAATTAAATGCTTGAATACAAAAGGCTTATAGCTGTATTCAACAAATTCAAATACCTGGTCGACTTCATCACAAATCTCAGTGTGGCAGGTGAACAGACTCATATCGGTATAAATGCGGGCAGTTTTTTCGTTGAAATTGCCGGTGCCGATATGGGCATATTTAACCAAACCGCCTTTTTCTTCGCGACTGATGATGCAAAGTTTGGAATGAATTTTCAAGGTAGTCAGGCCAAACACCACCTGGACGCCGGCTTGTGTCATGCGCCGTGCCCACTGAATGTTGTTCTCTTCATCAAAGCGCGCCTTGAGTTCGACCACCACAGTGACTTTTTTGCCGTTACGCACCGCATCAAGCAGCGAATGGATCACGCGGGAGTTTTTTGCCACCCGGTACATGGTCATTTTAATTGACTTTACTTTAGGGTCAAAAGACGCCTGCCGCACCCATTCTGTGAAATAAGTAAAGTTGTGATAAGGGTAGTGCAGCAAGACATCGTGATTGCGAATGGCATCAAAAGTGGTGTTGTATTGCTCAAAATCCGGGCTTGGTAACGGCGGCAACGGCGGGAACTCCAGGCTGGCGTGGCCGGTATAAGGGAAACTGATGAAATCTTTGAAGTTCCGGTAGCGCCCGCCGGGGATCAACGCATCTAACGTGTTAGCACCCAGCAGTTTGCGCAAAATTTTCAGCATATGCTCAGGCATCGAGAGGTCATATACCAGCCGCACCGGTTCAGATTCCAACCGTTGCCGGATGCCGTGCGACATTTTGTCGAGCAGACTTTGATCCAGCGATTCGCTGAGGTCATATTCGGCGTCTTTAGTCAGTTTCATCGAATAGGCCTGGATTTCGCAAAAATCAAAAAAACCGGCGAACAAATCATGCAAACAATGAATGATCACATCATCCAGCATCATAAACTGGTGGCGATAACGGCCTTTGCGCTTGGTGCGGTTCAGTGCAATCGGCAGTTCGAGGAACCGCGATACATCGTCGGTGGGCACCTGTACTATGGCGTATTCGGGTTTGCCTTTGCCAGTCATTTCGACCATCAGATAAGTGGCATTGTCTTCCAGCCGTTTTGACAACTGTAAGCGCTCGTTCGACAGCAAAATAGGCGAAATATGTCGCAGCACCTTTTCTTTAAAATAGGATTTTATCCAGGCGCTTTGTGATTCATTAAGTTTGTGCTGGTCGATA
>Ga0247724_1000138_pt1 | contig 18736 bp, 4 predicted proteins | sample OKSTACKMC2E_FD_182776 | JGI IMG/M metagenome (GOLD analysis project Ga0247724, IMG submission 182776) | Subsurface sediment microbial communities from gas well in Oklahoma, United States - OK STACK MC-2-E | ecosystem: Environmental > Terrestrial > Deep subsurface > Rock core/Sediment | place... | reverse complement strand
TTTCTTTCCCTTTTCTTTTTCTTCTCTCTCCTGTAATACTGTCTTTCTCTTTCGAGACAGACAGGGGAGGGGCAGAAAAAACACATAAGGAACCTTTTTGAAATGACTGTCAAAAATGTTGATTGCAAGCAAGAACCTATTGAAAATCCGTTCAGTTTTCAATGAGGATTGTTTTTACAAATGCTTGTCGGTGAACACAGAGCGATATTTGGGAAGCTTCGCTTGGGTTTTTGATCAGAAATTCATTTTTCAAAAATAGACGCTTCCATACGGCTATATATTTGAAAATTGTTTACACTGGTCAATCCATTCTGAAATTGAATCCAGACGGAGAAACAATAATGTGTTTAATCCAGTGCATTGATTGCCCATCTTGTATTGGATTGAGCCTAGTTCCTCTGAAGGATGACTATTTCAAAGGCAGAAAACCAAAATGCTTTTGGTTTTGGCCTCGCAAGGACTTAGTTCGTCGCTTTAAAAACAGTGGCAACTTCCATACTGTGGTTTATGACCATATTTGCAAGAATCCAGGATGCCCGAGAAAGGATCCTAATTACCAACCTGCACATTCGAGCAAACGCGATAGCACTTGTGGAAGTGTTTATTGCCAACTCGAAACATGCAGATTGGTTGTTAGCAGTTTCGAAGATTATTGTAAAAATCATCACCCTAGGCCTGACTTATTAGACAAACAAGCACCTCAGTTTAGGATAAGACTAGCTAGGGGTGATGGTTTCGAAGTTGATGATTTTGTTTTTATGTTTTTCAACAAGAAGAGAAAGTGAAAATAGTATTTTTGATGAAACTGGTTCATTGAAAAGACTAATAAAAATTCTGATAATCATTTTTTTTTCCAAATTCTTTTAGGTGACGGAGTATTAATTTCTTTTTTGAGAGGGGTACCCCCTGCAAAAGTGGAAAGTAATACTACTAACAAAATTTCCTTACTAACTCTCTTGCAAAACTATCGTATTTGTTTTTATGATCATCGCGTACTCGAATTTTGGCGCCCTACCTTTTTCACGAGAGGAAACCGAAAGAGTGTACAGTCTGCGGACAAACGCACGTCTCTCGCTTTTTCCGTGAATAAGGGAAGAATGCTACCTGTCCTAATAAGATTTTAGATTTCAGATCTTAGCGAATAAGAATAGGTTTTAAGGAGCAACAACGTGAGAAACAGACATTTTAGCAATAGACGACAACACTAGACAACAACTGACTGACGATGACATGGACCTTCAACGACAAATTTTGATTGGTAGCAATCAAAAAAGGTTGGCATAAGGTTAGACACTGGGGTTAGTATATTAATTTAAGATTAGTATAGTTTCCCTTAGACACCTTAAGTAGATATGTTAGGCGACAAATCTCTTTAGGATGTTATGTTTTGAGCGGTGTTTTAGAGATGTTGTGGTGATTTAGACGTTGTTACAAAAATTAGGTTTTTAGAGATGCTATAAATCTTTTCTGTAAAATGTCTATCATAGAGAAAATCTGATCAATCTTTCTTTCCATCCACTTCTCTACTCTACCCTTAAAATAGCGTGGTAAAATATGTGCTGGCATATTTTACAAAAAAGTCCTAGGCACTATTCTATTCTCTTTCTTTCCTAAAAATTCCATCTTCTTTCTTTCCTCAAATTTTTCATTTTCCCTGTTTCCTACTTCTAGACGATAAGTAGAATTGACTTTTGATCAATGCTTATTAGAAGTTTTACTGGCCATAAAACTTTGAAAAGGATTGTATACAAAGTTAATACCACCGAGTGGATTTGAATTTTTGTTTTTATTTTGCCATGATTGGTGTAACTAAAATCTTTTTGTGTGCTATGTATACTACGCATACCTGAAAGTTGCAAATGTGAGAAAGTAAACATTTGACCCTCTCCCACATGAGTGTAAAATTAGTAACACTAATACATGAAAAATGGCAAAAACAAATGAAAACATAAATTTTCATCACCTCTTAGAGATAGATTAGATACGCATACGCAAAAATAGAATTTCGAACCAAAACTTATTGACAGAAGACTACCTAAAAATAGAACGCAGCAGGAGGTAATTGTTTAGCAATTGAGATTTTCACCACCCCTCCTTACTGGTTAGGTAATAAGTTTTTTGTATAAAAGTTAAGAAGGTTGGTTTAACGGAGCATTCAATTTTTTGAATTCTCTCGCACACCACTCCAGGTACGAACTTTTATTTTTGTATTGAAAGACTTGTTAAAGATTAAGTTAAGGCGTAAAAACTTTTACTTTTTCTTACGTAATTTACTTCCCTTAGGAAGAAACTTTTTTGAAGGACCTGGTACTGTTAGACAAATAATAGATTTTCTAAAAGAAGTGGATCGGACTGTATGGATCAGTGTGTAGAGTTTCTGGACACGCGAAAATTTAGAAGATTCCTATCTTACTGTGCATTATTTGAACTAGTGGGATTTAGGGAAGTATCTTTAATTTGATTGGGTTGATGTGTCACAACCAGGACGATTCAATCTAGCAGCAAATCTGTTTGAAGATACGGAACTATTTTTTGCGAGCTCATTTAAAAAATCAGATACTAAGTGTAGGAGTGCTCTTTTTGCTAGACTGTGAAACACTGCACACCCTTACATTCTCTGAAACTTCTGCAGAAAAAACTAAATTAAGTACGGTACTCAGACTTCTTCAAAAAGCTTCTAAAACCCATGGTTGTAAAAGTAGACCCGAGGGCAGAAAATCTTGATAAACTATTCTTAATTTATGCTGATATCGAGACTGAATCACTGAGAAAGCTTAAAATATTGCAAATAGCAGCGGTAACCCAGGATGGAGATACTTTTTGTAGCTTCATAAATCCAGGGGAGCCCTTGCCACTTAGAGGAACTAACATTCATGGTCTCTATTTCGAAGTGAAGGATAAACAACTTTATCGCGATGGTAGAGCTTTACCCTCCACTACCGAGGTAGACGCTTTGAATAAGTTCAACAAATGGCTTAAAGCTTTCAATAAACCAATAATACTTGTGTTCTACAATGGTATTTCGTTTGACGGACCGGTATTGGCCAAGTTTTACAAAAAACATGGTCTTTCCATAACAGATAACGTCAAATACCTAGCAGATCCCTTGTCTTGTTGTCGTGATTTATTCAAAGATACCAGAAATCATAAATTAAGAACATTAGCAGCATATTGCTCTGTGGATCAAACCGCAGTGCATGACGCTTTAGATGATAGTTTAGCCTTAAAGAAAATCTGTGAATACTTGGTGGATCGCGAAAAAACTTCTCTAGCTTTTTTGATAGGGAGTTATTTCAAAACCTTTGAGTATTTCACAGCTAAATTAGACCTTATGGACATAGACCAATTAGAACCGGAAATGTGTGGGTCAGGGGAATAGTTTAGAAATAGATTTTTTCCTATATAGGGTTTGGTTATTCAGATAAAGAAGTAGCGAGAGAAGCAATTCAAACGCAACTTCCTAATGAATTAATTTGAATCCTATATCCCTCCCGCAAAATTTAGGGTTTTAATCTCTATGCTCCTCTTTTCAGCACAAACTCAGATTACTCTGCCATAAGTACTGTATTCCTTCTTCCCATAGCACCCCTTATTCCCTTTCCCAATAAGCATGATTGAAGTTGAGCAGTCTAACGCAGACAAGCATGAAAGCAGAGTGTTCAGACGAGATTCTCGCCCACGATCTTTCCACAATCTCCACTGGACTCCACCTCCCCAGCGAAATTTCTACCCGCAAAGGAATGGATGCCACACGAGACCACGAAACAATTACGGACGAGGACCTCTACGAACTTCACATTTGGTGTCATCACGACATCAACAGCAGGCCCAGGAAGACACACGTGACCCTCTTCCGAGAAAAAATCCGTTCACCGGAAGACGTCCATCCTTCCTTATTGGACCGCAAGAACCAACCTTCTCAACTAAGCCTTTCTACCGATACCGATCCAGGAAAGCTCCCACTCCTGACAAAAGCTTGCGAAAAGTAACCATCAATCAGGAAGTGAGCCTGCCTCAGGAAGGCCCTGCAGATCTCCCAAAGGAAACCCCCAAGGAACCTTTGGTAGTGCCAGCACCACAATCTTCTGACCTTCAGCCTAAGAAGATTGTTGAACCCCAGTTCCAAACCACCATCTACAGGAACCGGGAACAGACCAGGAACAAGAATGCACACCTTCCCATCGTTCAAATCGAAGGATTGCATTTTTACAACATCAGCACCAAGATGGAAATTCGACGCCTGGAACACCAAACAAGAACCCTGATCAAGGAGGCTAAGGATACGCAAGAACTCTTCAAGACGCTTGAACAAGACGACGGACCTTCCCAGCCAGACGAACCTCCAAACTCTAAACTTCTCTGTAACATCGCGTATGAGATCCTCATCAAATACAGTACAGAGGAGGCGGAAGGCCTTTCCCATTTCCTCAAACAATTGCAAGCAACTAAAGGAAAAGAGGAAGTCCACCTTGAAGCTCTCGAGAACGTGCAAATCTCCGACTGGGACCATTACCTCACTGCACTTCAGAAGATCAACACACAACAAACAACCGATTTGAACGCCCTCTCATTTCAAGCCGACTCCTTGCCATTAGGAGGAGCTGGACCTCTCCTACATGGACTCATCAGGAATTGCTTCACGGAAACGCAAGAAGAAGAAAAAGATCTCTACACCATTCGGAATCTCCCTTCATCTTTGGGTCAGACGTTGCAACACCAACTGGAACAGTCCTTCAAACGGAAACAATTCCTTATCCGGAATATACCCCTTTGGTTGGAACCTCTACAGAAGGAACAACGCATCACCAAGGATGAAATGGGACAACTTCTCACCGCTTTCCCCTACTTGATGAAGCTCAAGTATGCCTTCCAAACAGAAGAAGGAAAAGAAAGGACAGAAAACCCGGAAAAACCCTCAACTTCCCAGTCTCGAGGCCCGCTTTTCTTCCTTAACAACGCCACTCAACTCCTCTTCTCCCGCAACCAGACAGGAAGGAAACTACTCCAAGCTTGGGACCGAAGCTTCTACCAGGAATTCTATGACACCACTTCCTATGGACTTCAGGCCAGGATCCGGAAATTGGAACAACTGTTCCAAGGAGAGAAGGGACTCACCAACAATCCAAGACGGCTGAATAGGCCAAAAACCCTTTGTCATCGCACCCTTGAGAAATTAGGTTTTTGGACCTTGGTGGAAAAAGAACCTCCTCTCCTCTCCAGCGACTCCAAGATAGCCTACTGGGCTTTGATCAACTACTGCCGCCTGGAACAGCAAGACCTCTCCGAAGCCAGGACCAAGATCATGAAATCCAGAGGATCCCAGAACTCCTACGTACAAGAATCCATTCTCGCTGTCAACAACCTTAATCGTCAGATTATCCAGTTGCAGATGGGAATCAATGAACTTGTTCGGTTCCCTACCACCGCACAGTATCTCATGCTCCCCTTGGACCAGAGGGAGGAAAGCCTCATTAAGGGTTGTGTGAAGAGGCAAGGGAATTATTTCCTTCTCCTCGACTATGACCCCACTACGGAGGAGGATCTTTTCTTCAACACCATGTCTCTCATCATGGCCACTCCGCGCTTCCCTCCTGACCTGTTTGAGATACTCGGGATTGAAACCAAATCCTACACACCATCATCTATCTACTGCCAGGAACCTGCCTACTCCCGCGACCAGGATGGATCTACAAACTCTGAAGAAACACCTGGTACTCGAGAAGAAGATTCCTCCAAAGACCCTCCACAAGAAGTTGAAGACTGGACCGAAGAAGAACGGCAACCGGACTACCAGCCTCCCGCTTCTAAAGAGGAAGCAGAAGAAGATGAGAAATCTCCTTTTCACGAAGAAGACGCAAACAAAGATCCAGAACCCGAACCAGAAGCCGGTGTTGGATCTTAAACAGCAAAGAAGAAATGCCATAGAAGAAAGAAGAACTCGGAAGCAGAAGACTTGATTTTATTAAGGATTAGGCTCCCGACCCTTATCCACAAATGATTGCGGGAAAGGAAAAATGATTTTCACAAGCACCCACATTTCTTGGAAGTAGAGGCAAAATACTTCCACAAGAGATTTTTTAGAAGCACTTTTTTGCAAGATTTTGCTGTGCACCAGTACTGTAAACAACAGAGTGTGCTTGTTAGAGTCGTTTTTTCATTCCCTTGTTTATAGGAGAATTTACGGAAAACCTCTCTATGAAATGTAGGGAAGTCTACGTAAGGACTCACATGTTCTCTTCGCAGTACTTAGCCACATTGGGTGACCCTCTTTAGCTCAATGATCGGTTATTTACTCACCCCTATCCATTGTACATACTTTCTAGCTCATTTTTTTAAGCAATCATTTGATGGTGCCCCTTCTAGCACATTTTTTCTACTGCCAGGATATGCATTTGGCCTAAGCCAACCCTGTAAGCTTTAACTCAAGGTATACTCTCCACCCAATTACTTCCCGAAAAGTAGGAAAGTTTGGTTTATAGGCGAACATTTCTGGTTTAATTTGCCCATAGTCAGTTATCATTAACCGATAAACCAACTTTAGACTATTAGAGGTAGTGATTTGAGAGCATAAGGACTTCACCCCGAGCATTTTATTTCTTTGATCCCCCAAGATAAGACATTACTTAAATTTTTCACTTCCTTTTAAAATGGTCTCACAAACCAGCAATAGCAAGAAAGTAAAAAACGTAGTTTTGTTAAGTAATGGTCCTCTTATAACACTATGCCAGGAACAAAAATGTGTTCTTTTGTGGAGGTAACAATCCACTTAATAACATCCCTATAATGCTTGCATTTAGGTTATCTTGTCATAGGTTATCAGAATTCCATTTCCCTGTGATTAAATTGAAATAGTGCTCAAACCCTCCTGAACTCCCCACAACCTTGAGTTACTGCAATTTTTGTACATATTTTTGTCATTTTTTGTAAGCGCTTGTTGCAGGCTTTTTATTTTTATATGTCTGTTCACCATTTGTAAATATGCCTGCCAGAAGTGATGGAAATGGTTAAGTAAGGAAAATTTTCCCATAGGGTTTTTATGTACTTATGGTGCCATTCCCATCACCTCTGTCACTTTTTTGAGAGGGGTAGATTAATATGTAAAGCTTTTTTGCGAAGCTTTATCATTCCCCTTAGTTTAAGATAGGTAAGGATATTTTTCCCGCAAGTTAGATCATTTTCGTAGATTAGGTTATATTTATAGGGTTACGAATAGGTATTTTTTCACCCTCCCATTTTTAGAATAAGTTTAGGTAAATTAGAAAATGGCCACTAGATGTCACCGCAAGGTTTCACCTGGGTGTGCCATCCAGTAGTTGCGTCCGTCGTTGATACGCAGCCACCTGTTGTTGCGTCTCTCGAGCACAACAATCGGTTGTTACGTTTTTTCGACTTCTCAACTTTTAGGTAAAATAAGGTTAACCCACCCCCTCCACAGTAGTCCACTTTTTAGAGTTTTTAGAATTGTCATTTGTCTGGACGCCAAATGACAATGTTAGGAATATTCTAGACAAGATTTTCCCGCCTAAATGCGACGGTCTCCCTATAAAAGGGGATGCCCCGTTACGTTTAGTATCAGTCACATTCCCACCAGGATACGGACAGATTCACCCCACCAGCTATTTGTAAAGTTTACTTAAAAGTTTTACAAAACGGAACTTAGAGAACACAGTGAAACTTTCAATAGTCTTTTTCAAGACTACGGCTTTACTGCGTTACCTAGCCCTTCCGGCTTATCTCCTCTCTCAAAACCTGCAACGACGTAAACACTTTTTCCTTCCTTAAAATAAAAGATAAGAATTCAAAAGATTCGGCTCATTTCTTATTTTTGATTATTGTAAGGCACCCTAAGGTAGTCATTTTCGTATACAGTCCTAAACTCACAAAAAGCCTTACATTTTCAAAAACTGGTCCTTCGAGCCGTTGTGTTTATTTTTTGTAACTCTAGTTTCTTGAAACATAACTTGGTTCTTGAAATCTCGTTTTGCAAACATAAGCACTTAAGAGACGTACTTGCAAAAGTTAGTCTTGAAAAAATCTTTAAGTCTTATCTTTGTCTTTTGGATCGACTTAGTGTCTTCGTCAAAAACCCCTACAGTACCCAGGTAAAGGGTAAGTATTGGGTTTGCTGTTTGAGAAAGTAAAGGAATATAGAGATACTCGAAAAGGTAACTGAAGAAAGAAGACTTCATTCTCCTCTGCACAATTACAACGGCGCTACTAAAAAGTTGCGGTAGGACCCATTTTCATTTCCATTTTTAATTGGTCTATTGTAATTTTGTAACTTGCCTATTTCGAGATTCTTTTTCACTTTTCTTTGAAGAAAAATATGGATTGTTTTTCTGAGAAGAAAAAGGTGGTGTCCTTTTCGGGGATACCTCCTTCTAAAGTAGAAAAAAACGGATTGTCTCGCCTTTGGTCTACTGTTGTGGCTGGGGGTCGAAGCAATAGCAGAAATGAAAAACTGGACGCTTATAGCCAGTCAGTCGCAAGGGAGAATTCCCAGCTAGAACCTGAGCCTCAACATGAGATCTTAGACGAGTCTTTCTATACAAGCAATTTTAGGGGCAAACTCCTTAACATTTCTGTTACGGAGGCGCAACTAGAATTGGTAAAAATAGAACTACCGCTTCTGAGATATGTGACTTTGGCTAAGGGGAGAGAGGTTTTTGAAAAAAATAAGTTGGAACGTCAAACTTTTGAGAACGGAATGGAAAACATGATTCCAATCCTTATCAAGGCTTACGGTCCGACTTATGCAAACTTTGATAGGAGAAAAAAAGATGTTACAAAAAACATTTTTAGCGCTTTTATCAAGGGAACCTCTCAGATCTTTTCGATCTTGGCAGGCGACATTGATAAAACTAGCTCTATCCCTTTGGCTAAATTCACAATCATCTCGATATGTTTCGGAATCGATAGAGCTATTTTTGCGTATAGAGATTTGGATTTAATGTGGGAGGAGCTTGAGCACGAAAGAGAGGATTTGTACTTTGTGCAAAAACCTAACTTCCGTGTCAGCCTTCCTCATTTGTCTGAAGTCCGAGAAATGTTTGATCATTTCTTTAGAGATAATAGATACGACTCTTTTTTCTATCCAGAAGAAGTTGTTGACCCTCCACAGATGGAGGCGCAAGAGGAAAAATTCCTTTTCCCTAAACCAATTAGCACTCGTGCTAATAAAGGTTATCTTGCGCCGCCGGAGGTTAACACTTTTTCTCCTTCTCTCTCTCTTCCGTCTCGGTCAGAAAAAGAGAAAAATTTCCACCCTGTTTCTCGAAACAGAGGAAACGATCATTTCTCTGACTGCTCTTACGATAGAAAAGGAGTTAGAACCTCTGGTGTAAAAAATATCGCTTCAGATATTTTTAACCCAGATGTCTGTCACATGGGCCCGACTCTTGTTAGAGTTCGAGATGAGGGTTCCATGTCAGACTTGAGAAAGGGATTTTATGAGTCATCACCTTCAGTAGTTGAACGGCAAGAACTAGATTTGGCCGTTGACTCATTTGACTATTGCATCTTTGGAGAAACCATTGAAGAAATTCTTGGAGTTAAGTTTGCAAGAACTAATTTTAAGGATCCCGGCTCCAAAGAAAGAGCCAAGATTGGGATTTTAAGAAGAGTTCTTAGCGACCCTTTCTCATCACAAAAAGTTAAGACGTTAGTAAACATTGAATTAGGACAAGTGGATTACTCAAAGATGCATGAACAGCAAGTGAGCTCAGCGACTAAAGCTGTTCTTGATTTGGTGCAAACAGAAACTCTTAGATTTAGAGAACCCCCTCCTGTTTTGGGTAATTCCGATAACACAGATAAGACTTGGGAAGCTGTAAAAATGCTAAAAAGAGAATTGGGTCTTTGTGATATTGAGAAAGAAGACAGCATCCACATTACAAAGTACTTGAAAAGACTGTCTCCCATTATCACAGAGAATCAATTGTCGGAAAGCGCAGCCTATGAGCTTTTGACCTCTGTAACAGGGGGGCTGACCAATTCTTTTGTGTGTGGCAGGAGGGATACAAAGATACCTTTTGTTAAATTGTGGAACGTTCTTTCGGCCTCTCGTCCACCCGTAGTGCCTTTGCAAGAAATTACACAAAAGGTGGATGAGTTGTTGAAAAAAGGTTTACAAGATCCAAACATCGTTTTGAAAGAGATTGCTGCTCTTTGGGAAAGTACCAGTAATGGGGATGATGAACTTCAAAAACGTATAGCGGATGAAAGCGCCCTGTACAGTATGCGAAGATACATTCATACTCATTTTGCGTCACTGGCCTCGGCAATAGAAATTTACTTCCGCATTCAGAGCAAAGCGCAAAAAGAAGAACAAAAATTAAAAGCAAAATCAGGGAGACCTGAAGTTAGCATGCCTGAATATATGCTTTACATGAATGCGGTGGGTTCATTTCTAAAACCAGGACTTGTGGAGCAAAAAACTGAAACTCCAAAAGCAGATTCTCCAGATAAAGGATGGCAAAAGGTTATCTCTAAGAAGAAAAATAGAAATAGACAGTTTAAGCCTAAGGTTAGCCCTAGTTTCTCAGAGTTCGTGAAAAGCTACAACCCTTTTGATAAGTTAAGAGGGGAGGGTAAAACCACAGTAGGAATTAGCGCAGAGTTAGGCAAAAAGAAAATTAGCAAGCCCGTTAGCAAACCCGTTAGCAAACCCGTTAGCAAACCCGTTAAGCCTAGGAGGGTGCGGGAAGGTTTTTGTGAGCTCTGTCGATTGCCTGGGCATGTTAAAAAATACTGCTGGACGTACCCGGAAGAGGATATCTCTGATAAGCCTTGTGATATATGCGAAGGGAGACATGGCGCTTCACCCTGCTATTTCGACCCTGAGATGTATAACAAGTATCATGAGGGACAACCTCCAAGGGAACTCTATATCAGGCGTGCAGAGGAAACTAGGCAAGTGGTCGTTGACGAAATCGGACCTCACGGGGAAATTTACCATAAGAAGGTGTACCCTCCAGGGGGTTATTACCCTTGGAAGGGAAGGGAGTATATGGGCCCTAACGGACTCATCAAGATTCCCGTACCCTTTCTTTTTGGTCCCCGTAGGGCCTGGAGATCATTCAGCGACCCCAAGCGAGTTCCTGTGCAAAAGACAGCTTCAAACTCCTACCCTAACCCTATACCAGAGAAAAGGAATCTATGGTATTTTAGGTTAGGAAAACCCCCTTACCTTAAGTTTAGACATAAGAGGGGAACTAAGTCCAACCCTAGTATTAATTCTGAGAACGGAAGTGGGAAAAGCGCACCCCACTCTCGTAGGAAGAATGAGCGACAAAGACCCGACCAAACTAGAGTAGGGACTGACATAAGACAAAGACAAGACAATAAGGATACTAGGCCTCAAGGGAATACTGGGCTCGTGAAAAGGAACAGGAACTGGTGGGCTACTCCTACTGGCAGTGATTGTGATTCAGATCTTATTCTGGGTAAGAATAGTCCTAGACCTAAGAAAGCAAGAAACTTTCCTGTAGAAGGCCGAATCCCTTCCCCTGAATCTTTTCAGGCTAGAGGTTCTGGTCCTAGACAGGGTTTTCAAGGGAATAATCCCCGTAACAATGGCTACACTAGTAATAGGAACTATAATCACCAGAATGGACCTAATCAGAATTACCAGCGCCAACAAGGAGGTTACCCCGGTAACTCTCAAAATTACGGACCCAGTAGACCTTATTATCGACAAAGACAGACAAACGACAACTACAACCCTGGGAGAAATGGGGATCGGCAAAATCATTATCCTCAAAACAGAAGGTTTTATCCACAAGAAGGCAGGCCACAAGGCCCTCCCTTGGATAGAAATCAGATGTCAAGAGGAAATGGAAACCGACCACCACCTCCTAGACCACCTTACAGACAACACACAAGAGGTTGGGGAAGACCAAACAACCCTTATCCTCAAAACGCAGGATTCCACCCACAAGAGAATCGGACGTACGCCTATTCTCCCCAGGGTAAGCCTGAGTTAAGAGGAAAAGTTGGTCCTCCTCCATCCTCTACACTTTCACACACACAACCTGAAAATAGTATAGGAGGAGCGGATTCGATGAAAGTAAACATTCCTGGAACCACAAATGAAGCCTCAAAAACTGAGAAGCCTCCTTGTGGGATCGGGAATGAGGGTTTCCAAACCATTCATCCAACTGCTCTTCTTACTTCTATTGATGGTACACAGACAGACAAAGCGGAGGAACCCGAGAAGAAAGAGACTGAAAGCCCAAAATGCTGTAATTGTAAATGCCAAAACCAGACTGTTAATCTTGAAACAAAAGAGACTGAAACCACTGAAATCGGAGCACAAGACATCGCCAAGACTGAAGAACAAGAAGATGCCAAGACTGAAGAACAAGAAGATGCCAAGACTGAAGAAAAAGAAGAAACACCAGCAGGAAAAGAGAAAAAGTATGTTCTTCCCTACACCTTGTATAACCTTGGGCCTACAATCTTAAGGATCCTCGGTTATATGCCTAACGGTGAAGGGGATGAAGACTTTTTCGTAAAACCTTCTAGAGATGAATTGATATATGATAACAGGTCCAAAGAAGAGGATCTGAATATTTTTATGTCAAATGATCATCAAACAAAAATAGAAGAGTTACAGGAGATCACAAAAGAAAAAAACTTCTACGCGGATGGGGTTAAATATGTAAGACTCTACGATATCACTGAAGATTATTTGGGAGTCATGCCTATCCCTCCGCGAGGAAGTGATTTCTTTAATGAAGACTTTGAGACCATCAAAGACCTTCATTGTGAACCTCCTTTGAATGGTCGGGTTCCAAAACACCTGCGTCATAAGACTTCAAGTTTTAAGGCCGGGAAGGAAGGCGAAGAACATGATTACCAGGAGACTATCGCCCTGATAACATCCGAACTAATCATGAACACAATCGGCATCCATTTCGGATACCTTCCTAAAGATTTGGATCCCGAAACATTCACAAAAGAAGACCTCACCTTCTATTTCTACGACAGGACCGGCTTGAACCTTAGTCTTTTTGACCTGTTTAAACTCAGGCAATACAAGCGAGACATTAAGGTTTATGGCGGACTTGTCGGGAATCAATTGGATGTCTTGTCAAGCAAGGAGGCGAAAGCCAACACCCAAGCTAACATGCTCCAACCCTGGCAATATTTCAAAAATGGAAAGCACCTTTATCATACAACACCCTTGTATGAGAAGGAGTTTAAAGAAATGCCAGACAACCCCGGGAGAGAAATCCTACAAGTCGAGGGGGTTATGGAGTCATGTGACAAAGACCTTCAAGAGATTCTTAAAAGAGATACGGAGATTGAGCAAGACAGACTCAAAGGATGCCTGGACCTCATCAAGAAGGATCACCCTGACGTGGACATCGAAAACTTTAAGGACTGGGAGGAGATAGGATACTACAAACAGACTGTTCCCGTAAGGCTCTGTTCGTTAGAACTACAAGACGATCCTGAGGAGAACAGCCTGATCCTATCTAAGGAAGACGCGGAGAAAAGCCACTTTGGAACCATACTCCCGTTTGTCTCTGACTATACGGAAGTAGGAACTGAAGATGACCCCATTGAGGACGCACAATCCGATTGGAGTCCGGTTACACTCTGTAATCAACCCACTACGGATAGCCTTATCTGTAAGACTGAGGTTGACGCGCCATTCTTTCCCACAACCTTAAAGAGAAGACATCGAAAAAAGAAGAAAGAAGAATCCAAAGAAGACGAGAAGAAAGAAGACAACACCTTTTTGGGTCTTGAATGGGAAGAACTCTATGATTACCTAAAAAATAATTATAGAATTCCCTCTATGGTGTCAGGCTTTCTTTTCATCGCATCAACTATGAGTTTGTTCCTTAACACTCACATGAGCATCACTATGACTCTTTTCACACTCTTTAACCTTACCTTGGGTTTGGAAGACAAGAATGTGAGAGGGTATAGGAATGCAGATACGATTAAAGAAAACCTGAAAACAGACGAGGATACTAATAGCAAACCTCCACAAAAAAGGATTACTATTAGGAAATCCCTCCCTATTCGTATGGCTCCTTATACTCGACTAGAGGAAAGGCAGTCATATAGCCAGAGTCAAGGGAGATACGTTAATTCGTATTATTCCAGACAAGGTGAAAGAAAAAGGAGACCAAGACCCAATAAGAACCAGATTCTTTACACGGAGGAAGCCAGAGATGTGCAAACATCAGGAGATAGACCCTTTCTCTATGTAACAGTACCTGGAGGTTATCGCCTTAAATCCCTCTATGACACAGGGGCTAGCTGTTGTTGCATCTCACCCACTCTTTTGAAACACATTTCTTCAGAGAAAGGAGTGGTATGCAAAAACGCAAGCTTTAACATCTGTGGTGTTGTTGCTGGAGACCCAGACAGGTGTCTACAACTGGCTTTTGTCGACCTTCGGTTCGACAATGAACTCCTACTTAAAGAAGTCCCGTTTCTAGTATATGAATGCGGTTACGATATTATTTTCGGAAATAATGTCGGTAAGAGATACAAATGGTCCATGTTCTGGAAAAATGAAGACCTCTTCATCAATACCGGAGTATGCCAGTATCCACCTTTGAAACTATTCCGCTATCATAACGTGAAACAAGAGTTCCCAGAACCATGTACTACAGACTCAGGTATCATGGAAGGGATGAAGATCGAAAAGGAACTGACGCCTGAAGAAAAGAAGATTCAAAAGGAAGTACAGTCTCTTAAGATTAACCTTGACATTACACGGAGTAATGCTAAGGAAATCAACAAGATCCTTGACGATCTGGAATTGGCATATAAGACAAACAAAGACGCATTTTTGGACTTTTGGCCCCTGTTAAAGCCATACTGGCTTTACTTCCCATCCAAAGCTAAAGTCTAAACACAAAACACAGACAGACATAGACTGATAGACTGACATTGACTTATATCACGTAGTTGCATAAGGCTCACAAGTCGGATCCGATTAGAAGTCGCGCGCATAGTTCATAGCTTATGGGGATTAGCATTATAGATGTTAGTTTTAAGTAAGTTATGGGCTGTAGTAAAACACGATCTCAATTATGTACACATTTTATTTAGAGAACGCACATATTGACGTAAATCAGGCAAGAATTAGTTTAAGATTTTTGAAAGTGACCAGTACAACCACCTTTAGGATTATGAATAGAGCATACGAAATCACGAAGCTTTAAACCCTTGTCTGAAATAGGACCTGGGTTGCAGGAAGGCTTTGATAGTTTGGGTCTATTAAATACGGGGCGGAAAACACTAGCCAAAGACAGGAAACTCCCTGCCCTATTGTTGTTATCGTTAGTATAGTTACTCCAAGTATCATTTTCTAAATCCATCATATTGGGAATGCTTTCTGAATAAGGGGTAGCGGGTCTTCTAGGTGCAGTAGGATTTAGAATCTCGCTATTTAAGGTTTCAGTAGAATAGTAGGGAGGAGGAATTTGAACCTCTTCTGGACCGAAAGAAACCCTTTGACCATTCTGAATGTTCAATAGGGATTCATTAAGATGGTTACGTATTAGTTGACCATTAACTGGTTGACTACGTACAGTAGCCAATGAGATCAGGCTGTTAGACCTACTCATCTGATTTAGCAGGTCCATGTCCGAATTCCTTTTCCCTCTAAGACATTGATATAACTTTTTGTGCCAACCATTTGATATAGCTATGTAGAGAAAGATTAGTACTAAGCAGGCTACTCCCATTACGAATAGGCTGTCAAACCAACTAATAAAATCTAGACTCATGATCTTGTCCCAGATGCCATCGACACTGTATAGAACCCTTTCATAATTGTGTTTCAAGTACTTGAGGTCTGTAAGACCAAACTTGGACCTCTGAATAGCAATTCTCTGAATGGATTCTAGCAGTTCGGTGTCATTTGAGAAATCATCTTTAAAAATGTTTCCATCGAATCTCCAATCATAGGCTTGAGTTACAAAATCAACATATAAATTAACATCTGTAGTTAGTATGTTTTGTCGTAGTTCCACTTTGCAATCCTCCGGTAGTGTGATTTCTGTTTGAGTTTCGAAACGTACAGTTGCTGTCTCCTTTCCGCATTCCACTGTACGTGCTGAGGTTTCTGGTGAAAACACCATCCACTTGTTAATGTCCATTTTAGCAACGAACTCTTGTTTTTTGCTAATGGACATCTCGCAGTTCTTCTGTATGAGACTTTCCTCCCGTAACCAGAGACTGCCTACACACGAATTCTCGATGTCCGTGTGTAGGGTATTTCGGCCTGCACAAATTCTTACAGTTCCAAGACGAAAGCATGAGTCTATCTCAGCTGTGTTGAAGACTCTGTATGAATGAGCAGGGACGAGACTGTCTCTGGAACTGGTGTCCTTTTTTGGTATGATGGCCAAAAATCGATAGTCTCCTACTTCCGGTACGATAGTAGCATTCACCTTTAGCGATTGTTTCAAGGGATAGGGTATGAATTCTTTCAGCCCTAGCTCTTGTCCTTCTTCGACCATTGGTACGTGTAAAGCCACATACATGGTCTGGTTATGGTCACTATAACCGTAAGACGACTCCAAGTCATATAACTCGAAAGGGTTATTGACAAGTAGTTTGCACTTGCGGGTTGTAGCGACCTCCACTATCTTGTCAAATAGTTTTGTTAGTTGTTCTCCATTTACCATGTGTGGTGACATCTTGTTTGATTGTGATGACGTGAGGGTTCCTTCTACATTCTTCATGACATTGCGAATATGGTCATGTAGGAAGAACATCGTCGTCATAATCTTGTGGTAGTTGTGCGTGATTGATAACATGCTGAGTTGTTGAAGTAATTGAGTGTCGATTGATAGTCGATCAATTTTGTCTCCAGTTAACTGGGCAAAATCGACCAAGATGTTGTGTTTGTTGGACAGTTCCTCCATGTTTCCCTCAAGGGCGCCTAGACGCTTACTATTGTGGAGTCCCAAGCCTATACCTATAGCTGATGCTATAATAGGTATGAGCATGGCGAACCTTTTCACTTTATTATGAGTCAGGTGATTCTCCCTTGATCGAGCAGGCAGGGTGGATAGAATGTTGTCAAACTCCTTCTTCCGGTCGCTGAGTTGTCTTTCCAACTCACCGCAGACAAATGCACCATCGCTAGCTCTCTTTTCATAGAGCATGCGGTATTCATTTGCCTTCCATATAGAATTGACTTTGCCTTTTTCTTCACTTGTCAATTGGCTAAAGTCAATTTTATATCCTTTTCTTTTCATTTCTTCCTCTTTGCACTTCCGTGCTATAGAAATAGATTGTTGGAGAGTGTCTTGTAGTGTTGAGAAGCTTATAACATATCTTATATGTAGATAAGTTAGTTTGTTGACAACTGTGCCAATATCGCGAAACAGGATTTGGTTCTCAGTTGGGTAGCGTACGAAGAAATTTGTCCCTGTAGCAGCAACTTTTGTTATAATTATCAAAATTATAACAAAAATTCTTTTGACAGTTTTCTTAGCGTCTTTCGTAGTGGCCATTTTTTGACCTACTAAAGACAAAAAGAGAACTCCAATCATTTAAATCAGAGATCCCTATTTCTTGGCGAAATCAACTTGAGAAGGAAAAAACATCAATTGTAAGTTTAAAATTTATTTTGACAGGTGGATGTGGCACAGAATCAGAAAATTTGACTAAAATTCTAGATTAGCTGTCAAAAAGCAAAATTAAAAATTAGACATTTTTTCACTGACCAAGAAAAGAAAAATTAGAATTGGTTCTTGATTTTATTTCATTTGCCAATGAAAAGTAGAAAAGAAGTTTCCCATTTCAAATTTGACAGCTAGATAGAAATTGGCGCAAAAATTTCACCTGCCCCATTGTTTAGACAAACATTTTCTGTTTCTGTACACAACCACGGAGCACCCTCTAAAAAAGCGCGCTCCTACGCAAAATTAGATTTAGCTTCTTTTCTTTTCTTTTTTGAGAGGGGTAGATAGTTAGTATATCTTTATAATTTAAAAATTTTCAGTAACTACGATATAAAAATCAGATATTATGGAAAGTTGTCAAAACTTTTTGAGACTATAAGACAATTAGTAAGTTGGGCCGGATTGTCGCATACGTGGTTGTCGAGATACTTTAAAGTAACAGGCTTTAAATTTTAATTACTTATGTAGTTAAGATTTTTAGCTGGACCACTGTGCATTTAGAACAATCGTCGAGATACTTCGGTAGCAAGCTTAAGTTACTAAGAGTCCGAAAATCTTATAAAAGACCGACAACAACCATAAAAATCTATATGGTATTACTGAAAATTAGTTTTTAATATTTCCATAAAAATATGAGCGCTTAAAGATTTTTTGTAATAATATAGCCAAGAGAGGAATAGAATTTAAAAACCTAAAAAGTTTTTCAAATAAGTTTGAAATATAGTTTCTTGGACTGACCGTAAACAGGTGTACATGTTTGAGACTCATCTTTTATTGTCAGTTTTTGAGACCGTATTTCGAGCCGAATGAAGGAACTTTTTGAGTTTATAGTATTAAGTTCTGGACACCTCTTGGAAAACAAAAAACTTTATAAACTCTATTTGTGGACTATATTATAAACTTTAGGTGTGGCCCTAAAAGCCCGCACTATTAATAAGTAAAGAATTACTGTGGCCCTAAAAGCCCGCAGTATTATTTTTACTATTAGGAAATTACTGTGGCCCTAAAAGCCCGCAGTATTATTTTTACTATTAGGAAATTACTGTGGCCCTAAAAGCCCGCAGTATTAT
>Ga0247724_1000137_pt1 | contig 19113 bp, 16 predicted proteins | sample OKSTACKMC2E_FD_182776 | JGI IMG/M metagenome (GOLD analysis project Ga0247724, IMG submission 182776) | Subsurface sediment microbial communities from gas well in Oklahoma, United States - OK STACK MC-2-E | ecosystem: Environmental > Terrestrial > Deep subsurface > Rock core/Sediment | place... | reverse complement strand
AACCACTGCCAAAATGCTCGATAAAGCCATGTATAGCGAGGCCAAACAAAACCTGCAGGCGATGCAGCAACTGATTGCCAGGCTGAGTAATATCGTCGCGCAGTTTAAAGATTTCAGCCGCAAAAGCGCCGGTAAAAATCAGCCGGTTGATGTCAATAAGCTGGTGCTGGACGCGGTCGGGCTGGTGCACCACCAATGCCAGCGCCAGGGCGTGAAAGTGCGGCTACAGCTGCCGGAAGCACCGCCGCAAGTGCTGGGTGACCCTATTCAGCTGGAACAGGTGCTGGTCAACTTATTGACCAATGCGCTACAGGCGATGCAACAGCAAACCGATACCGCACTGGCGGTAGCGGTCAAGACCACGGACGGACAGGTGCAAATTCTGCTGAAAGATCAGGGCCCTGGCATTGAACCGCATCATCTGGAACGCATTTTCGAAGCCTTTTTCACCACCAAACAACGCGACGGCTTAGGTCTTGGCCTGTCGATTTCGCAGCGTATTATTCAGTCCTTTGCCGGCAAACTGGAAGTGCGCAATCACCCGCAGGGTGGCGCTGAGTTTTGTGTCACCTTACCGCTGTTACCGATGGAAGCCTGCTGATGCCGCTGCCTGCAAATACTAACGAACTAGTACCGCAAATTCTGTTTATCGATGATGAAGCCGAGATCCGTACCGTCGTCGAGCAACTGTTCCGCTTAGAAGGGCTGCACTGCAGCACCACGGCCAACCCGGGCGCGCTGTTAAAACAATTAACGGCGGATTTTCCTGGCATCGTCATTACCGACATTCATATGCCGGCGATGCACGGGCTGGATTTGCTGCAGGCCATTCACGCTATCGATGCCGAAATTCCTGTGGTGGTGCTAACCGGTTATGGTGCAGTGTCGCTTGCGGTTAAAGCGCTACAGCAAGGCGCTTATGATTTTCTGGAAAAACCATTTGATAACAGCCATTTATTGGAAGTGGCGCAGCGCGCTTTAGAAAAACGCGCACTGGTGCTGGAAAACCGCGCCTTAAAAGCTTCGGTCGCCCGTGCACAGCAACCCGGTATGCGCATTCTGGGTCAAAGCCCGGCCATGGTGCAGCTGCGCAGTGTGCTCGATGCGGTGCTGGACGCACCGGCCGATGTGCTGATTTTTGGTGAAACCGGCTGTGGCAAAGAGCTGGTCGCGCGCTATCTGCATGAACAAAGCAGCCGGCGCGAGCACAATTTTGTCGCCATCAACTGCGGCGCCATTCCGGAACAGTTGATTGAAAGCGAGTTATTTGGCACCGACGCCGGCGCTTATACCGGCGCCGAGAAAAAACGCGCCGGTAAGTTTGAATTCGCCAACGGCGGCACGCTGTTTCTCGATGAAATCGAAAGCACACCACTGTCGCTGCAGGTGAAATTACTACGCGTACTGGAAGAGCGCCGGGTTACCCGGCTTGGCTCCAATCAGCCGGTCGCGCTCGACCTGCGTATTATCGCCGCCACCAAAACCGACTTAAAACAACTGGCCGCCAGCGGTGCTTTTCGCTCCGATCTGTATTACCGCTTAAGTCTGGTCGAAGTCAGTCTGCCGCCATTACGCGAGCGGCGCGATGACCTGATGCTGCTGTTCAGCCATTTTGCGTTGGTTGCTGCCGCGCGTTTTCACAAAGAATATCAACCACTGACACCGGCCCAGGTGCAGCAACTGCAACAACACGACTGGCCCGGCAATGTGCGCGAGCTGCGTAATATGGCTGAACGTTATGTACTGCTTGGCCCTACCGTTTGTTTTGGCAAAACCGACACAGCAAACGAAGGCATCAGCAGCCTGATGTCGCTGCAACAACGGGTGGAAGCTTACGAAAAAAGCCTGATTGAAGACGCGCTAAACCAGCACCACGGCTCCATCAAAGATGTGATGCAGGAACTCGGCCTCGCCCGCAAAACCTTGTACGACAAAATGGCGAAATATCAGCTGACCCGGCGGGATTTTTTGGAGTGATTTTGGGATTAGCCTCTGCTGGCTTTTGCTGGAATCATTTTTATCTTTTCGGATAGACCGGCAAGCCAGGAGTTCACCTAACCCTGAGTCACTTTCTTTTATGATTAGCTACGCCATTCCCCCCCCGGGCCAGCTAAAGCTGTTCAGTGCAAGCCCTGTCGGGCGGAACCGGGCGAGCGCTTTTTGGTTATTTTTTATCGCGATAAACAGCAACTCGCCTATCGGGCGAAACAGCCGAGCGCCAGTTCAAAGATAGAAGTGAATACTTTGCTAAGCGGTTCCACCGCAAAGGCAAAAGTAAAAAACACTGCAGAAACTGCCGCCCGTTAGGGCAAAAAACCAAACCTGTTCTAGGTCTCTGATAAACCACTGATAAAAAACGGATAAATTCCTGATATCGCACTACAGGCTCTAGGCCTGCCTTTGTGCTTTTTGCATGCTGAAGCAGTTCCCAGCACTGGGAAACATCACGCCAATAAACTGAAACACAGGACATCCCAATGAAAAAATTACTGATTTTATCTGCACTTTTGTTATCTGCGTCTGCACTGAGCACTTCGGCCTTTGCCGCCGATTTACGCTGCACTGTCGGTGGTGACAGCCAAATCGGCTATTGCGATACGATGATTTGGGGTAAACGCTCAGCACCTGCGTCGTTTAAAGTGGAAAACACCAGTAAACCGGTCAGTCAGTACCTGTGGCAATCGCCGTCGGTTTGCAAAAGCAAAACCACTGCCAGTTGTGCTTTTACCGCTTATTCCTTTGTTGAATATACGGGTTCAGTGCTGGTGCTGTACACCGACGGTACTTATGAAAGCCTGAACGCGACCCTGCGTTTCGAAGACGGCCGCTAAGCCGTTATTGACCGGCAACCGCCTCCGTCACAACGACCGGGGCAGGTTGCTGTGCAGCAAAAAATGCCGCGATATCCACAATGTCCTGATCAGTCAGCCCCTGTGCCATCGGCGCCATAATCTGATGCTGGCGCTGACCATCACGATAAGCTTTTAACGCCTGCTGCAGATAACCGGCTTTTTGTCCGGCGAGATTTGGGTAATCCGGCAACACCGAAATGCCAGTACTGCCATGGCAAGCCACACACATAGCTGCTTTGGCCTGACCTCGACTGATATCTGCCGGTGCTGCTGACAAGGACATAGAAAAACTAAGCAATATCAATAACATCAATGTTCGCATTCGCAGCTCCTGTATCTGTGACCGTTTTAAGTAAAGCAAAAGCGCCTGATTACACAAGAAAATTGCTAAAATCAGCGCTTTGACACCAAGACAGAAACCCGCATGCTGCAATTAATACAAATCAATGCCGTCGACATCCCGTCGCCGCAGCTGCAATTAACCTTTAACCGGCAGCCGGATCCGGTCAGTGACGGCCCCCAGTTGCAACAATGGCTGCAGCGTTTTACGCCGATTGGTCGGCTGCAAACAGAAAGTAGCCTGGATTTAATACTGATCCGCTTTTACTTTAACGATCAGCCGTTTTACCTGCATGCCGAGCACTACAGCGAGAGCTGCTGGATTGATACTGACAGTCAGGCCGCAGATATGCTACTGTCAGGGCTTCATCGCTTGCTGGCACAAGATCTTGTTTAGAATTCATTTGCTTAGCGGAAATAGAACATGACACAGCGTTGTTGGTTATTTTGCTGGTTGTTGTTGCTTGGCTGGCTAAGTCCCGCAGCGCTGGCTTTTCATGCCGAAACTATCCGGATTGCCCCTGAAGTCAGACAACAAAATCTGTTCCCCAATTTGTATTACCAGCAAGTCGACCCGACTATTGGTGTCGAAGACATCGTATTTGAACCCGCCCGTCTGCACGCCTTTGTGCCGCTGGACCAACCGAATCAGGCGCTGCGCAGTTACCCCGAAGCGGTCTGGTTTCTCGCCCGGTTACATTATGGTGGTCAGCGCCCCGGCTCTGTGGTGCTGAACTACGAATCCATTAATGCTGACCGCGTCGAATTTTATCTGTACGACCGGCAAAGCCACGAACTGAGCCTGCTGAATCGCTCCGGCACCGAATTCCCCTTCAGCGAACGCATGTTACAGGCACGCAGTTTTGCTGTGACGCTGAATTTTAAAGCCGATCAGGAACTGGATTTGCTGGTCAAAGTGCAGGACGGCGCTGTGATCCCGTCGAATCTGCAGCTGTTCAGCAGCGAAGAATTCGGCGAGCAGGTGCTGCAACGGCAAATTTCCGACGGCCTGATTTTGGGCATTTTGCTGGTGATGGCGTTTTATAACGCCTTACTTTATCTGAATGTGCGCGAGCAGCTGTATGGCCACTTCGCCGGCTTCTTCTTTAGTTTCAGTCTGTTGGTGTCGATTTTAAACGGTGCTGGTTTTGCCATGCTGTGGCCGGAATATCCCGAACTGAACCCGTCGCTGTTTTATGTCGCCGGCGGCGCCTGCGTGTTATTCCTGACCTTGTTAACCCATGCGGTGACCGCGAATCAGCAACGTTGGCTGCTCTGGCTGAATCTGGCCTCAGGTGCAGCTTTGTTGTTCACGCCGCTGTATGCGCCGCGCAGTCTGCAGCTGGATATTCTGCTGCTGGTGGTCTGTCAGGTGATGCTGACCAATTTACTGCAGGCGGTGCGTTATGGCTTCAGCGGCCTGCCGCTATCGCGGACTTTTGCCATTGGCTGGCTGTTGTTTTTTGTCGCCAGTGCCGTGTTAGTGCTAACCGAATTTGGATATCTGGACCATCCGCATCTGTGGCAATGGCTGCTGGTATTGTCGGTCATTTGCAGCATGATGCTGATGAGCTATAGCCTGGCGCAGCGTCTGCAAAATGCGACGCAGCAAAGTGCAGAAGCACATCAGCAAACGATCCGGTCGCTGCAGCAGTATTACGACATTTATCACAACGCAGTCGAAGGCCTGTTCAGCACTACCCTGGAGGGTCAGTTGTTGTCGGCCAATCGCGCTTTACTGAATATCCTCGGCTATCAGGAACTGAGTCAGATGGAAGTGGATGTCAGAAAACATGGCATGGGCCGCTATTACGCCAATCCGGAAGACCGGCTGCAGATGGTGCGCCAGTTACAGCATCTGAGCAATCAAAGCTTTGAATTACGCGGTTTACGCGCCGACGGCACACCATTCTGGGCGCTGATGTCAGCCCGTTTAAGCCGCAACGCTCAGGGCGATGCCTTTATTCATGGCTCGCTGATTGACATTACTGAACAAAAAGTTGCGAACGAGCAACTGGCCTATCTGGCGTCGCACGACCCGCTGACCGGCCTGTACAACCGGCATCATTTCCTGGTGCTGGCCCAGCAAGCGTGGCAACGCCGTCAGCTGGAACAGCAAAGTTGTGCTGTGCTCTTTATCGACATCGACCAGTTTAAGCTGGTCAATACCACCTGTGACCACGCCGCAGGTGACGCCTTGCTGAAACAAATCAGCGAGCAGTTAAAACGCGCTTTAGGCCAGACCGGTGTACTGGCGCGGATTGGCGGCGATGAATTCGGTGTGTTGTTGCCGGGCAAAACCGCGCAGGAAGCATTCAGCATCGCGTATTCGCTGTTGGATGTGGTCAAAGAGTTCCGTTTCTTCTGGCAGGACAGCCTGTTCAGCATCAGTGTCAGCATTGGTCTGACGGAAGTGACTCCGGATGATTTGTCCGCCGAGCAAACGCTGAAAAAGGCTGACTCGGCCTGTTTTGTTGCTAAAGAAAAAGGCCGTAACCGCATTCACCTGTTTAATGCCGACGACTCGGAGCTGCAGAAACATCAGTCTGAAGTACAATGGCTGCAGGTGCTGCGTCAGGCGCTGGAGCAAGACAAATTTGTGCTCTATGTACAACCCATTCAGGCGATCCAACAGCGCGACACGCTGGCGCATTATGAGCTGCTGCTGCGGCTGGTCGGCGACGACGATACCATTATCGCACCGGGGAATTTCTTAAGTTCGGCCGAACGTTATGGCCTGATGCCGCAAATTGATCGTTGGGTACTGCGCAGTTATTTCCGCTGGCTGGCACAGCATCCGCAGCATCTGACCACTTTGGGCCTCGCCAGTATTAATTTGTCCGGCGCCTCTTTAGTTGATCCGCTGTTTAAAGCTTATGTACAGGGGCTGCTCGATGAGTATCAAATCCCGGCGCGGCATATCTGCTTTGAAATAACTGAAAGTATGGCCATTCTGAATTTGCAGAACACGCTGGATTTTATTCATCATTTTAGAGGCTTAGGTTGTCATTTTTCACTGGACGACTTCGGTAGCGGGTTTTCCTCTTATGGTTATCTGAAAAACTTCCCGGTCGATTTTGTCAAAATTGACGGTAATTTCGTGCGCGACCTGCTGGAAGATAAATACGACCGCGCCATCGTTAATTCCATCCACGATGTGGCAACGGCGATGGGCATTCAGACCATCGCAGAATTCGTTGAAAATCAGGACATTTTGCTGGAATTAAAGCGAATGGGCGTCAATTACGCACAGGGTTATGGCATCGCCAAACCCAGACCTCTGGCGGATATTCAGGGCTGAACAGCCAATGCAGACAACGCTTGCCGCAGCAGGCTGCTGCTCAGTACAATACGCGCCCATTCTGAGGTGCCGCCATGCAACAACGTTTACAACATTTATCTGACCAGGTCGAACTGGTATTTGACGAGATAGGCCAGCGTTATGCGCAATATCAGCGTGATCGCGGGCTGTTTTGCCGCAGTGGTTGTGGTGAATGTTGTTTGCATCCGGGCATTGAAGCCACAGTGCTGGAAATGCTGCCACTGGCATTTGAACTGGTGAAAGAAGGCAAAGCCGAAAGCACGCTGGACGCTTTGGCCGCCCACGACAAAGATGGCTGTTTCTTCTACAGCCGCCACTCAGAAGATGGCAAACAAGGCCAGTGCAGCGTCTACCTGAAACGCCCCGGCATCTGCCGCCTGTTCGGCGCTGCCGGCTACAATGGCCGCGAAGGCGAAGTACAGCTCAGCGTCTGCAAAAACATCAAAGCCGACTATCCGCAAGCCTATCAGGACACGCTGATAGCACTGGAATCCGACCCACCACCGATGATCCGCAACGGCAAAGAACAAATCCGCCAAATCGACTATGAACTCGGCGGTATGAACTTCCCTATCAACGAAGCCATGGAACAAGCGCTGCAAAAAGTGCTGTTTGAGCAGTATTACTTAGGTCTGGCAGACGCTGAGTAAGCTGGGTTTTGCCCGTTGGGCGGTTGTTTTGCCCAGTGGGCAGTACTTGGTCTATTTTTTGTTTTTTCCTGCTGCCGAAAGACCGCTTAGCAGAGATTTCACCTAACGGTGAGTCACTTTCTTTTGTTTCAGCAAAAGAAAGTAACCAAAGAAAAACCGACCCCGGTTACGCTCGAAAGCCCGTCTGAAAAGTCGCCGTCCAAGGCGAAAACGTAACTCGCTGGGCGCTACCGTCGCCCAGCTCAGACACCCGTTTTCTTAAAACCTTGGCCAACGATTTTCAGCCGGCTCGCTCCAACGGGGAAACGGTTTTTATAGATGGCGTCGATGAAACAAACCAAAGCAGAATGCTGCAGTAGTTGGCTTTGCTCTTAATTCTCATTCGTTCAAAACAAAAACAGCTAAGATAACCAATCGCCCGTTGGAGCGAGCCGATGCAAATCAATAGTTTGAGGTTTTAAGCTGGGGAGTGTTTGAGTGCGGCGACGGTAGCGCCGCGCGAGTTGCCCCAGTGCCTCAAACTGTTGATTTTCAGCGGGCTTTCGAGCGGAACCGGGTGCGCCTTTTCTTTCGGTTCCTTTCTTTTGGCAAGGCAAAAGAAAGGAACTCACCGTTAGGTGATTTCTTTGCTAGACGGTCTCAACGTGAAGGTAAAAACCAAAAATAAGCCAATAGCAGCCTGCAGAGCAAAAAACACCCCGTCACTCCTCGTATTGATAAGCCCCGCCGCCCAACTTCGAAGCTTCTTCAGTCTTACTGGAAGTCAGCAACATCGCTTCAAGCTCGGCCATTTCAGCCGGCGTCAGTTCACGCCATTGGCCCGGGGCTAGGCCTGCGAGGCGTACGTTCATGATGCGCACGCGTTTGAGCTTGGTGACGTTAAAACCGAGGTATTCGGTCATGCGGCGGATTTGCCGGTTCAAGCCCTGGCGCAGCACGATATTAAAGGTCTGGCGGGATTTTTGCGTGACCTGACATGGCAAAGTCACAGTGTCAAGAATTGGCACGCCAGCGGCCATTTTTTTCAGGAAATTGTCGTGAATAGGTTTGTCGACAGTGACGACATACTCTTTGTCGTGCGCATTGCCGGCACGCAGGATTTTATTGACGATATCGCCGTCATTGGTGAGGAAAATTAAACCTTCGGATTCTTTGTCGAGCCGGCCAATCGGGAAAATCCGCTCCGGATACTGCACCGCGTCGACAATATTACCTTTGACATGCAGCTCAGTGGTACAAGTGATCCCCACCGGTTTGTGATAGGCCAGATAAACCCGGCGCGGTTTATTTTTCAGAGGTTTACCGGCCACTTCGACTTTATCGTCCGCCGCCACTTTAGTGCCCACCACCGCCACCTGACCATTGACTTTCACCTGGCCCGATTCAATCAGCTTGTCCGCCTCACGGCGCGAGCAAAAGCCGGTGTCGCTGATAAATTTGTTAAGCCGGAATAGTGAAGTCGCGTCGGTCAAAGTGGTCGTCCTGTGGCGGGAGATTATCTGCGAAGTTTAAGGCCGGCAGGGTTTTAGGGCAAGTGAAGGCTGTGACTGACTATTTGTAGCCAAGACGTTTTTGAACGAACCTCTGACCCGATATTCAACCAGATACACCCTGGCATTTCATACCCAGCTAATCGGACTGTTCAAATCTTCTGAGGGCATTCATTCTCGAAAGCGAGCGAGTAAGCTGCTAAACATTGACAAAACCACATAAAAAGCCCCAGCTGAGGCTGAGGCTAATTCACGGTGAGGCATATTATGCCGCGGACATTTTCCTTCTGAAATACAATCCCGCTAAACCAATCATGATCAAAGAGGAGGATAATGGCGCCGATACTGACGGTGTTTCGCTTGTAGCATCTGAGGTATTGAAAGCGATCTCCCCTAAGGAACAACCGTCTTGTGAACAGTTACCAAAAGAAATCTGAAAGTATCTCGCATTGACTGCGCCGAAATTATATATCGAAGCGGTGTAAGAGCTACTGGCTGGATTGTCTATTAAAGTAAGGTTATTCATTATAGATGTGAAATCCACACCATTTTTTGATACCAGAAATGAAACGCCTGAGTGTGGTCCCCATGCTTCCTCAGCCCAGAGTGCGGCGGCAGTCAAAGAGTAGAGACTACCTAAATCAAAAGTAGCTACTGCACTACGGACACCGAATTCAGTAAACCATTCATAATAAGAAGCGATTGGCGTATGCGAAGGGTTCGTTGCTAAGTAGGAATAAAAATTATCTGAACCAGAAACATAACCCGAAGATAACCCCGATTGGTTAATAGCTCTGGTGATACTGTAGTCAGAGTTGAACTCGCTTGACGCTGTCGCGCTCACAGCACTCCGAATGACATCTGCAGATACTGTTTGACTACAAATCAATAACATCACTGAATAAATAACTTTTCTCATCGTGAAAACTCCCATGTAATCTGAATTGAACACTGAATTACACGCAATAAATAAGCCAGAAAATATACTTCTGTTTTTATTGAATTTTTCCTAGAGAAAATCATCAGCTGTATAAAATATAGACACATCACATATTGCCATTCGTTGCAATACCGGACATGCAAGAGAATATTCTGTTTAACACCATCTTCTACAGTCATGAATATGCGAATATCAGACTTCATTTCAGCCAGCATCTTGGCTGTAAAAACCGAAGTGATTTTCGCCACAGGAAGTAACAGCAATGAAGAAGTTAATGCCCTTTCTGCTCGCCTCCATCTTAGCCGCTTGTGCCAATACAAAAGCCGATTTTAAAGTTGATGGCTCCAATGCCGTAACCACAGAAAAAAGCATTATAAAAATCAACCGCGTGCTGACTGACAAGCAGCGGGTCGAATTTGCGTTAGCACTGATGCAAATCCAATTATCTGAAATGAAAAGTGTCTTTGATCTGCTCAGTAACCAGTCGATGCAATCAACCAACTATGCTTACCTGGCCACCAAAATCAATGGTATGACCTATCAGGAGATTATGGATCTGGCAAAACAGTCGCCGACCAGAATTGAAACCAAGTCAAATGAGGCCAAATGAAGTCAACACGAGGTGTGCCTTGGCGAATATCGAGCCAGTAGGAGCCTCGACGCGCTATTCGGCAGGCCCGCATTGAATCCACGCGATGGATGAACATCCACCGCTGACAAGACCAATCCACACAGATCCCGGTCCAACCAACTGTTGGTCGATGCAGAATTCTTTTAGGATAAATTTCAGCTAAACATCAGCAAATTAACCCGACGCTGCCCGAAGGAAATGACCGATGAAACCACTATATCTTGCTCTGCTACTGGCCATCAGTCCGCCGCTGTTTGCCGGTGAATCTGCGACGACCCACAGCATACTGTCAGAGCGGGAACAAGCCCGGCTGATTGATGATCTGCTACAGCAACGGCTGGCACAAATTCTGCCACCGCTGATGCAGCGCGAAAACATCGATATGTGGCTGCTGATTTCACGGGAATACAATGAAGACCCGGTATTGAAAACCATGTTACCGGCGACCTGGCTGTCAGCGCGCCGCCGTACCATGCTGGTGATTTTCAATCCGGGCGCCGGCAAAGCGCCGGAACTGTATGCCGTGGCGCGGTATGACGTCGGTACTGCGTTTAAAAAAGCCTGGGACGTGGAAAAACAGCCGGACCAGTGGCGGGCACTCGCCGACCTTATCCGCAGTAAAAACCCCAAACGTATCGGTATTAACCAGTCGGCCAATTACGGTCATGCCGACGGCATGGTAGCTACCGAGCTGGATTTGCTGAAAAAAAGCCTTGGTACTGAATGGTCCGGCAAGCTGGTAAGTGCGGAAAAATTAGCCGTTGGCTGGCTGGAAACGCGGTTGCCGGCAGAAATCGGCCAATATAAAAACCTCACCGCCATCGGCCACAAGCTGATTGCCCGGGCTTTTTCCAACGAAGTGGTGACACCCGGTAAAACCAGCACTGAAGATGTGGTCTGGTGGCTGCGTCAGGAAAGCACCCGGCTTGGCCTGCCGGTCTGGTTCCATCCGACCGTTTCCATCCAACGGCCGAGCTCCGGTAAATTCGACCAAATCAAAGCTTTCAGTGCCGCCAAAGCGGACAACATCATTCAACCCGGCGACCTGCTACACGTCGATTTTGGCCTGACTTATCTGCGGTTAAATTCCGACCAGCAACAACATGCCTATGTGCTGCGGCCGGATGAAACCGATGCGCCGGACTATCTGAAACAAGCGCTACAACAGGGCAATCAGGCGCAGGATATTCTGACCGGCAACTTTAACACCGGCCTCAGCGGCAACGCACTGCTGGCGAAAAGCCTGGAGGACGCCAAAGCCAAAGGGCTGAAGGCCACTATTTACAGCCACCCAATTGGTCATCATGGTCATGCCGCCGGCCCGACTATCGGGATGTGGGACAATCAGCACGGTACACCGGGTAGCGGCGACTATCCGCTTTACCCCAACACGGCATATTCGATTGAACTGAATGTGGCGGTGGATCTGCCGGCCTGGGGCAACGAAATTCGCATTATGCTGGAAGAGGACGGTTATTTTGACGGTCAACAGTTCCATTATCTCGATGGCAGACAACAGCAACTACATTTGATCCGCAGCAAATAACGACATTACCCGGTCAATTGCGCCGAATCCCCGGTATTTTTCGATTGGAACCTGTCGAAAATACCGGTTTGTACGTTAAAGTTTTATCAAGGCCCGATTTGGTGGGAACAACTTTGATACGACACTTTTTGTTTGCGATGAGTGTTCTCACTGGCACTGCCGCTTTGGCTGCGCCGCTGCAGATGGTGCTGCTGGAAAATCACATCCCCCAGAGTGACGACAAAAGGATTAATGTCGAAACCCGCATCCTGCCGAAACTACAACAAATCGCCTTGCCCAATCTTCACATAGAACCCAAGCTGCTCAGCAATGCCCGCGCCTGGGAGCTGCTGCGGCAGAACAGCAATTATTGTGCGCTGAATAAAGTCCACACGCCGGAGCGCGAGCAGTTTTTGTATTTCGCCAAACTGCCAACCAGTGTCTACCCGCCGCTACAACTGCTCAGTACCCGGCCATTCTCTGATCAGCCAATAAACCTGGCAGCATTGCTGAAACAACGCCCGGAGCTAAAAATCGGTGTAGCAGCGGGCCGCAGTTACAACGCGGAAATTGACGCCTTAATTAAACAGTATCCACAGCAGTTTTTTGTTCGCAGTGGCGACGACGCCGCCGAAAACCTGGCGCTGATGCTCGGCAAACAGCGACTGGATGCGGTGATTGAATTCGCCGCAATAGTGCGGGCCAGCTTAAAAAAACAAGGCATCAGCCAACCAGTGTTCGGCCAAACGCTGCAGGGTGTGTCATTGTCGCGTGGCTTTATCGTCTGCAACAAAAGCCCGCTGGGTTTACAACTCATTCGCCTGCTCGACCAGAAAATGCAGGACCGGCAGTATCAGGCCGACTTAGTCCGTTATCACCGCGAGTTTTTTGGCGAAGCTGACTATGCGCTGATCCATGCCGATCTGATGCGGTACTTTCCGCAATCATAAAGCCATCGAAACTTTCATTTGATTTCTTTCCACACTGTGGTTAGCATCCTGCAGAACCATTCACAAATATTTCGCTTTATTTTAAAAGCTTTGCTTTAACAAGCGCGCAGGAGTGTTTTCATGATGCAGAAATTACTGGCCGGACCGGCCCTGTTATTTTTATCTTTACTGCAAGCGGGCTGTGGCAGCAGCGGCGACAATGTTACTGCTCCAGTCACCGCGCCGGTACAGCAAACCCCGTCGCAACCGCAAACACCACAATTGACCATCAAGGTACCCACGGCTGCCAATAGTTGGGTGGAAAGCAATCCGAAAGAAACCGAAAGCACCATTCAGACAGATGGCATCCGCAACTGGCGCCGCAGTTCGGATACGATTGTCACTTACCTGCGCCTTGGCAAAACTGGCGAGCTGGAACTGGCGTTAAATGCCAAAGTGTTGTCCGGCACTTCGGCGCTGGAAGTCAGCCTTGGCGGCGTCAGCAAAAAAGTTGAACTGAGCAACACGGTTTTGCAGCAGGTATACGTCGGCAAATTTAATGTCATCAAGCCTGGTTATCAGAAGATCGTGCTGCGTGGCATCAGTGCCAGTGCCGAGGTGTTTGCCGATATTGACGACCTTCTGATTGGCGGCAGTGCGGTCGGCAGCGACAGCTATTTTATTAAAGATGAGTTCTACTGGGGCCGGCGCGGACCTTCGGTACACCTGAATTACCCAAGCCCGACCGACGCTGCAGTGGAATACTTTTATTCGGAACTGACAGTGCCGGCCGGCCAGGATGTGATCGGCTCTTATTACATGGCCAATGGTTTTGGTCAGGGTTATTTTGGTATTCAGGTCAATTCCGCCAGCGAACGCCGCGTGTTGTTTTCGGTCTGGAGCCCTTATGAAACAGACGACCCGAGTAAAATCCCGCCGGAAGACCGTGTACAGCTGCTGCGCAAAGGCCCTGAAGTGCAGATCGGTGAATTTGGCAATGAAGGCTCCGGTGGTCAGAGTTATCTGGTCTATCCGTGGCGTGCCGATAATACCTACAAATTTCTGCTCAAAGCCAAACCTGGCGACAATAACAGCACTGACTACAGCGCCTGGTTTTATGCACCTGAGCAGGCCAGCTGGCGCCTCATTGCCAGTTTCCGCCGGCCAAAAACCCAGACCTGGTTAACTCATCATCATGCTTTTCTGGAAAACTTTATACCGGAAGCCGGCCAGTTCAGCCGCGAAGCGCAATATGGCAACGGCTGGGTCAGAACTGCCGCCGGCGAATGGTTGCCGCTACTACAAGCCAGTTTCAGCTATGACGATACCGCCAAACGGCAATCACGCTGGGACTATCAGGGCGGTATGAAAAATGGTCGGTTTTACCTGAAAAATGGTGGTTTTTTCGATGAATTCACCACTTATGCCAGCAAATTCAGCCGCGAAGCCACCGCTGCACCAGCGCTGGATTTAACGCAATTACCGTGATTTATTCCTACCAGCATCCACTTAAGGAATAAATTATCAACACCCTCTGGCCGCTGCGACGCCAACGCGATATAACTGTAATGCACCTATCGCCACTTCGTTGGAGCCGCAGATGTCAGAAGCCAACCTACCCCGTCGCCAGCTCGCTAAAAACTTACTCGGTCTGGCGGCAACGGGGACTTTATTCAGCCTTGCCGCACCGACCGCGCTGGCGGCGCCGCAACGCCCGGTCATCAAACCGCGGCCATTGCAACCCGGTGACACTGTCGGACTGGTCAGCCCTTCTGCGGCAACAGCGGACGCGCTGGATTTTCAGCTGGTACAGCAGGCGATGCAGGCATTAGGATTTAAGGTCAAAAATGGCAATTTTATTGCCAACCGGCGGGGTCACCTGGCTGGCACTGATGCAGAGCGCGCGGCGGATCTGAATACAATGTTTGCCGACCGCGAAGTGAAAGCAGTGATTTGTCTGCGCGGCGGCTCCGGTGCTGCACGTATTCTGCCGTTACTGGACTATGCACTGATTGCGGCGAACCCAAAGCCGCTGCTGGGTTACTCTGATATCACGGCGCTGCATTGTGCGCTGCAGGCAAAAACCGGTCTGATTAGTTTTCACGGCCCGAATGGTGCCGATGGCTGGCCGGCTTTTAATGTGCAGCAATTTCAGCAGCTGTTTTTTGCCAAAACTTTGCCGCTTTACCAAAACCAGGCGGAAATCAAAGACGAACTGGTGCCTCGCAACAGCCAGACACTGACGATCCGTAGTGGCGTTGCTGAAGGCCGGCTGGTCGGCGGCAATCTTACGGTGCTGACTGCTTTATCCGGCACGCCTTATTTTCCGGATTGCCGCGACAAAATCCTGTTTATCGAGGATATTGCCGAAGCACCATACCGTATTGACCGTATGCTCAGCACCCTGGCGCTAAATGGCACACTGCAGCACATCAAAGGCCTCGTTTTTGGCGAATGTACAGACTGTGAACCGGAACATGGCTACGGCAACCTGACGCTGGACCAAATTCTGCAAGACTATGTCTTGCCACTGAAGATCCCGGCCTATCGCGGCGCCATGATTGGTCATCTGAAACGTCAGTTCATTTTACCCGTTGGCGCTACAGTAAGGCTTGATGCGGGGGCCGGCACCCTGCAACTGCTTGAGCCGGTATTTGCCGGCTAATTCTGCGACATCAATCGGTCAGCCCCATCTGTTGCAAACCATACCGTTCAATTTTTTTCAGTAAGCCCTGGCGCGACAAACCGAGCTGGCGCGCCGCCTGACTGCGGTTGCCCTGATGGGTGGTCAGTGCTTCACTTAATAAACGAATTTCCAGCTGACGTACCTGCTCTTCCAGTGAACTGCCGGGCGGTAACTGCACATCAACAAAAACGGACTCCACCGCATCCAGATGCAGCAGCTGAATATCGGCCAGCTGCACCACGCCATGACGGGCAATAGCGACCACACTTTCCAGCGTATTGCGTAGTTCCCGCACATTGCCCGGCCAGGGCCTTTGCAAAAACCACTGCAGCGCCGGCGCGGCTAATTGGACATTTTGTGACGACTTTGCAGCGATTTGCTGCAAAAAATGCTGAATGAGCAGCGGAATGTCTTCGCGCCTCTCGTCCAGCGCCGGTGTTTCCAGCGTGATGCCTTTGATGCGGTAATACAAGTCTTCGCGAAAACGGCCTTGTTTCACCAGTTCAGGCAACTGCGCATTGGTCGCTGAAACCAGTCGGATATCGATTTTTTTCTGCTCACGGCCACCGACCGGATAAAAAGTGCCTTCCTGCAACACACGCAGCAGCTTCACTTGCATTGGTAGCGGCATCTCGCCAATTTCATCGAGAAACAGCGTGCCGCCGTCGGCCATACTGAGCAGGCCCTGCCGGTCTTTGTCGGCACCGGTAAAAGCGCCGCGTACATACCCAAACAGTTCACTTTCCAGCAATTCAGCCGGAATAGCGCCGCAATGCACCGAGACAAAAGGCCCGGCGGCGCGCAAACTAAGCTGATGCAGTGCTCTGGATACCACTTCTTTGCCGGTACCGGACGGGCCTGTCACCAGTACCCGCACGTCAGTAGGCGCAATACGCTCAATCAGCGTGCGGATATTGCGCAGCGCCGGCGACACTCCGACCAGCTGCTGCAGCCCTTGTTGCGCCTCAGCACCACGTTTGAAGCTGTTGAGTTCCTGTTCCAACAGATGTTTACTGACCGCCCGCTTCACCACGACGGCCAGTAAATCCGGATCTATTGGTTTAGCGAGGAAATCCCATGCGCCAAGGCTAATTGCCTGCAGCGCCAGTTCCCGTTCGGCGTGACCGGTCAGAATGATCACCGGCTGGCCCGCCAGCTCGGGCAGCGCCTGCAAGGTGGCCTGCGGGTCAAAAGCTGGCGGCAAAGACAGGTCGAGCAGGATTAAATCCACTGGTTGTTGTGCCAGCACTGTTTTGGCCTGTGCCAGATCGGCCGCCAGCAGCACCTGATGGCCCTGCTGCTGCAAAAAACGTTCGGCCAGCAGGCGAAACGCCGGTTCGTCGTCGACCAGCAAGATGCGGGCAGTGCGGAAATTATCTAACGAAAAAGCAGCGCTCATCAGCGTATCTCTCCGGAAATCGCAGGCAAATGTACCACGAAGCAGACCGGCCAGACCGGGTCGCTCTGATGTTGAATACGGCCCTGATGGGCCTCAATAATACGGGCAACGATGGCAAGACCCAGGCCACTACCACCGGCCCTTTTACTGACAAAAGGCCGGAACAGCTGACCGTCCAGCAGCGATGCGTCGAGTGCCGGACCATTGTTCAGCACACGGATCTGCACGTCACCGCCCACAGGGTTAGCTTCTACGCGCAGACATGCGCCGGGCTGATTGCGTAAAAACGCAAAGGCGTTGTCAAACAGGTTCTGCAACACTTGCTGAATGCGGTATGGGTCGGCCTGCAACTGTAAACCGGCCGGCATCTCCAGCTCAGTGCGCACCCCATCCGGCGCCTGCTGTAGCAAAGACTGCACCAGCGGCTGCAGCTCAAATACAACCGGTTGCAGCTGCATCCGGCCGGCATACACCAGCATGTCGGCGATGAGCCGGTCCGCCCGTTTCAGCTGAGTCTGAATATGACCACGCAGTTCAGCATCGACCGCGGCAGATGCCATCGAAATGATATTCAGCGGGTTACGCAATTCATGCGCCATCGCGGCGGCCAAAGCGCCGAGTTCGACCAGATGTTGCTGCGCCAGCTGCTGTTTTTCGGCCTCCGCCAGCGCTAAGGCCGACTGCAGACGGGCGCAGCTGCTGACCAGCAAGGAGCCAAACACTTCGGCCGTCAGTTTTAAGGTCGGCGTCAGACCTTGTTCACCTTCAATAGAAAATTGCCAGCTGTTAGCTGCTGCTTCACTGCTTTTCACCGCAATAACCTGCAATTTCAGCGACGACGGTTCAGTGCTCTGTGCCAGCAGTTCACTGCCGTGCCACAGCCCGATCTGTACCGGTTGTTTCAGCGGCTGACGAATGAGCACTGCCGCCTGTTCGGCGAGCTGCTGCCAGTCGGCGGCAAGAGCCAGCTGTTGCTGCCAGCGACTGACCATGGCTTCACTCAGCTGCACGCCAGGGAAAATCAGCCGCTCGGCTAACCGGCTGGCCGGCCGGTAGGCCGCAGCGGCGAATAACAGCAACAGACTGGAATAGAGCCAGAGCTGCCAACCCGGTACTTCAGCCAAAGCCGGCATGCCAAACTGGCCAAATAACGAACTGATCAGCGCCATCAACAACAACAGCAATAAGCCCATCACCAGATAGACCAGCGCCCGGCTGGCAAAGGCATTGACCGCCAGCAACTGATAACGGACCACGCTGTACACCAGCAACACCAGATACAGCGGCAATACCAGCATGGGCCAGGGATACCAGTTAAGGCCAAGCGACGGAAAGACAAAGCTGGTCGCCAGTAACAAGCCAATGCCGGCGGTCATTGAAATGGCCACTACTGAATGGCGTTTATTGCCCTGATACGCATGGCGGCCACGCCACAGCACCCAGTGCGCCAGCATACCGAGCAGCACGGTGTACCCCAGATTAAACCAGCCAAAACCATCAAACAGAAAAAACACCGGCATGCCATATAAGGCCTGCACCCGTGCTGACGGCTGGGACCAGCTCAGCAACACCACCAGCACTGAACCCAGAAGCACCCAGGCCTGATACTGGCGTAACCATTCAATCCAGCGCAGCTGCGGCTGTTGTGGCTGTGTCGTGACATAACGCAGCGCAAATTGCAGAAAAAACGCCGGCATTAGCGGATTGGCCAAAATCAACACTTTACCGGGCAACAACAAGTCATGTTGCAGCGCCAGATGGCCACCGCACCAGGCCGCCATCATGGCGCAAAAACCAGCCAGCGGTTTTAACACTGGTTGAAAACGTGCGTGCCACCAGAGCCATAGCCCTGTCCACAAAGCACTGAGGCTGGTCAGCCCCAGCATGGTTTCAAATAACAGCGCTAAATCCATCAGGTCTCCCCGCATTTCAGACACCAGGTGTCAACGGTGTTGACGCTTTATTGTGGGCATAGCGTAAACCAGCTTGTCAGCCTGCTCAAGCAGCTTGGCATTTATTGATACAGATCAATGTTTTGCTAAATTGCGCTGGCATGGCCCAACAATCGCATTGAACTGGCATCGATGTTGATTTTTAGGTCCTTAGTGGCAGGAGTAGATGCATGCTGTGGTCAGTCTTTCTCACTGAATTGGCTTTTCTGGTTGGTATCGTCGCCGTACTGGCGCCGTTATGGTTCTGGGCCGAACGCGGCCGGGGAGCAGCATGATGGAACTGGATTCCGCGCTTCTGTCCCGGCTGCAGTTTGCTTTTACTGTCAGCTTTCACATTATTTTCCCATCTATCACTATCGGCCTCGCGACGCTGATTGCCATCTGGGAAGGTCTGTGGC
>Ga0247724_1000135_pt1 | contig 19146 bp, 16 predicted proteins | sample OKSTACKMC2E_FD_182776 | JGI IMG/M metagenome (GOLD analysis project Ga0247724, IMG submission 182776) | Subsurface sediment microbial communities from gas well in Oklahoma, United States - OK STACK MC-2-E | ecosystem: Environmental > Terrestrial > Deep subsurface > Rock core/Sediment | place... | reverse complement strand
TTTTTAGGAAAAACAGCTCGCATCATAAGGGGCAATGGCCCCCTGATCAAGGTTTGTTCAAAAAACGTCCTTCCACTGACGCAGGATGGTGAAGGTATCTACCGGATTTTCCACGCATTTTAGCCCCTGCTTTTCAGCAGAAAATTTCACTGAATCGAGCCCGCAGCGCAGAAAAACATTAAACCTGCGCTCATCTCCCAGTCGGCTGGGCAGGCTTGGTAGCCCCTGTTGCCGCAGTTTGCTGATCAGCCCGATCTGATCACGGATCGCCGGGTTGTCCGGCTCGACCGCATAGGCAAAACGCAGGTTGGAGAGGGTGTACTCGTGGGCACAATAAATGAGTGTCTCATCAGGCAGGGCGGCGAGCCGTTGCAGCGAGTGATACATCTGCTCTGGCGTCCCTTCAAAGAGGCGGCCACAACCGGCCGAGAAGAGGGTATCGCCACAAAAGAGCATGCCGTTGCCGTGGTAGGCGATGTGGCCGCGAGTGTGCCCGGGCACATGGATCACCTCGAGGGCGAGGCCGTGCCAGTTGATTTGATCGCCATCTTCGAGCCACTGGCCATGATGATCCGGCATCGGGTCAAGTTTGGGGCCATACAGTCTCGCGTGGGGGAAGTGCTCGAGCAATGTGCTGACGCCCCCCACATGGTCGTGATGGTGATGGGTCAGCAGGATGGCATCGAGCACCAGCCCCAGCGCCGCGAGCCGCTCCAGCACGGGGGCGGCATCGCCCGGATCGACCACCAGGCAGTGATTTTCGTGGCGGATCAACCAGATGTAGTTGTCATTAAAGGCTGGAACTGTGATCACTGGATACATGAGTCTGCTTCTCTTTAGGGAGGGTATCTTATATAACAGGATGGCGTTCGAAACCGCGAGTTGAGCCCTATTATGCAGGTGGCACGTACCGAACAACAAATCGAGATCCCGACCAGCTGGTCTGCATTGCCTATGGGGGACTGGGTGGCGGCCGAGATCCAGGATCGGCTCGACAACTGGTGTCCCAATCTGTTTGGGTATCATCTGCTGAAAATTGGCGCTCTGAGCGCTGAACTCTCCTGCAAACGCTCTTCCATTCGTCACCAGATCGGGGTCGCCCCCGGCGGGCGGCTGCTCGACATGTATGGCGACCCCCTCGATCTACCGGTACGGACCGGCAGCGTCGATGCCTGCCTGCTGGCCCACTGCCTCGATTTCTCCGCCGATCCCCACCAGGTGTTGCGCGAAGCCGAAAGGGTGCTGACCGACGATGGCTGGCTGATCATCAGTGGTTATAACCCCATGAGTCTGGTCGGGATCGGTCACTGTGTGCCGTTCTTGCGGCGCAGAATGCCCTGGTCGGCACGGATGTTCACCCCGGGGCGGGTGACGGACTGGCTGCATCTGCTGGGATGCGAGGTGATGTTCGACGAGCGTTTCGGTTACTCGTTTATGGGGAAACAGAGCTGGCACAGTTGGTGGCGGGAGAGTATCGGGCGGGATTATTGCAGGGCATTTGCATCGGTATACGTGATTGCGGCCCGTAAACGGCGCTTTCCACTGATCCCGGTGCGGCGGCGCTGGCAACTGCCAAAGTCCCTCGCCACACCGGGAATGGCCCGTCAGGGCTGGTAGCCGGTATCCTCGGCCAGATCCTTGCCGCAGGCGGCCTCTCTGGCCAGCTCGTCGCACCGTTCGTTCTCCGGGTGGCCGGAGTGACCCTTCACCCAGAGCCACTCAATCTGGTGGCGACCCACTTCCGCATCCAGCTCCTTCCAGAGATCGACGTTTTTGACCGGTTGCCGGTTGGCGGTCATCCACCCTTTCTTCTTCCAGCCGATGATCCACTGGGTGATCCCCTGGCGGACATACTGGCTGTCGGTAGTGAGGCGCACCTTGCACGGTTCGTTGAGGGTGCGCAGCCCCATGATGGCGGCCATCAGCTCCATCCGGTTATTGGTGGTCAACTTGAATCCGGCGGAAATCTCTTTGCGGTGCTTGCCGTAGACCATCACGGCCCCGTAACCACCCGGGCCCGGATTGCCGAGGCAGGAGCCGTCGGTATAGACATCAATCTGTTTTAACATGAGCAATCAATCTGTTTTAACATGAGGCTTGGGGTAAACTAGCGAGTAAGTAAAGCCGAAGTTTGACATAGATTGGATCATGAACACACCCCAACTGAATCGCCAGATCATTCTGGATACTGAAACCACAGGTATGAATACGGCGGGCGGCCCTGTCTATCTGGGGCACCGCATTATCGAAATCGGCTGTGTGGAGGTGATCAACCGCAAGCTGACCGGTAACCACTATCACGTCTATATCAAGCCTGATCGTCTGGTCGACCCGGAAGCGATCCAGGTGCACGGTATTACCGACGAGTTCCTGCGTGACAAACCGTCGTTCAGCCAGATTGCCGACGAATTCCTCGAGTTCATCCGCGGCGCCGAACTGATCGCTCACAACGCACCGTTTGACGTGAGCTTCATGGACTACGAGTTCAGCAAGCTCGGACTCAACTTCAAGACGGCGGATATCTGCACCATCACAGATACCCTGGCGATGGCTCGGGATCTCTTCCCCGGCAAGCGCAACAACCTGGATGTGCTGTGCGATCGTTACGGTATCGACAACTCCCACCGTACCCTGCACGGGGCTTTGCTCGATGCGGAGATCCTGGCGGACGTCTATCTGTTGATGACCGGTGGTCAGACCAAACTCAATCTGGCCACCGAAAGCAATGAAAACGAGAGCAATCAGGACACCAGCATTCGCAGGTTGGAGAGCAACCGACCCGCCCTCAAGGTGGTGCGTGCCACTGCCGAGGTTCAGGCCCTGCACGAAGCGAGACTGGATCTGGTACAGAAAAAGGGAGGAAGTTGTCTGTGGCGGCAATGAGCAAGTGGTGTGCCGGTTTGCTGTTGTTGCTCTCGCTGGGGGCGACGGCGACCGAGGTATTTGCCCCTTCCGATATTCCGCTGCTGGATAACCGCTTTCGCATCGATTATGGGGTTAAGGAGATAACCTTCATCATCAAGCGCAAGCCGGGCACCCCGTCCGTGATCCTAGTTCGCCCCGATGGCAGCAAGCTTTACGTGGGCAAGGTCAAACCCGCAGATGTGGGTTGGCTGGCGCTGCCGGAACATGATCTCATTACCCTGCGCAATCCCATGCCGGGCCCCTGGCAGGCGATTGGCGAGGTGGATCCCGACAACCGGGTGCGCATTCTCTCCGATATCCGGCTCGATATCGCCGCCCTGCCGATGCAGCTCTATCAGGGGGAGGTGGTCAAGCTCAAGGCGTGGTTGCTGATCAATGGTCAGCCGCCGAAAGATAAATACTATCTCTCTGACCTTGGCATGACCGTCAAGCTGCAATCGTTCAGCGATGCCGATAAGAAAGAGGTCGTGCTGGATCAAGTACTTGGCCACTATCGCGATGATGGCAAGGGGCTCGACGAAGTGCCGGGCGATGGCATCATGACGGCGGAAGTGACGCTGCAGGATATTCCCGGTGGCAAGTACCGCGCCATGTTCAGCACGGGCAATCAGGTGTTTGTCCGTGCCCGTTATCAGGATGTGCTGCTTTACCCCTATCCGTTCAGCTATAACTTGTCGCCGCCTTCGGAAGAGCTGGGAGCCAAGCTCTCACTGCTAATCGACCGTGATGAGCTGGATCCCGCCTCCGTGGTGATCAAGGGGAGTGTGACCAGCAATGTGGGCGGCCTCTACGAGTTCAGCGAGACCGCCAGCGACCCCAAGCTTGATATCGATCTTTCCAACATCAAGGAGGTCGGTCAGCATGAGGTGAAAGCAACCCTCTATGGCACCACTCGCCTCGGCCGTGAGCTGAAAATCGAGTTGCCGGTGAAAACCTTCAATGTCTTCCCGCCACCGCCGCCTCCTGTAGAGGTGGTGTCGGCCGCCGCACCGGCCTCCAGTGCCGAGGCGACCCATGAAGCTCCGGCAGAAGAGGAAATGGGCTGGCTGATCTGGGCATTGGCAGGTGGTGGTGTGTTGCTGGCGGTATTGGGTGGGGTCGGGTTTGTGGTGATACAAAAACGGCGTGCCCTGAAGCGTGCTCTGGCCGCTGCGCAGGCCGAGAATCAGCAAGCCGGACAACCTGCCGCCAAGCTGGATCTCAATCTGCCAGAGCAGTAACCCTCGTACTTCTCGCTCTGAAGTGGCGTGATGCCAGATATAGAAAACCGCCCTGATAAGCAGGGCGGTTTTTTTGAGTTCATAAACAGAACAAGCTGGCTATCAGTGTTCGCCGATATAGACATCCTTGTTCTGCTCGCGGATCTCGAGGAACTTGTCCAGATTAGCCATCATCAGCTCGACCAGCTGGGGGTCGAAATGCTGCCCCTTCTCCTCTTCAATCAGGGCCAGCACCTTGTCCAGCGGCCACGCCTTCTTGTAGCAGCGATCCGAACCCAGGGCATCGAACACGTCAGCCAGCGCCACAATTCGCCCCTCCAGCGGAATATCGGCCCCCTTCAAACCGCGGGGATAGCCACTGCCATTCCACTTCTCATGGTGATTGCCAGCGATGGTGGCACCAATCTGGAACAGCGCCAGATCACTGCCGGAGAGCATATCCTGCCCGAGCTGGGCGTGGGTTTTCATGATCTCCCACTCTTCCGGTGTCAGCTTGCCCGGCTTGTGCAAGATGGCATCGGGAATTCCCACCTTGCCAATGTCATGGAGCGGCGAGGCACGTTTCACCAGCTCGCTCTGCTCTTCGCTCATGCCCATCAGGTGGCAGAATTGTTCGGTATAGAGCGCGACCCGTTTGACGTGCAGTCCTGACTCTTTGGAACGGGTTTCGACCAGTTCGCCGATGCGATAGATGATCTCCCGCTGGTTGTCGGCGATCACCTCATTGAGTCGGATATTCTCCAGCGCCACTATGATGTTTTCGGTAAACAGGGTCAGCAGACTGGTATCGATCTGGCTGAGCTGGCGGGTGGTCTCGATGTGGAACAGCAGGTGGTGGCGCGGATTCTGGCAGTAGAGCACCATCTGGGTGGCGTTATAGACATTGCTGCGCTTGCTCATAGCCTGGCGCAGGATCTCCGGCGCGTCCGTGAGGAGCATGGCGGGATGGCCGGGGAGCAGGGGCTCCAATACTTGATCCTTCACCTCATAGGCGTATTGCTTGACGTCGTATATCTGGGTTTCCCCCAGATGGAGCAGGGCGCTGAGCTGCTCCTGGGCGCCTTCGACAAACTGGCGCAGGGCCCGTTTCTCAAAGATCCCCTTGGAGGCTTCGATGACTTTTTCTAGCCCCTGACGGTTACTCTCCAGGGTGCGAATATCCCGATATGAGCGCAGGCTGGCCCGCAGCAAGGTGCGCAGCTTCTGGGAGGTGAGCTCGGTTTTATCCTTGTAGTCGTTGATGTCGTAGTTGGTGACCACGTCATCTTCCGGCGCCTGGCCGGGCTGGCCGGTACGCAACACGATGCGTACCATCTTGTTTTGCAGATCTTCACGGACGTATTTGACGACATCAAGGCCGGCGTGGTCGACCTCCATCACCACGTCCAGCAGCAACAGAGCAACGTCCGGGGTGGTGGCCAGCAACTCTTTGGCCTGGGCCGCGGAATAGGCATGCAGAAAATCGATGGGGCGATTGTCAAACTCGAATTTGTTCAAGGTGATTTTGGTGATGCGATGCACTTCAGGCTCATCGTCAACAATCATCACCTTCCAGCCCGCTTGCTGTGCGTCGGGGAGGGAGAGATCGTCATCATCAATAATCAGGATCTGGTCATCCATCATACAATCCTGTTTGGCATCCTGTGCTTACATTAACTGCTTCACTAAGGATAGGAAACTTATTGGGAAATAAAATTTGATCTCGAAAAACTATGGTCGAAATAAGCAAATGGAACCCTTTGTAACTGTGGCGTTGTCCGGCTGCTTTCTTTGTCCAATCATGGAGCTAGCGTGCACAAAGCCTATTTCTGGATTGGGGTGTGGACGCGAGTGGTTGGGGATGTTTGAATCCAGCTTGTAGCTATTAGACGAGAAACAATCTTATTTGATAGTGATTCCTATTTGCGTGTAGCATGGGCGACACACTCAACGAGGAGCCCCATCGTGTCCCCATCTCTGCCTCCCAATCGCCCCCGTCTGCTGACTGTCAAAGCCATTGCCCAGATTACCCCCCATTTGCGTCGCATCACCTTTGGTGGCAGCGAACTGGCTGACTATCCCTTTACCTGCGGTGGGGCCCATATCAAGGTGATGCTGGCCCAGCCCCATCAGGTAGAGCCGGTGCTGCCTGCCATGACCCCGAGCGGCCCGCGCTGGAGTGACCCGGCTGACAAGCCGGTGATCCGCACCTACACCATCCGTGCGTTTCGCCGTGATGAGCAGGAGATTGATATCGACTTCGTGCTGCACGGTGACGGTGGGCCCGCCAGCGCCTTTGCCACCCATGCCAAGCCGGGAGAGAAGGTGATCCTCTCTGGGCCGGGTGGTCCCAACCCCATGCTGCAACCGGCCGATCACTACTGCTTGGTGGGGGATCTCACCGCCTTGCCCGCCATCATGGCGATGTGTGAGGTGATGCCTGCCGATGCCAGAGGGGAAATTGCGATTCTGGTGCCGGATCAGGCCGATGCTCAGCTGTTGACGCTGCCGGTCGGGGTGCGCTGTCACTGGTTTGTCGGCGAGCCCGAGTCCAGCGGCCTGTTGGAGCATGTGATTGCTCTGCCGCTGGTGCGCGATGGCGGCTTCTTCTGGCTGGGTGGGGAAGAGGCGCTGGTGCTGCCGCTGCGCCGCCATTTTCGTTCCGTGCTCGAGGTGGATCGCCAGTCGCTCTACGCCGTGCCGTACTGGCGCCGGGGCAAGAGTGAAGAGGCCTATCACCAGACCCGTCACGATGTGATGGATAATTAAGCGGATGCGAAAGAATACCTGATTCACCCTTGCAAATAAAAATGATTTGCATTTAGTATTGCGCCGTCTGGGTATTCGTCCGGGCGGCGTTTTTATTTCCGTTGACACAAGAGCGCCCTGTTTTCACGTCGGTTTGGCTGCATGTTGTCAGACCCAACGCAAGGAGTCGTAAAGGGTGGTTAAGTACCAGACCCCTCTGTTCTGGCTGGGATTATTCCTCCTGTTCATACTGCTTTCTCTCTCGCTCGCCACCGGTGCGGGCGTCTATGGTGCCCGCGAGGTACTCGGCTACCTGATGGGGGATGCCCGCTGGGCTGGAGACGAGAAGCTCGCCATGGTGCTCAATACCTTGCGACTGCCGCGCACCCTCTGCGCCATGGTGGTCGGCGCCTCTTTATCTCTGGCTGCCTCCTTGTTGCAGAGCGCGACCCGTAACCCACTGGCGGAGCCCGGCCTGCTCGGGGTCAACGCCGGGGCCGTCTTTGCGCTGGTGGTGGGGCTCACCTGGTTCGGGGTGGAGTCTGCCTATGGCTATCTGCTCTGGGCTGGCCTCGGCGCGCTGCTCGGCAACGTCATTGTGTTGGGGCTCGGCATGATGATTGGCCGCTCCAACCCCCTCAAGCTGATTCTGGTCGGGGTGGCGCTCTCCGCCACCTTCGGCGGTCTCTCCAGCTTTTTGCTGCTCTCCAACAAGATGGTGCTGGAGCAGTACCGCTTTTGGAACCTCGGCTCCCTGTCGGCGGCCAATCTCGATGCCATCGTTGCCGTGCTGCCCTTCGTGCTGGCGGCGTTTGTCATCACCTTGCTGCTCTGTCGCCAGCTGACCCTGATGCAGATGGGGGACAGTCAGGCCCAGGCGCTGGGGATCCGCCCTAACCGGGTGCGAATTGGCGTGCTGCTGGCCGCCACCCTGTTTACCGCCAGTGCCATCGCTATTGCCGGCCCCATCGGCTTTGTCGGCTTTCTGGCCGCCTACTGTGGCCGACTGGTAGAGCCGGTAAAGCTGTCGGTGCAGGTCTGTTTCTCCGCCCTGTTCGGCATGCTGTTTCTGCTGTTGGCCGACATTCTGGCGCGCTGGCTGATCCAGCCGTTCGAGCTGCCCAACGGCGTCATTCTGGCCCTGATCGGTGCACCTGTGCTGATCGCCATCGTTCACCGCGGGGGCTTTCGTACCCTGCTGACCGTCAAGTGAGGGTCTGATGCGTACACCTACCGATATGCTCTGCCTGCGGGCCGGCAACCGCTCTTTGCTGCTCCATCTGCCGAGCTGGCGCTGGCTTGCTCTGCTGGCCATGGCGCTGCTGGCGCTGGCTCTGCTGGCCCTGAGCGTTGGCGGCGGCAAGCTCGGCTTTGCCGGGGTGGTCAACACTCTGCTGGGGGAGGGGACCCGGCTTGAGCAGCTCACCCTGTTCAAGATCCGGCTGCCGCGCATCCTTGGGGTGGTGGTGGCGGGAGCGGCCATGGGGCTCTCGGGCTGTCTGGTACAAACTCTGGTGCGCAATCGGCTGGCTACTCCCGATATGGTGGGGGTCAACAACGGCGCATCCTTTGCCATCATTGTCTTCTCCCTCTACCTGACGGTAGGCAGCTGGCCCTGGTGGGCTGCCCCCATCGGCGCCATCTTCGCGGCGCTGGTGCTCTATGCCCTCTGCCGCAAACCGGGTGAGCAAGGCTATCTGTTCGTGGTGATCGGCATCGGCCTCTCCGAGCTGTTCGAGGCGCTCGGCCAGTTCGTGATGTCCACTCAGGCCCTGCTGCACCTGAGCTCTCTCTATCTGTGGAACATGGGCAGCTTTATCGCCGTGGGTTACAGCACCATCACACCCATCGCCATCCTGTTGCTGCTGCTCTGCCCCTGGATTGTCTATCTCTCCCGCTCGCTGGCAGTGCTGCGCTTTGGTCCCGAGATGGCCAGAGGGCTTGGCGTCAACGGCGATCGGGTGCAACTGGGCGTTTTGGCGCAGGCCATTCTGGTGGCGGCGCTCGGCACCGCCATCGGCGGCCCCGTGGTCTTTATCGCCATGGCGGCCCCCATTCTTGCCTCCTGGCTGGTGAAAGACCGGGTGGTGCCGCTCTGGCTGGCGGCGCTTAGCGGCGCCCTGCTGCTGCTTGCCAGCGATACCCTGGTCCGGGTGCTGGCTAGCCCCCACGAGGTGGCGACCGGCATCATGACCCGCATTCTCGGCGGCCTGTTGCTGCTGTTTCTTCTTGTTAACGATCGCCAGAGGGCTGACTGATGACGCTCACCGTAAATCGCCTCCACTTCGCCTATCAGCAGACCCCCATTTTGCGGGACATCTCTTTCAGCGTGCCGAGGGGCAAGCTGGTGGGGATCGTCGGCCCCAACGGCTGCGGCAAATCGACCCTGCTCAAGCTGCTATCCGGCCAGATGAAAGCCCAACGCGGCGAGATCCTGCTCAAAGGCAAGCCGCTTGCCAGCTACCCCATGAAGGGGTTGGCGCGGGAGCTCGCCTACCTGCCCCAGCGGCCGACCCTGCCTGCCGGCATTCTGGTGGAGCAGCTGGTGCAGTATGGCCGCCACCCTCATCAGGGCTGGTTCAATCAGTGGGGTGAGGAGGATGCCCGCATGGTGCGTATTGCCTGCGAGCGAATGCAGCTTGAAAGCATCTGGCAGCAGAGCGCCGCGTCCCTCTCCGGCGGGCAGGCACAGCGTGCGTGGCTGGCGATGATACTAGCGCAGGACAGCGACATGGTGCTGCTCGACGAGCCCACCAGTGCCCTCGATATCGGTCACCAGACCGAGGTGATGGAGGCGATCCATCGCATCACCGCCGAGGGCAAAACCGTGCTGCTGGTGATCCACGATCTGGCGATGGCGGCCCGCTACTGTGACGAGCTGATTGCCATCGGCGAGGGGACCATTGCCGCCATGGGCCCAGCCCGGGAGGTGGTGACCAAATCCCTGATCGACCAGCTCTACCAGACCAGTGTCGACATTCTGCATGCCCCCGGTGACGGGGCGCCCATTATCGTGCCCCGTCGCCACGAACATGGCCGCACCCTGCGTTCGGCGAGTTGAGTCATATGGGCCTGCTCTGTGGGCCCACCAAGTGTATCCTCGCGGCCGATTATCCGGGCCGCGCAACGAGAAGGAGTGAGATGATGAAGCGTTTTGCCGCCCTGGCAGCAGCCATCCTGATGCTGGCCGCGCCGCTGGTTCAGGCACAGGAGATGCGTGAAGTGACCGATGCGTTTGGCCAGAAGGTGCAGGTGCCAGCCCAGCCAACGCGGGTGGTGGTGCTGAGCGAGCTGGAACTCGACAGTACCCTGACCCTGGGGCTGACCCCCATCGGCGCCGTCAATGGCCGTGGTCAACCCACCTTGCCTCGCTATTTGCTGAACAAGGCGGGCATGGGTATCCAGGTGATCGGCGATCTCGACAGCCCCAATCTGGAGTCGCTGATTGCGCTGGAGCCCGACCTTATCCTGACAGGCCAGACCCGCCCCGAGCTGCTGACTTTGCTGGGGGAGATCGCGCCGACCGTGGTGACCAGCAAGTGGGGTGAGCCTTGGCAGGATAGCTTCCGTCGCACCGCCCACACCCTCAACCGCGACCAGCAAGGGGATACTTTCTTGCTGCAGTATGCCGAGCGGTTGACTCAGGCCCGCAGCAAGCTGGCCAATCATCAGGGGGAGAGCATCAGCATAGTGCGCTGGAACCCCAAGGGGCCGAGCTTTATGTATCAGGGCACCTTTGCCAGCAGCGTAGTGGAGTCGATGGGGCTGGTACGCCCAAGCAAGCAGCAGGGTACTGGCGCACCCCACTCACCGGCGCTGAGTCTGGAGTCCCTCAACCTGCTGGATGCTGACTGGCTGGTGGTCGGCACCCTGAGCGCCACCGGTGATGCGGTGGATGCCATGCGTCAGGCGGAGCAGACCCCGGCGTTCCAGCAGCTGCCGGTGATCAAGGCCAAGCGCTTTGGCGCCGTGGACGGGTCGCTCTGGACCTCCAGCGGCGGCCCGCAGGCGGCCCTCAAGGTGATCGAGGATGTGGAGCAGTTGCTGGCAACTCGCAGCTGAGTGCTATCGCGCGCCAGAGGTTGACCCAACGAACAGGTTGAGCAAAAGAAGAGGGAGGCTGATGCCTCCCTCTTGCGTTGTCACTGTCTATCGTGACCTCTTCGGCGAGCCAGAGCCGTTTATTGCGGTTGGATGGCTGTCACTGTGAGCTTGCCGCTCTGGCTTTCGGCATGAAAGTGGATGGCATCCCCCACCTTGAGCCCCTTGAGCTGGGCCGGATCTGCCACTCGAAAGACCATGGTCATGGCGGGCATCTTGAGATTCTCGATCGCCTCGTGCTTGATGCCGACCTTGCCGCTCCCCTCATCGAGGCGGGTAATGACCCCCTTGGTCATCACCATTGCGCCCTGTTCGCTCATCTCACCTGTCTGACTCATATCGTGCCCTTCATGGTGCATCATCTCTTCGGCTTGCAGGCTGGTGTGGGTAGCAAGGCCAAGCAGCAGGGTCAGGGTCAGCGTCTTGTAGTTCATGATGGTTTCCTCATCGTTCAGTCAATATGGATCGTGAAATCGGGTTATTCGGATTGCGGGTTCGCGCCCTTGCCAAGGCTGCGGCTGCGCCACAGGTAATAGGCCGCTGGCAGCACCAAGAGGGTCAGCACCAGCGCGCTCACCATGCCGCCGATCATGGGGGCGGCGATGCGCTGCATCACTTCGGATCCGGTACCGTGGCTCCACATGATGGGCAAGAGGCCGGCGATAATGGTCACCACCGTCATCATCTTGGGACGCAGGCGCAGGGCGGCGCCGTGGATCACCGCCCGATGCAGACCCGCCTTGTCCGGCTTGCCACTGGCCACCAGGTTATCCCAGGCATGGTTGAGGTAGACCAGCATCAAGACGCCGGTCTCTACCGCCACCCCCGCCAGAGCGATAAAGCCCACCCCGACCGCCACCGAGAGGTTGAAGTCGAGCAGCCAGAGGGTCCAGATCCCCCCCACCACCGCCAGCGGTAGGGTGGTGAGAATGAGCAGTACCTCCTGAACGCGGCGAAACGCCAGATAGAGCAGCAGCACGATAATGGCGACCGTCAGTGGCACCACGTAGGCGAGGCGCGCCTTGGCCCGTTCCATGTACTCGTATTGGCCAGACCAGGTGAGGGCGTAGCCCGCCGGCAGCACCAGCTGCTTGCCCACCTCGGCTTTGGCCTCATCGACGAAGGAGCCGATATCGCGGCCGCGAATATCGACGTAGACCCAGCCGTTGAGCCGCGCGTTTTCACTGCGCAGCATGGGGGCTTCATCGCTGATGTAGACCCGGGCTACATCCGCCAGCGCGATGCGAGCGCCACTTGGAGTGACCACCGGCAGCAGCTCGAGGCTCGCCACCGAGTCACGATAGCTCTGGGGGTAGCGCAGGTTGATGGGATAGCGCTCGCGCCCCTCGATGGTCTGGCCCACCTCCATGCCGCCCACCGCGGTGGCGAGCACAGCCTGCACGTCGGCGATGTTGAGGCCGTAGCGGGCCGCTTTCAGTCGGTCGATATCCACCTTGACGTAGCGGCCACCCGCCACCCGCTCGGCGTAGACCGATGAGGCGCCCTCCACCTTGCCAACGATCTGTTCGAGCTGTTGGCCGAGTTGCTGGATCACCTTGAGATCCGGCCCCGCTATCTTGATGCCGACCGGGGTCTTGATGCCGGTAGCCAGCATGTCGATGCGGGTCTTGATGGGGGGCACCCAGGCGTTGGTGAGGCCAGGGAAGCGGATGAGGGAGTCGAGCTCCTCTTTGAGCTTCTCCGGGGTGATGCTGGGGCGCCACTGATCGCGGGGCTTGAGCTGGATGCTGGTCTCCATCATCACCAGATCGGCAGGGTCGGTGGCCGATTCGGCGCGCCCCGCCTTGCCGAACACGTTCTGCACCTCGGGCACGGTACGAATGAGCTTGTCGGTCTGCTGCAAAATCTCCCGCGCCTTGCCCACCGAGATATTGGCCGCAGTGGTGGGCATGTACATGATGTCCCCCTCATCGAGCGGCGGTATGAACTCGGAGCCGAGGTACTTGAGCGGCCAGAAGCCCGCCACCGTCACCAGGGCGGCGATGGCCAGGGTGGTTTTCGGACGGGCCAGCACGGCCTTGAGCAGCGGCACATATGCCTGGCTTAAGCCACGGTTCAGCGGGTTGGCCTGCTCCGCCAGCACCTTGCCACGGATGAAGTAGCCCATGATCACCGGCACCAGCGTGATGGCGAGCGCCGCAGCGGCAGCCATGGCGTAGGTCTTGGTGAAGGCGAGCGGGTGGAACATCCGCCCCTCCTGCGCCTCCAGCGCGAACACCGGCAGGAAGCTGATGGTGATGATGAGCAGGGAGAAGAAGATGGCGGGCCCCACCTCGATGCTCGCCTCGGTGATGATGCGCCAGCGGTTCTTGTCGGTGAGCGTCTCCCGCTCCATATGTTTGTGGACGTTCTCGATCATCACGATGGCGCCATCCACCATGGCGCCGATGGCGATGGCGATGCCACCTAGGGACATGATGTTGGCGTTGATCCCCTGCAGGTGCATCACGATAAAGGCCACCAGAATGGCGATGGGCAAGGTGATGACCACCACCAGTGACGAGCGAAGATGGAACAGGAAGGCGAGGCAGACCAGCACCACCACGGCGAACTCCTCCAGCAGCTTGCCGGAGAGGTTGTCGATGGCGCGCTGGATAAGATCGGATCGATCGTACACGGTGACGACCTTCACCCCTTCCGGCAGGCTGTTCTTGAGCTGGGCCAGCCGTGCCTTGACCCCATCGATGGTGTGCTGGGCATTCTCGCCATAGCGCATGACGATAATGCCGCCCACAACTTCCCCTTCGCCGTTGAGCTCGGCCAGACCGCGCCGGCTCTGGGGGCCGGTGACTACATCCGCCACGTCACCCAACAGCAGCGGGGCACCGCGCACATTGGTGCCGAGCGGGATCTGCTTCAGATCCTCGACGCTTTTCAGATAGCCGTTGGAGCGCACCATGTACTCCGCTTCCGCCATCTCGATGACGGAGGCGCCGGTCTCCTGATTGCCCTGCTTGATGGCGGTCTCGATAAGGGAGAGCGGGATGCCGTAGGCGCGCAGCTTGTCCGGGTCGACCCGCACCTGATACTGGCGAACCATGCCGCCCACGGTGGCGACTTCGGAGACCCCGTCCACCGTCTGTAACTCGTACTTGAGGAACCAGTTCTGCAGCGAGGTGAGCTGGCTGAGGTCATGCTTGCCTGTTTTGTCCACCAGTGCGTACTGATAGACCCAGCCCACCCCAGTGGCATCGGGGCCGAGCTGGGCACGGGCGGAGGCGGGCAGGTTGGGCGCAACCTGGCTCAGATACTCCAGCACCCGGGCGCGGGCCCAGTAGAGGTCGGTGTTGTCGTCAAACAGCACATAGACGAAGGAGTCGCTGAAGAAGGAGTAGCCGCGCACCGTGGTGGCCCCCGGCACCGCCAGCATGGCGGTGGTGAGCGGGTAGGTGACCTGATCCTCCACCACCTGCGGAGCCTGGCCCGGATAGGAGGTCTTGATGATCACCTGCACGTCGGAGAGATCCGGCAGGGCATCCACCGGGGTCTGTTTGACTGACCAGAGCCCCCAGGCGGTGAGCATGAGGGTCAATAGCAGCACCAGAAAGCGGTTGCCGATGGACCAGCGAATAATCGACGGGATCATGGTTTTGCTCCTTGCTCATTTTGTGCAGAGAGCTGAGCCTGTTTGTTGGCAACGTAGCGAATGATGGAAGGGATCATGACTTCTTCTCCATCTCGGGCATCGCCATCTGATGCTGGCTATGGTCCATGCCTTCCATCTTGCCCATCTCATCCGATGCAGGCTTGGTGGCGTCGCCGTCAGTAGCGGGTGCCTTCTCCTGATGGATGGTGGTGATGCGGTACTCATCCCCCTCCTGCATCACTTGCAGGTGCAGGGTCTGTCCCTCGGCCAGCTTGCTGATATCGACCCCGTCGGCGACGGTGAACTCCATCTCCATGGCGGGCCACTGCCACTCGGGGATGGGCTGGTGGGAGACCATCAGGGTGCGGTTGGCCAGATCGACGTTTTCAACCTCGCCCTGAGTCCACACCTGGGCGGGGCGAACCGCCGTCATGCGCTGGAAGTCAGAATCGATGGCCGATTCGGAGTCGAGCAGGAACTGGGCCGAGCTGACGATGCTATCCCCAGCCTCTACCCCTGCCTTGATGGCCACCTTGTCGCCAAACTGGGGGCCCAGGGTGACAGCGACCGACTTGAAGCTGCCATCCCCCAGTGCCAGCACCAGCCGGTCCTGGCTGCCGGTGCGGATCACCGCTTCGCTCGGTACCACCAGCCGGGGTTCTCCCTGTCCGGTGCGAATGCTCACCTTGGCGAACATGTTGGGTTTCAGGAACTCGTCCGGATTGGCAAAGCGCAGCCGCACCTTGAGGGTGCGGGTGGCGGCATCGAGGGTCGGATAGAGGTAATCCACCTTACCTTGCCAGCTGCGGCCGGGGGCATAGTCGAGAGTCATGGTGACCGGATCCCCCACTTTCAGCTGGGCGGCTTGACGTTCGAACACCTCGGCACTGACCCACACCTGCTTGAGGGTGCTGATGTTAAAGAGCGCCGCAGCGGGCTCCACATACTGGCCCTCGCGCACCTTGAGCTCGGAAACATAACCGCTGCTGGGGGCGTAAATGCTGATGGTTTCGCGCACCTGACGGGTGCGCTTGAGGGCTGAGATTTGATCTGCCGGTACCTGCAGGGACTTGAGCTTGCCCTCGGCGGCGCGCAGCAGCAGGGGGTTGGCGGTGTTGAGGGCCAGCAGGTATTCGTGCTGGGCGTTGACCAGATCCGGTGCGTAGAGCTCGTAAATAAGGCTCCCCTTGCTCACCTGCTGCCCTTCACTCTTGATGGCGAGGGTGCGGATCCAGCCCGCCATGCGGGCGTTGACTGCCTCCAGCCTGTCCTCGTCATACCCGACATAGCCCACCGTCTCGATCTGCTGGTGGATAGGCAGTCGCTCGACCTTAGCCAGTCGCACCCCCAGGTTCTGCTGGATCTCGGGGGTGATGGTGACGGTGCCCGGCGAGCCGTTTTTTTGTTCCTCATAGACGGGGATAAAGTCCATCCCCATGTTGTCCTTGGCAGGGGCATCGCGCTTGTCGCGGGGATCCATGGGGTTGACCCAGTAAAGGGGGGTCTTCTCTTTGGCGCTGGCGCTATCGGAGGTCTGTTTGGCGGCCCAGTAGCCGCCACCGGCGCCGAGGGCGAGCAGCAGGGCCGACATCAGGACTGTCTTGTTCATGACTGGCCTCCGGCGCGGATCTGCATGCAGAAAGTGCAGGAGGGTAATGCGCCCGCGAAGGCCGCAACCTTGGACGGTGAAAAGTGGGCTGGTGACATAATACGTCTTCTCTTTTGCAGGCCGCCGGTCGGGTGAGGTGCAAGGCATCACCCAAGGGGCTGGCGGCAAACGGGGCGCAGCTGTATCAGTGCGCACGGCTCCCTGTGAGCGGACTGGTTTGGCCGGGGCACAGGGTCAGGCAAGGCGGCAGGAAACGGGCAAGTTAAAGCTTGCCTGTGCCGCAAGAGAAGGACTTTCTAGTGGCGTAACACCGACAGCATCAGATGTCGGCGCGGCCAGGAGGGAGGGTGAGTGCCGCGCGATCGCAGGAAGGGATCCCGCAACCAATTATCAAGCAGTGACGCTGCGACGTTGTTGCCAAGTAGCAAGGGGAAGAGCAGCAGAGCGACCAGTACCCCAAGCAGAGTCATCGCGCCGAAGGAGGGGGCATTGACGCCGGTCTGCATCTGGCACTCATCGCCCATGGCTGACCCCTCGTCTCCCTGATGGCAGGAGAGGGGCATGACATCGCCCGGGTGATCCATTGCGGGCATTGCATGAGAGATATCGCCATCCACCATCGCCATGGATGAATCGAACATCACCATCGATTGGGCGCTGCTTGGGGTCGGCTCGGAGGAGAGGGGAGAACCATGCCAGCTGATGCAGAGAGTCAGATTGCAGACGAGCAGCAGCGCCAGCAATAGCCGGGCCAGAGCAACGCAGGGCAATCTTGCAGCAAGCTGGGTGAGTGACAATCCGGGCATCCTTAGGGGGGCAAGTTGCCAAACTCTAAACCTTGCTCGCACGAGAAGGTCAAGGCTTCTGCTGGCGTTGCTGCTGCAGGTAGAGGTCACTGTATTTTTCCAGCAACTGGTCTATCCATTGACTCATGCCGGGCGCTTGCAACATGGGCTCCAGTTGTTCGAGGGTGCCAAGATGGGGGGATTGCAGTGAAACAGAAATATAGAGCTCACCGCGCTGCAGTGGCCACTGCAGATCAGCCATTCCGCTGCTCGGGTAATTTTCGCTCAGAAACAGGCGGCCGGAAGAGCGGCCATAGGGAACGAAGTCGACCCGGTCACTGGCCAGCAGGCCAAATACCTGCTTGAGGGAGTTGACCCTGTAGATGCGGGTATTCGCTTGTAAAAAACCATCCATTTCGCTGCCAAGGCTGACGCCTATCATCATGGCGCCCCGCAGTCCGGTCAGATCCTCCCTTCGTTGCAGCAAGCGGCTGCCGGGTTGGCGCACGAATACCGCCATGTCATTGATGGCCATGGGGGTTCGGGTAAAGCGGGAGTAGTGCGCTCTCTCTTCGTTGCGCAGCGCACAGATATTGATGTCGACCTCTCCTTTCGCCACTTTCTGCTGACAGCGGGCCCAGGGGCCCACATAGGAGAGATCCACATTGAAACCCAACCGTTGATAGAGGGTACTGACGACTTCGGCACAAACGCCGATGATCTTGCCATCGCTCAGCCAGTTCCAGGGGGGATAATCGTGATGACCACAGGCGGAGAGGGTAGTGGTCGTCAAGGTCGTCGCGAGCCAGAGCTGAGCCAGCATATCCGGATCCTGTGCAAAAAAGTCTCGATGTGTGTCATTGAAGCACACCGCAGACAAAAAAATACCCCCGCACGGGCAGGGGTAGTTTGTTATCGGTGGAACGCCTGGGGAGAGCGTTACTGCTTGGCGCGCTTTTCCGATCCTCTCATGATGAGGCGGAAGAAGAGCGGGATAAAGAAGATGGCGATAAAGGTGGCCGCCAGCATGCCGCCGATGACCGGCCAGCCGAGGGCGTGACGGCTTGCCGCTCCGGCCCCGCTGGAGGTGACCAGCGGCACACAGCCGAGGATGAAGGCGAGCGAGGTCATCACGATGGGACGGAAACGCAGGCGCGCCGCCTCCAGTGCCGACTCGATGAGGCTCATTCCCTCTTCGTGCTTCATCACCGCGAACTCCACGATCAGGATGGCGTTCTTGGCGGCAAGGCCGACCAGGGTCACCAGCCCGATCTGGAAGTAGACGTTGTTGGTCAGCCCCACCAGCCAGGTGGCGAGCAGGGCACCGAACAGGGCGAACGGTACGGCGGTGATCACCGCAAACGGCAGGCTCCAGCGTTCATACTGGGCGGCCAGAATGAGGAAGATCATCACGATACCGAAACCAAAGGCCATGCCCGCACTGCCTGCGGCCGCTTTCTCCTGATAGGCGGAGCCGGTCCACTCCAGCTTGGCGTCGTTGCCAAGAGCCTCATTGGCGACCTCTTCCAGCGCGGCGATGGCCTGACCCGAGCTGTAGCCTGGGGCGGGCTGGGCCATGATCTTGGCGGCCTGGAAGATGTTGAAGCGTTCGACCAGTTCGGGGCCGGTGGCATCACGCACCGTTACCAGACTGCTGAGCGGGATCATCTCCCCCTTGTCGGAGCGGACATAGACGTTGCGGATGTCGCTCTTCTTGGCGCGATAGTCTGCCTCGGACTGCAACTGCACCCGGTAGGTACGGCCGAACTGGTTGAAGTCGTTGACATAGACCTGGCCGAAGGTGGCCTGCATGGTGTCGAACACCGCGTTGATGGGCAGCCCAAGCGCCTTGGCTTTTTCGCGATCCAGGTCGAGATAGACCTGCGGCACGTTGGCGCGGTAGGTGCTGGTGACGCTGGCAAACTCCGGGCGCGCCTTGGCCGCTTCGAGGAAGCGTTGCACTTCGCCTGAGAAGGCCTGGGCGTTGCCGGTGCCACGGTTTTGCAGATAGGCCTCAAGGCCACCTGTGGTGGACATCCCCTGAATGGGAGGCGGGTTGAAGGAGGCGACAAAGCCATCCGCCAGCCCCATCAGGCTCAAGCCCTGGAAGGTCTTGGCCAGCGAGAAGGAGTCCTGTCCGGTCCCCTGACGCTCGCTCCAGTCCTTCAGGGT
>Ga0247724_1000133_pt1 | contig 19204 bp, 45 predicted proteins | sample OKSTACKMC2E_FD_182776 | JGI IMG/M metagenome (GOLD analysis project Ga0247724, IMG submission 182776) | Subsurface sediment microbial communities from gas well in Oklahoma, United States - OK STACK MC-2-E | ecosystem: Environmental > Terrestrial > Deep subsurface > Rock core/Sediment | place... | reverse complement strand
TAACATCATCACCTAGTTCAATCTTTGACATCAGGGATAGATCAATCATCTGAATGTATAGCAGCTCGATTAGAGCGTCTTTTGCTTGTTCTTTATTCATCTTTGTTTAATCTTTTTTCAATAATGGATTCGAGTTCTGCTGTTATTTCATTTTCAATATTATCATCAAGGTTATACCACCAATCATCAAACCCATTTCTATCACACAATGAATCTATGATTTCTAAAACGCATTTTTTGATTTCTAATTTACTCATCTTTGTTTTGGTTTAATGCCTCTAATATACTTTGTAAAAAAGGTAAAGACAAATCTTGAAGAGTAGTCGTTTGTTCACTTCCACAATGGTTAGACATCAAAACCATCCAATCACAATCTCTTTGATGTATTCTTATACCTTCAATCTCTATTTCAAATGCTGAAATGTCTTTTATGTGAAAATCATAATCTATTTCTGGGTGTCTATAAATTCTCATCTTTGTTTTGGTTAAAATAAATTATATGTCTTTTAGATATTGGATGTTCATTACCTTTTGAATCTCTAACCATATACAACCCTGATTTGGTTTTTCTTATAATGGTAAAGATTTCTTCATTTCTATAATTTCTCCAAGGTTGTGACATTCTTAGATCTCTCCCAAAATCAATTGTAGTTTCTTTTCCGATATATTCTTTACTCATCTTTGTTTTGGTTTAATTCTTCAATTATGTTGTCCAGACTCTTCTTCACTTTCACACCCGATCTTCTCTTAATTGACTGTGCTCTCTTCTCTTGAACCTCATTGAACTGTTCTCGGAGTTTATCTTCGGTTTTCTCTGCTATCTTGATCTCATACTGATAGACACTGTTGATGATGGTCATTTTACCATGCTCAAGAATGGCTAATATTTCACGTTTAGAGTTTTCAATCAAACGTTCCGAGGATAAAGGTGCACTAACCAATTGACTATCCTGCTCTTTGAGTAGTGTTAAAAATATGTTCACCCCTTTTTGTTCGATTGGGTCGGGAGAAGTGATTTCGCGTTTAGATGCGCGTTTTTTAACCTTATGTCGTAACCATCTTTGTTTTATTCTCATGTTAATCTAAGTTTAATCCATATGATTCGAGGATACCTCGTATCTCTTCTCTCAGCTTATCTGCAACCTCAACCTCTTCGGAAGATGCTTCCTCATTATGACTGATTATTGATGTGCCATACTTTGTTGTTGACCTTAATAACTGGTCTAAATCCCACATTGCAAGTTTCCATTTGTAACCATCTAAAGCATCTCTTGCTTCTTGTTGCTCTTCTATTCCATCAAATTCTAGAGTTATTTTCATTGTTCTTTCTTTTATACTTTAATATACGAAAAATATTTTAAGAATCCAAATCCTCTAACCCATCCATCAAAGTAACATCCCAATCAGACATATCATCATCTGTATGTGATTTTATAGCGTTAATTAAATCCTGTAATGGAAATCGTATAGGACCATATTCACCATCCGAACAATCAAATTCAACCATATCATCTTCTAGGGTTAAATATGTCTTACGACTCCAGGCAGCATTGCCTTTATACACTGTTGTTCGTTTCATTGTATTTTTTTATATGTAACTGATTTTACTTCCTGGAGTTTTTTTTGCTCATAATATTCAAGATAATCTTTTGCTGCCCTAATTGCCTCTTCTTCTGTGAGAATGTCTTTATATATGTCTTCCCATACAATCTGTGGGCGTTTAATCCAACCTCCTGTTATTTTAAGATTGGCTTGCTGAACACCATAACTTTTTTCTCCATTATTTAAAGTTGATATTTTAATTCTGAGCTCCATTTTATTTTTATTTATAAACAGTCGGTCCTTTATGTGGAATAAACTTTTTCATCATGAAAAATATGTTTTGATATTCTTTTAACCTATCTCTTAGTTCATTTGAATATTTATCTTTTTTGCTAATCACATAAACAAGAAAATTTAATTTCTCCTCGATAGTGATGTTTTGTAAAGATCTCGGTAGTTCTTTGTTAGGATCTTGCAAATGTTCAAGTATTTTAATACCATTTTCATACTTGTAATCTCGATTATGAAATGCCATTTTGTTAACTTCTTATAAAACGATTAGTAGTATATTCTTTACCTTCAACTGGTATCTTATCATACCATTCACTGTAGGGACGAGCGTGCCATCCTCCAAATGAAAGTGAACGATAAATTACAAGTTCTTCATTTGTTTCTGTATGATTACACATACAAACTATTTCATATTGGCCACCTTTATAATGTAGCCATCTTTCTCCTGGTTGTGGGTAGTGCATATTTTTCATCTTAAATATATTTTACAATTGTACAATAATCAACACTAAATTCACCATCTACCTCAACAAGATATTCACCAGATGGTAAGGTATCAATATAATAATATTTACCACCTGTAGTTTTACCTTTAATATCAATAGAATTCTGTACTGTATGTCCTACGATTTGGGTATACATTTTCTTTATATCTTCGTTTTTGTTTGCTCGTTGTAATGAGTTAGGTCGAATCCAAATTGGTGATTGTTCTTCATTGTTACCATACCCATCAACAAACCCCATATACCGGTCCACATAAGAGTTAAATGTAAACTCGTTTGGTTTGTATTTAAACAAGGCATTCAAAAACTCTGCTACATGAGATTCATCTCCATAATCATGTGTCCAATAACCAACATCTTTTAAAAACTTCGCACTTACACCAGCGTGTGTACACAATCTACGATTAATAGTTGTACCCAAAGAAACTGCCATTTGAAACATATCTTCGTTTTCTCTAAAGAATTGCTCAAACTGAAACATCATGGTAGGTTGGAATCCTGAAGTTCCTCCTCTATCTTTTACACCTGGCCAATAATGGATGTCGTGGTTGCCAATGAGCAGGTATACTTTTTTGGATGGGTCTAGTTCTTGAAATTTTTTAAACTCTACTATGTCTTGAGCATTACGGAGTTGGGTTAACCCTGCTAGATCATAAGAATCAAAATAGTCTCCTATGAAAACAATATTGTCGGCATCACCATGCTTTTCAACAATTTGTTTCCAAACATCAAGACCGTGAATATCTCCTATGTAAATGTTTTTAGACATATTTTCCTTTTCTTTTTATACTATAATATATAAAAAATATTTTAAATATCAAATGGGAAGATTAACTTTGTTTAAAAGTTGATTTGAAACGTGTGTATAAATCTCTGTTGTTTTGGAGGAGGAATGACCTGCAATTTTTTGGATAATTCTTAGATCTGTTCCATTTTCCAAAAGATTAGTAAAACTAGAATGTCTTAGAGTATGAATAGATGAGTTTGGATCAATATAACGTTTATACATTTTTTGACAACTCCCTACAGAATATTTTCTTCCCTTTTGACCATTGAATAAATACTCTTTTGGTTTATATTCTAAAAAATATTTTCTCAACATTTCTAGTACTGTTTGTGATAATGGTACTATTCTATCTTTTCTTCCTTTGGCATTTTTAATATGGATTAACATTCGCTTAGAATCAATATCTTCTATTTTAAGATTAACTATTTCGGAAACACGGAGTCCAACTGAAAATGTTAGGGTAAGGATTGTTTTGTGTTTTAAATTTTTGATTTTGTTAAGTTGGGATTTGATAAATTCGCTATCAATAACTCTAGGTAGTTTCTTTTCATTCCTGGGTCGTTCTACTTTGGATAGGTGTACATCTTTCTTATTCAGGACATATTTAGCAAATAATTTCAAACATCCAATATATTGATTTTGTTGAGAGGTGGATGTGAAGTTATATGATTCCAAAAACTTAACAATCTGATTTGTTGTAATTTGGTATGGGTCTTTTATGTTGTTATGTTGTAGAAAAGTCTTAAGATATGATTTATACACATCAATTGTTCGAGGTGAATAATTTTTGTATCTTAATTTTTCTGTAAAAATTTCAAGAATCTTCATTTGTAACTAGTTGATTTTTAATGAGTTAAATGTGGTTACATATATATAAGAGTTATAAAACATTAAGGTTTAACTTTCTTCAATGCTCTAATTTTTCGCTTACGTGTATTTGTGTAAGATTTAATTGCTTTTCTGTCTTCCACATCTAAGTGTTTTAACTTTTCCAAATGTGGTGCTTTATGTTTTATTTTCATAATATTAACGTTCTATAACAACAAATATAAAACATTGCTGTCGTGGTTTCTATATATTATACGTTTAATTTCAAATTTTATTACATTTATTTACATTCGTGTTGCAACGTTTTATATTTGCAAACGTTATGTGCAAGGCTACGGAAGGAATACCACATCAACTTTGTCGCCCTGTTTTATTCTACCTTCCATCTTTGAATATTGGTAAGGTAGTTTCAATTTCAAATAACCGTGATTGCTTTCTACTGTAAATCCACTTTCTTCAACTGTAAATTCAAGTGCGTTATTTCTTCTCAATCCATCTGTAATAATGGTTATTTGTTCAATAGCTTCTTGTTTTGTAATTTCGTGGCTACAAAGTTTTTCAATTATTTCTTTTACTTTCATCGTTTCAAATTAAATTTAGTGCTGATAAACCGCCCAGCACATAACAGCGGTTTGGCGCAATCACAATCATATTCGAGGTGCGCCAAGCCTCAAAACGTTAGGCACAATAACCCCAGAATAACCATCTATATATTTTAGGGTCACCTTGTTTCCACGTTATTCTATTGAGCCATACTGGTCTCCAATATTGATACCATGCTCTTGGTGCGTGTTTATGTATCCAAATTTTCATATTATAAATTACTGTGCCTAACAACGTATATAATGGATACGCCAATAAGCGGTTTTACATTTATTTAAATTTATCGGTGGCGTACCCATCATATACGCAGCCGTTAGTGGCAATGTAAAGACGACCATATCGCTGAACAGTAACCAACTTGAAAATAACAATCTGAAATAGCATTGTGAGCAGTCCCAACAGATTTAAAGTTGTTTTTTATTTCAGGATTGAAACTTACAAGTGTTCTAACACATCTTTCTTTTCTAAAATCCCACGGAATAGGAATACCAGCTTTATTATAAGCATTTTGTAAAATCCCACAATCAAATCTTGCTGAATTACCCCATATTTGATAATCCTTATTACAAAATTGTGAAAACTCTAAAAGTGCTTTTTGAATAGGTAAAACCATTCCTTCAGTCAAATCTTTTTTTGCTTGTTCATTTTGATTTATCCACCACATAATAGTTGAAGCATTTACGATTAAACCTAAATCCATACAGCTTTGTAAATCTACATTTACATAAAATTCTTTTCCAGTCTTACCTGTTTCAATATCAAATTCTAATGCCCCGATACTTACTATACTTGAAAAACTTTCGTTTCCCATAGTTTCAATATCTAACATTAAGTGACCAAATACACTGCCACTAACATCGGTTTTGCAAAACGGTGGGTTCTGTGCTAATTCTGTACTTTTGTTTTTCATTTTATCTTTAGTTTAAAATTGAACATTTGTTTTTCAAAATCCACCGCTTCGCAAAGCCGAGAACCGTTATATGAAATGTTATTTTAGATTTTGAGTTTAATCATTTTACAAATCATATCAAATTCATCCATAGTATTACATTCACCATTAAACTTAACAGAGTGATTTGGACTATCTTGATTAAATCCATTATCTGTTGTTATAAGTTTTACTGTGTATGTATTGAATGAATGATTTTTACTATCCATTTCATATTCAGTTTTTTTAGTTTTCACATATAGAAAAGCACCTTGTCCATCATCTTTCCATACATCACCTTTTTCAAATTTCATTTCGTTGTCAAACTCAAAACTGAATTTCCAACCCTTTTGTTCAAAATCTTCTTTTTTCATATATTCTTCTTTTATTTGTAAAATCTAAAATAACACATTCATATAACAAATGATAAACAACATTAAAACGATTGTTTATCATCGGACGTTAGCTGCAATTAAATTTTTTGCAGTTCGCTATTCAATTGGTTTCTAATTTCAATCCGTTCGGGCGTTTCATCTTCGGGGTAATATGTTACACCATTACAAGTGCTTCTGTATTTACCACCAAATCCAAGTTTTCCACAAAACCGCCACTCTCTACATCCATACTTATCATCGCAATGGTGGTATATAAAACTACTTCTATCTTCTTCATTTGCACCACCAATTGAAACCAAAAGGTCATACACTTTATTTGCTTTGTCTTTACTCAAATGTTTTGTTTCCATAATAAAGTTACGTTTGCTAACAAGGTATATATGCAATACCCTATTAAGGTTTATATTTAATTTATTACATTTTTTTCAGGTTGTCTATTTATATTTCACCATTAAAAATCCTACATACTGGGGGGATGTTGATCTAGCAGCAACTGTTTCTTGTACTTGATAACCTTTAGACAAGTACTTATACATATTTTTTGTTCCTACCACATAAACTGTATTTAAAGGTTTGACAGGAATTGTATATTCAATGTTAGTATTATTATTTCTCTTTTTTGCATCAGATTGAGAAACTGACAACATTGTGGAAAATATAATTCCACATATAAAGGCTAATGTTATATACTTAATGTTTTTCATATCAAATCTTTTTAAGTATTAAGCAGCCATTTGAATCGAGTTTAGGTCTATATTCTGGTCTTTCTTCTCCTTCTTTGGGCATATTTGCTGGGTAATATATTTTTTCTGTTTCAATTTCAACTCTTATTTCATTAACTTTATTTTTGTGTTCTAAAATATAATCAATGTTATTTAAAATGTTATTAACATAATCAGGTAGTGTTAAATCTTTTTCTTCTCTACTTTTTTTAGCAATTTCAAGCATAAGTTTTTTAACTTCATTTATAGTAAATACCTTATCTTTATTCAACTCCATTGCTTTGTTGAAGCCCCAAACAACCCCAGAATTTCTTGCCAACCAAGATTCTTCATCACCTTGATTAGGAAATCTTAAATCAGCATCTTCTTTAGCCAACTTCTCAACATCGACAACTCCAAATATCTCGTCACAGTTTTGTTTGGAGAGTTTTTGCTCAAATATTTCTTCATCAGGATTTAATGATGCTACAAGTGCTTCCGAATTATCAGTTCTTGAAACAAGGAAATAATTATAATCTCCTCTATGCTTTAATATTAGTTTTGCTTTCATTTTGAATAGGTTTCGTTGTAGTATTGTTCTGCATCTGCTCTTTCATCTTGATCATTCCATCCATTATTAGAATAAGCATCTATTATCTGTTGCTTTTCCAACTTCTTAGCATACATAATCATTGCTTCTGTTGGATGATAATTAACTTTTTTAAGCTCTTGTAATAACCACATTACTGCTGTTTGTTTCATTGTTTTTGTTGTTTAAAGGTTAATAATGTTTCCGTATGATGTTAGTCCTTTATCAAATCTTCCATCAAATACACATGCAGCATTAGAATAGATAGCATCTCTTGCTTCTTGTTGCTCTTCTATTCCATCAAATTCCATTGTTATCTTCATCTCTTTTTTGTCTTTATCCATAACTTTCTTTCTTTTATACTCTAAATATATGAAAAATATTTTAAGAATCCAAAATCTAATCCCAGAATCCTCTAATATCTTTTTCTATCATCTTCCATAGTATTCTATGTGCTCGATCTTGTTTTTCTTGTGACATTTTGAATAGTTCATCCTTTATCTGTGAGATTTCTTCTGCGTTATCCCATTTCTCATATTCAAATTGCATTTTAAACATTGTTGGTTTGGATTTATCTTCAATAAAGTTCACATCCAAAACATTCTCTCCATACATTTCTTTTAGTATTTCCTGGTATTCACAAGCATAATCATCTTCATAAACTTTATCCATCAACTTAATAATAGTGCGAATACGTTTTGCTGTATCCTTAGCGCACCGAGTGATTGCTTTATCCGATTCTAAAAATTCTGCTTGTTTTTGAAGTTGAAATTTGAATACCTCGATTGAATAGTGGTAGTCAAAATCATACTGTTTCCAGATGATTGGTAACCATCGGAATACGTTTCTTATCTGTTGAAATTTACGAGTAAACCAGTATTTTATTTTGGCCATATCTTTATTTTTGGTGTATTTGTATTTTTAACATAACCATAATCTTTCCTGATCCAATCTAGGAGTTTTCCATTAATTAGATATTCATTTTCTCTCCCATAAATGTTTGTCCTCCAAGAATTGTGGGAGTCTTCTAATGTCCATATAGGTCCTTCCCAAAATGTATCATATAAAAATACTCCTTTTGGATGAAAATTTATTTTATATCTTTTTCTAACCTTTTTTAATAACCTTGTTTTCATAACCATCCTTTTTGCTCTAAGTGTCTTAGAAAGTTTTTAAATTCTTTTAACCCGGTTGGGTCAAACATATCTCGTGCTTCTTTCATAGATTCTGGGTTATTCTCTAAAATACCCCTCATCCAAATAGGATTATCTACATCTTCTACAGTCCAATCATCTCTATCCGGGAGTCTTTTATCTGTAATTTGAATGGAAGGGTCTGGGTAGTGGTCTTGGAATGTTTCTGCTTCATCTCTTAAGATAACAAATGCCTCAAATGCCCAATCACCTGACTCATAGGTGCATGTGAGTGAATTTGTTACGGCTATCTCTTCTGCTTCTAAGTGATCTAGTGGATCATTGATAGAATCTTCTCTAACATACCATACTCCGTTTATTTCAATTCGGTCTTCAATATGCATGTTTAATCTAAATCTATTTTCCATAACTTTCTTTCTTTTATACTATAATATACGAAATCTTTTTTAAAAACCCAAACTTTTAGTTAACAAAAGCCCCTAAAAAGGGGCTCAAGTTATAGGTTATGAAAGTATATCTTAATTTAAAACTAATTGGTTTGCCATTCCAAATAATTCCTTGTTTAATTTAAAATCTTGTCTCATATCTCTAACATTCATAGTTAGATTTTCTTGAATGCGGTTAAATACTTTCCAAGCATCTGTTCCTTCATCCTCTATTCTATTTACTCTTAAAAGTTCATTTACATGATCTTCTTTAACTTCATTTCCAAAACGTAATTTTGCAGCATTGTATGCAAACTTCTTTATATCATCTATAGACATATTTGTGTTTCTCATACGATCAATTTCATCTGCTAAGATTATTGATTTATTATTTAATTCTGTAATGAGCTGAGGTAGTTTACTGTAGTTGATTTCGGTATGTTTAATCTTGGTATGTTCTGCTTTTTCCATTTTAACCAATCCATTAGAACAAACTAAACGAAAGGCACCTAAACTCATATCTAAAGGTTTTGCTCCACTGCAACTATTTTGAATAGTAATAGAGGCAAGCGCTTCGATTTTTCCATTGCTATTTTTAATATTAAAATCAGGATGTTGTAGTTGAGCATAGTTGAATCCTACTTTTCTGTTTGATAGTCTTGCTTCAGCTACACCTTTCAATTCCCAACCTTCACCTTGTAGTTGTTTTATAACATCTAGTGTATCAATATAAAAAGGTTTTTGTTTAATTTTTTGAACATTTTTAATATTGCTTGAATCTAGTGTGTTAGCGAATGCAATAGCTTTGTCGATGTTGTTGTCAACAGGAATAAATTTGTACTTCATAACGTTTGATTTTTGAACTTTCAGTTAATATACGAAAGGGAGATTGCTCTCCCTATTCCTTTTATTCTTCATTTTGATTGAAAGCATAGTGCACACCATCTCTATAGATCGAAAAGAATATTTTAAAATCTTTATCACAGTCTCGATTTTTCTCAAAATGTAATGTTCTCTCTAAACCATCTTTTGAACGTTCTACTTTACAATAGGATTCCATCATATGTTTTAATCTATTTGATCCTGCAAATTCCTCTGATTTGGTGAATTGTTGGATATTGATGAATGAAGTATAATATCCTTTTGTATTTTTTCCATTTTTAACTTCATCCTGAAGTTTCAAGAACCACGATTCGGCTTGTTTAGATGAACCTCCATTTTGATCCTTATACATATCTAATATCTCAGCAATTGAATCAATAGCAATCACGTCATACCCTAAATTAAAGACATGTTCAATTACTTCTTTAACATTGTCCATGTGATCTTTTAGAAACAATGTTTGGATACAACTGAATGCAGGCATTCTCTTACAATATTTGTAATGGCCAATTTTATCCATTTCTCCTTGCACTAGCAAACATTTCAAACCTTGCATTGTAAACTTTGAAAGCATATCCATTACTAGGGTAGATTTACCTGACCCCGGTCCACCTGCAATCATCATTGATGTACCTGGCATTAAACCACCTTCAGTAGATAATATAATATCTATTTCTGTGTTTGTTTTTAATGGAATAAACAGTGATTCGTTAAACTGTAATTCACTTCCTCTAAACAGTTTTACTGTTGAAAGATCAATTTCTTTTTTTACTTCCATTTTACTTGGTCTTCCTCTTCTTTTTGTAACTTGCATAACCTTTTACTTTTTCAAATTTATAACCTTAATATACGAAAAATTCTTTTAAAATCCAAATTAAACAATTATCTCCAATTGTTCATATCCAAATTACGTTGAAAATAAACGTATCCAGGAGTGTGATCGTAGTTTTCCTTGTCAAGTTTATCTTGTCTTTCCTTCATATAGTTTCCAAATACACTCAATCCTATTACTATTAACCATGCTTTCCACCAATGTTTGGGATGGAACATAAAGTAGAATAGTATGAAGATAAACGCTAAAAAACCTAACCCTCTTAAAAAATCTTTCATTTTAATTAAATTTAGTTGAAAACACAACAACCTCAAATGCCTCTTGTAGTTTTAGGTCTGGGTTTTTTATTTGCCACCTAACTAGATTGCAAAAGTCATTTATACCACCTTGTGGGGCTTTTTGTGTAACAACTCTTCTAGCGTTTTTTTCTGCTAAAGCAAGTTTATATAAATAATCTTGTGAATACATAACCTTAATTTTTTAATATACTTTAATATACGAAAGAAAATTTAAAAATCCAATTCCTCCCACTCAATATCTTCTATAGTCTCACAAAACATAAAATGGGTATTATCTCTTAAAACATGATCTGCCCCACACCAATCTCTAAATATTTTTACATTATCCATGTTTAAGAGATTATCTGAAATGTTGAATCTGGAGATTGGTAAAGTTCTTAAGATGAGGTAGGCTTTTCCACCGTGAATATATAACTGTTTCATTTTCTTTTAAAGATTTCATATAATATTGCTCCCAAACCACCAACAGCAACTACCCACATCCAAGTTTGAGTTAATATTTTTAACAGATCAATCATCCCTATCTTTTAGGTTTTTTATGTTCTGGAAGATTCCATAGATAAATGCGCCTATAAATATTAAAAGAGTTAATGGCCAAATAACAGCTATTATAAAACGTTCATACATTTTTAATTCACCTTTGGTTTTTGAATGAAGTACTTCTATAAAGATAAGAAATACCAACCCTATTAAACAATAATTTAAAACGCTATAACTAAACATAATATTTTTCTAAGTGAGTAAAATACGTTCCTTTTTTAATCATCTTAACCTGATTATCGTTTACAAGAGGTTTAGCATCCTCTAAGTTAGGAGAGAAGAAGGGATATCCTCCCTTCAACCCTGCAAATACCTCTGCATTTTCATTCAATAGGTAGAACTCGGGTTCTTTTTCCTCTTGATATTTTTTATTTAAAAGTCTTTTCATACTTAAAATCCATAGAATGGGTCAAAAGATAGATCCATACCTTTTTTAGGTTCCTTTTCTTCAACATCAAACTCTTTAGAGTCATCTTCATACCAATCATCTCTTTCCAAAGCCTCTATCAACTCATCCCCATCTTCATCTTTGTATTCAGGCAATAATCCAACACGTTCAATTAAATGCCAAACTCGATCTTTCCAAAGGTCCAACTTAACCCCTTCAATAATATCATCTCCTTTCATCCCATTTTCAGTTAACTCTGAAAGATGAACTAGGAGTTGTCCACTCAAATGGTCAAAAGCCTCAACATCTATGTTATCGCTTTTAAACATTTGTTTAAGATCAAGAAATTGGTTTGTGATTGGGAATTCTGTTTTTATCATAACTTTCATTTTTAAATATAGTAAAATATACGAAGGCCTCTTTAAGAGGCCAACTTTTTTATCTAAGAGTTTTTATGGTAGAACCATCATCATATACTTCAATGACAACTCCCCTATAACTTTCATCTATATCCTGTCCTAACATATTTGTTATTTTAACAAGATTTTTCTTTACTCTATTATCTATTGAGATAGGCCCATATGTTTTAGAATTTCCATCCATATCAACCTGAACTAGTTGGTAATAGTTGATTTGGTTTGGAAAAGATTTATCCACAAAGCTGTATTGTATCTTTTCTTGGCTATTCCCTGAGGCTTCGGTTATTGAGATAGGTGTAGATTCATCAAACACTCCATTAGAGGATCTTTTAAGCAAAAAGTGAGATGAATTGTGCTCTGAGGAAGTTTCCCATCTAATAATATTGAGGTTATCAACTGTAATCCCATTAAACATGATCAACTCAACGGGTAACCCTGATAGTTCAAAAAGTTCAATATTATCTATCCACCAATCTTCTCCATTTGCATTTGCTCTAACATATAAATCTACCGCTAAATTAGTGTTTCCTTGCGGTATAACTAATGATATATCTGACCATCCATCACCTGTATTGGTTCTATCTCCCCCCGCTGTTGGTGTATAAACTTGATTTACCCCATCCAATGTTTCTGAGATTACCCCATTTGTATTATAGTTCCATGTTGCATTATTGAACCCACGGATTCTCATTTCAGCCAAATATGAAAATCCTCCATCTGTTGAAACCTGAACTTCAACATAATCTCCAGTATCCATCCCACCTGATGCTGCTGCAGGATTTGATAGGCGTTGAGCTGCTAACCTAAACTTAAAAAGATGTGGTTTTGTTGGGTCTAACGGAACATTTGGTAAAACATACCAATCGTATTCGTAGGTGCTTGTTCCAAATCCAATTAATGCTGCCGATACTGTTGGAGAAACTGATATGTCTGTGTAGAATCCTGAGGAGTTATAGAGCCACCAGTCTCCAAACCAAGTAAAGTTTTCAATATAATCGTAGTAGATAGGGGTTTGTGAATTTGAGATACTACTCAAACTCAACATTAAGGTTGTTAATAACTTTTTCATTTGTATTTTGTTAGATTAATCTCCTGTCCATCCTCCTTTTGAAGGTCTTCCTCCAGGCTGTTCATAAGGGTTTATATTGGGGTTTTCTTTAAAGCCAAAATTGGTTTTAGGATATTTGATTTTTGGGAAGGTAACTTCAACTCCATTTCTCCTCAAAATTCCCATCATTTTTTCAAGGTAAGTTTCACTTGGTCTTCCATTTAAAATAAAAGAAACTACAACATCTTTACTTTGTTGTGGTTCAAACTCCTCATCTGGGATATCATTGATTGCTAAAGCATTAGCTATAATGTCTTTTCTTGGAATTAAAGGATAAGGTGATTCATTCAATGGTAAGGAAGTATCCTTTCTAAACACTAATTTTATATTCCCATTTGTGAGTTGAATTTTTAGAGTGGGACCACCATCATCCTCTATAACCTCGGCTCTTCCACCTTTCCATAGGATTGTTTCTCCTACCTCATAGGTGTTTTCTGATAGGGCTTTTTTAAGTTCCTCTCTAATGAGTTGTTTTAGTTGTGAGTGTTTCATTGCATTCTTTTTCTAAAAAATTCTCTCAATTCAGCTTCCTCTTGGTTAGGTAAAACATAGTCATAGTCATCCATGGACAATACTCTGCCTTCACTAGACATTTCAATAATATTATCTGCTAATGTATGAAGATCCATATCTGTTTTAGCATCCTCTCTTGCATATTCAAGTAGACGAATGAACAAAGGAACATCTAGTTTTATTACATCTTTTGGGTTTGACATATTTTTATTATAAATATTAAAGTTTTTCTTTCCATATATATCCATAAGCAGTTTTTTGTTTTCCTCTGATGCATGCTCTTATGTTGTCACTTCCTTTTTTATTAAATGATTCTTCTGCTGATGCTGCTGAGGGATATTGAGCAATGAAATTTCCTTGTTTATCGTACTGGGAGGCAGGGGTTGAGGTGGATTCAATGGATTTTTTTCTCATTTTATCTAACCAAGGTCTATTCTTTCCTATTTCTCTAAATTTTTGCTTGGATTCTTCAGTATGTATTGGAACCCCAGTTTTGGATTTTGAAATTTTCTTTTTAGTTTCTTCTTTCATTTTATAAGGAGGCCTAGAAGGTTTTTCTTTTTCTCTTTTCAGAGTAGCCTTACTTTTTTCTTCCCATAGGGGTTTTAATACTTTTAATCTTTTATTTTTATGTTCTTTACTTTGGGATATCCCTTTTTTAGCTTCACTCATTAGTTTTTTAGTTTGACTACTAAACAGAGAGTTTTGTTCTCCTAATTTACAATTCAATCCATCTTCTAAGGCATCATAGAACAAACCCCAATAAATTTCTCTCTCATTTAGTTTTTCAAGGGGACATATTTCAATAATTTCCCACACGTGGTTTTCTATACCATATTTTTCAAAAGATCTTTTTATTTTAGGCATACTAGCCTTATTTACTCCCCCAGATAGATACCATTTCCTCCTTCCATCTAGATTTTTACTTTGTCCTACATAAACTCTATTTGTTGGGGATGTCCATTTATATATTCCAACCATAATATTTTATTATAAATATTAGATTTTTCCACTCTCCATCACCCAGGAACGAACTTCTTTCAAATGCTTACAATTTCCTTTAGATCTTATAGCTCCAAAACAATCACAAAACAGAGTACCTTTCTTTGTATATCGAACGGTATATGTACCTCCTCCACTTGAGGATTCAAATTTCCATGTTTTTGGTTCCTCAACTATCTTTTCCTCTTTTTCCTGTTGAATATGTTTTTGAGATTTTACCTCTACAATATCAGAGAATTCAGTATCGGGATGACATTCAATTCCTGATGGGAAAATGTAGGTTTTGGTGCCTAGTTTTACAATTGCTGGAGGGGTATAATCGTGTTTTTCAACTTTATATTTAAAGGGTTTTACTAAACAGTGTCTAATCCCCTCATCTTTGATTTTGATTATTGGTTGACCACTCACAATTTCTTTATCCTCGGAATAGTCCATGTATATTCTCCAAACTTCGTAAAGCATAACCTTCTTTTTATAAACAAAATATACGAAAGGATTTTTTAAAATCCAAGTTAAGATATAGTAAGTGAGTAAGCTCCTGTTCCTCTTAACCTATAGGTACTTCCTGTAACAGCCAAATCGGGGGTGAAAACAAATGAAGATACTCCGGGTTGAACCACCACAGATGCTATATAGGATGAAGTAACCAAACTCATTGAACTTGATACAACGTATGTTCCTTCAAAATTCTTAACAGACCCACTATCATAAAACCCATAATAGTTTCTGTTGGTCTCCATTGTAAAATAGGATGATACTGAAGGGTTTGTGAAGGTGAAAGTTTGAGCTCCACTCAAATCCTCACCAATAGATCCTGTCCCATATAGTTGAGAAGAGGTATATGTTGCCATTTATTTTTTCTTTTCCTTTAAATATTCTAATGCTTTAACCACCTCCGAACATACCTCATACATTTCATATTTCTCTAAAATGGGAAGTTGGTTGGTTAAGGTTTCCTCAAAATCTTTTCTATCAATGGTAATATCATATATACTCCCATCCTCAATCACAGCCACACTAAAAACGTGTAAATGTCTTTTTCTACCCTTAAGGTTCTTCAAAATAGTTTCAACTAATGCTCCCGAAACTTCTCTATCTTGGTTATTGATCAAATCCTCAAATTCATCATTGTTGTTTACTGTAAGTTCCAAAGCCATGTTAAAATAATTTTAAAAAATCAGTATTTATTTGTTTTGATTTGAGCTTTTCATTCCTCTCATCATCTTTAAGCATCTTATCTGCTAACTTCTCTAAGTGTTTTTCTTTTTGCTTATCAAAGTCTTTAACAATCTTGGTATGCTTTTTATTTTTCATCAATTATAAATATTATACTTTTTTACTAACTAATGAATATGGATCATCATCTTCGTTATCATAGAACCCTAGTTCACGTAACCTAGCAATGTGATATTCATCCAACTGCATTTGGTCGTTTTGAATTTTCTGAGTTGTTTGGTGAGATTCTAATTTCTCAACATCTTTTTCAGAGAATATCTGGCCATAGTATAGAAAGTAACAATTATAGCATACAAGGGAAGCATTCCCATTTCCCCAATTTGTTGATTTTCCATCTTTAAAATGCAATATCAAGGGCACTTTATTATCCAAAACTCTCCTCTCATGAAACCCACACGAGTGGCATTCCTCTTTCCACAACCCCTCAACAACCATCCTATGTTTTAGTTTTTGAGGAGAAAAATGAGATGCATCTACCCTACCCTCTATTATATCAAGTAGAGGTGGTTCTTTTCTTTTATAATTCCCACCATTGGCGGCAAACTTTGGAATACCTTTCCCAGATTGGTTCTTATGTAGTTCAAACAAGGTTTTCCCCGTCTCCTCATCCACATATCTCTTCATCCAATCTTTCAAATGCCAATAAGAACAATTCAAGTAACGTGCTGCTGCACGTACCGATTTGGTCTTCTCCATAGCATCTATAATCTGTCCTTTGGTATAATCTTTTCTTCTAGGCATGCGTTATTCATCATCCTCTACAAACTCAATATCATTCCACGTATCCTCCTTTTCCCCATAAAGTCGCGTCTGTACGCGTTTAGGTTTCATATCAGAACAATCAACACACACTTTGGTGTTTGGCAATGCTTTAAGTCTTAAAGGGTTAATTTCATTTTTACATTTTACACAGTTCATATCATATATTTTTCCAATATGTATGTCATATTTTAATTTTTTTCAAAACCCTATACAATTGTTTTGGAGTGTTTATGATGTGTTCCTTCCCATCATTTAACCTTAAGGTCAAGTTTTTTCCCTTCTCTTTTTCAGGATAGGACAACACCCACCACATTATGATTTGCGCCTTAACCTGTCCATAATATTTATATATCAGCCCCTCTATAATATGGTGTAGTGGATCCTCATATAAGGTCAAATCAATTCCTACCTCCAATAGTTGTAGAGTTCTCTCATCCAGGGTAGTTATTGCCTCCAATAGGTTACAGAAGAACTCCTCCTCTTTTCTCTCCAAGGATTTGGGGTTCTCGGTGATTTGAACTCCCTCACCCATAAAATCGGTGATGCTTTTTAAAATCTTACCTTCTTCTTTTCTCAACATTAAACAGTTTTGTAAATTCTTCAATAGTTAATTTTTTAATTTTGGCGAACATTTGTGTTGCCTCTTGGTGTGTTTGAGCCAATGTAGAGCCTATGGGCTCTTGGTTTGGGTCGTTTTTACTATAAAAAATGTAAGTTTTCATCTTTATGGTTTTAATATACGAAAGAAAGTTTGAGTTTACAAGGGGTTTTTAATTTGAGGACTGTATATACGTATTAAGGTGGGGTGGGGTGGGTTAGGAAAGTTTTATGAGATCTTTTTGATATTCTGTTAGTGAGTTTATTGTTATTTTTAAATTTCCTAATTCAAATTCTCCTATTTCTCCACTATCTTTGATTATAGCATTTAGCTGTTGAATTATTTGAAAATCTTGTTGTGAGAATTTGTTTCCATCTATCTCTACTATTATATCCTTCCCCTCATTAAACCATGGTTCTAGAGCTTGTTTTAGTTGAGGGTTTGGGTTAACTAACTTATAGGTTTTTTTATAAACAGGTGATACAATGGGTTTCATCATATTAGTATGTTGAACATTTGTACCCCATTTTTTAATGAAAGCAATAGTTGATTTATCCATATCTTCCTTCCATTTTTTATGTCTTTGCTCATCTCCATCAAATGAACCTGCTCCTCTACCCGTAAAATGATAAACAAACCCACTCCATGTTTGGACAAATCCAAACCCAGCTAAATCCATCCTATTAAAAATATCAGAATCTTCTCTACAAGAGTGAAGGATTGGATCATGTCCACCTAGTATTTCCAAATATTCTTTTTTGTACATCATCCAAGGTGCAAATATACCTTCTGTGGTTGGGATTGTTGGGTTATATTCTTTAACATATTTGTTAAATTCATCCTCTTTAAATTCTTCAGGGTACACCCCAAAATCTTCTAATATTTTTTCTCCGTTATTTGGATGTAAAGGTGGTTCAATACGAGTTGCACATACTACTGTTTTTTCTTTCAAGTGTTTATACAACTCATAATCAGCATTTGGGGCCAAAATCATATCAGCATGGAATATCATGAATATGTCTGTGGTTGAATGTTCAATACAATAGTCATATGCTTTTCCAATTCCAAATAAACTTTTACCCAAATTTGGATTTACAAAGTACTTTAAATTATATTCATCTTTTACTTGTTCTAACCACTCTACCGTCCCATCTTCATCAGAATCAACGAATATTATAATTTCATGGTCTTTTCGGGATGCATTTTCTCTAATTGAGGGGATACAAGTTTTAAGGTATCTTAAGTTTGATTTACTTGGGATGCAAAAGGTTATTTGTTTCATAATGATTGGAGGGCTAAATTAAATATATGTTTAGTATCATTATTAATTTGAGTTAATTTTTCAGAATTATATTTAATATAATTTACATAAATGGGATTATTTAAATATTTTCTATTTTCTTGTATAGTGATACCCTTCATAATATATTGGGTAGCATTTAATTTTTTGGATGATTCTGCTATAAATGTATCTTCTAATCCATACCCTTTAACATCTGATGGGAATTGAATTTGGGATATTAATTTAGAACTTATAGTAGTAAACCAACCACCTGCAAACTTTATATTTTTATTTTGAATTAATTCAACTTCTTGATTGATTGCTTTTACTATAAAAGGATCAACTGCATTTACATCAGTCCCATCGTAAGGTAAATAACTTAAAGAATCCCATGATTGGTCCCAAAATTTATAAACTTGTGGGGATATAATGTATAAATCTTCTTTTACATGTTCAAGCGTTTCTTGTAAATAATAAAAAATATAATCATTAAATATTACATCTAGATCTAATAAAATAAATCCATCATATTGATCTGTTAATGTTTGTAAGTATACTCTTTGATCAACAATACCCCAATATTTGTCTGTGTGATTT
>Ga0247724_1000132_pt1 | contig 19249 bp, 34 predicted proteins | sample OKSTACKMC2E_FD_182776 | JGI IMG/M metagenome (GOLD analysis project Ga0247724, IMG submission 182776) | Subsurface sediment microbial communities from gas well in Oklahoma, United States - OK STACK MC-2-E | ecosystem: Environmental > Terrestrial > Deep subsurface > Rock core/Sediment | place... | reverse complement strand
AGCTAAGGCTCAAGAAGAGGCTGAAAGAAACGCGGCTAAAAAAGCTAAAGCAATAGCTATTATTCAAAGTATTATAAATGGTGCTTTGGCAATTAGTAAAGCTGTCGCTTCTGCTCCGCCTCCATTTAATATTCCTGCTATTATTACTGCAAGTGTTCAGGCAGCGGCTCAGACTGCTATTATTGCGGCTCAACCATTGGCAAAAGGTGGGGTTGTAGGTAAGGGTGATGACATCGTTCAATTCGCTAACGGTGGCAGGGTTACAAGTAGAGGTAATATCAAACCACTATCGAACGGCGATAATGTACTTGCAACGTTAAAGACTGGCGAAATAGTCCTAAACGAAAGCCAACAAAGGCGCATAGGTTACTCTACTTTAAAGAAAGCACAAATACCAAACTTTGCGAACGGTGGGTTAGTAGGCGCACCGACTTCGCTTATATCAAATGCTAATAATAGTATTGCCACAGAGCAAATGAGAGTTAACTTAATGGATGAGATGGTTAAGGCTACCAATCAAAGAATAGATAGGTTAACAGTTGTATATACTGCGACCACAGACTATGAAGTCGAAAAGAGTAGAAACGATAAAAAAACGATTAAAGCAAATTCAACATTTTAACTATGTACATTAGAGAGATTCCAGAACAATACCGACAAGAAGTAAAGGCAATTATGGAGCGTCAAAAGACTATGCTTTATATGCCTATTAAAGACCGCCAGACGCTATTCAATTACTATTATAGGTTTATATATACTATGCGACAAGGCGAATCAGTACAGGGCAAAATTCAGCAGGATATAAAATGTCCGAGTTGTATCGGTAAAGTTATTGCTTACTTTAAAAACATAGTTCACGAATGGTAGACAACGTAAATAGCAAGAGGCGTAAAAAGTGTAATAAGAATTTTATTGATATGTTACAAGGTGAGATTGTCGAAACTTTGGAGCGTAAAAAACAAGATGTAAGTATTGAGAATGTTATCAGCTATTTGATTAGGCACAATATTGTCAGACAGTCAATAGTACATCGGTATGTTATCATCTTTAAATATCCTGAATATTTAGAAAATTACGGTTCTAAACAAAAGGCAGTTGAACAAATGGCTAAGGATTACCCTTTAGATGTTAAAGGTATTTATAGTATTTTAGCTAATCATTATGCTTACTTTCATCCAAACAAAATAGAATTTTAAAATGGCAGATATATCAAAATGTAAAGGAACTGGATGTCCAGTCAAAAAACAATGCTACAGATTTACGGCAAACGATAACGCTTACCGTCAATCTTACTTCGCTAACGTACCGTTTTATGTTAATGAAACCAAAGGCGATAAAATTAAGATTGACTGCGGTATGTACTGGGGTAAAAACAAAGAACAAATATTTGATTTATTCCACAAAAAACCTATTGAGTAATGGCTAAAAAATATACTGTTTACTTTGAACTATACGGTAAGAAAATGAAAACCGTAGTCGATGCCAGAGATACTATTGAGGTAAAGAATATTATTAAAGACAAGATAATATTTCATAAGATAGAAGCCGATAAAAGTAACGATATTAAAGATGCTTTTGATGGATTCCCTGATGAGTTTAAAAATATCTTTGGACTATGACAGCAAAAGACAAAGCTGAACTATTGGTAAGCATCTATAAGAACGTTTTAATAAACGAAGATACTGATTGTGGATGTGAAATACTTTGCACTACGATAGCTAAACAAAATGCTATGATAGCAGTTGACTTAGTTATTGACACCAACCCTTATTCGACATCGTTATTTAACTTCTTTCCTAAGCTGGATTATTGGCATAGAGTAAAGGAAGAGATAGAAAAAATTTAGTCTCCATTTTTGTTTTAGTTAGTGATTGACCCTTGCAAGTTTTTGCAGCGGTTTTTTGTATTTACACAAATCATTATTTTTTAGAATATACCAAATTTAATTTTGTGGTATGGCTGATACTTATAACGATTACCCAAAGGCTGCAAGTGAGAACGCTAAACGTGCTTTGAAGTTTAGAGAGGAAACCGACAATAAGAATGACTGCGGTACTCCAGTCGGTTGGGCGAGAGCGAACCAATTAGCAAAAGGAGAATCAATATCAGTTGATACGGTTAAACGTATGGCATCATTCAATAGGCATAGACAAAATAAGGATGTACCATATAACGAAGGATGTGGCGGTTTAATGTGGGACGCTTGGGGCGGTACTGAGGGGATAGATTGGGCAATTAGAAAATCAGAACAAATAGACAAAGAAGCGGTAAAGAATATGACAGAAATAGACATAATCGGAGCGATAGACCAATATACAGAGGCGAACGCTCAGAGTTTGAAAGCTGAACTTGAAAACGCAAACGGTTTGGATGTTACTTTTAACATTGCATCTGAAGGCGGTTCATACTTTGAAGGTTTGACTATGGCGGCAATGATTAGTAGCTACAAAGGTAAAACAACTGCAAAGGGAATTGGTATTGTGGCAAGTGCTGCAACGGTTGTATTCTTAGCGGCTGATGAAAAAATACTTACATCTAATAGCTTTTTTATGATTCACTCAGCGTGGTCTGGTGCTGAAGGAAACGCAAAGCAAATATCAAAGACTGTCGAATTGCTTAACAGAGTAGATGAACAAATGGTTAACATCTATACGACACAAATGGAAAGCAAAGGCAAGTTAATCAATAATAGCATTGAGGACACTAAAGAATATGTAAGAAATATGATGGCAGAGGAAACGTGGTTAACAGCGCAGGAAGCGGTAGACTATGGTTTTGCTGACTACATAATGGATGAGGCACAAATACCTGATTATAAAAACTACGAGGCGGTATTCAATAAGGTACGCGCTGAATCTAAATTTAAAAACATTCCTAAAATTAAAAACAGTATGAACGACAAAAAAAGTCTACTTCAGAACATCGCATCTGTTTTTGGTTTCAAAGCTGAAATTGTCGAAGAGAAAGATATGACAGTTATTGAAGAGCCAAAGGCTGAAGAGATGGAAATTGAAATTGAAAAAAGTTTTGACGATTACACTCCAGAAGAGAAAATCGAATGGTACAAAAAGAAAATCGCTGAACTTGAAGCTGAAAAAGAAGCTATGTCAACTGAGATGGCTGGTATGAAAGAAAAAATCAAATCTATGGAATCCGATATGGAGGAAAAAGAAACCGTAATTGAAAGCAAAGAAAAAGAACTTGAGGAAACTAAAGCTAAAGCCTTTGCTAAAATTAGTTACAAATCTGAAAGCGCAGGTATATCTGTTAAGAATAAATTTACTCAAGAACAGATTATCCAAGCGTCTACGTTTATCAAATCATTGTTAAATAAATAAACTCTAAAAAAATGGCTTTTAATAAAGAAAACTTTTATGCAGAGGGAAATAGTCAAGAATTCTTTTTCAATAGAACTAATCCACTTGCAAACCCTGCCAATGCTGAAATCTTAAAGATTAAGCAAACTGGTTGTTGCGGAACTGACTTAGCTTTAGTTGCTGAGTATGGCTACGAAGGTGTATCTAACACTTTTGACATTTCATTTTCTGCTCCTACTTCAAGTATTGATTCACGTTATGTGAAAGTTGTAGTTACTGATGGACTTGGAAACTTTGCTACTGCGGTAGGAACTGGAACTGTTAGTTCACTTTCTGTTGATGTAGCTGGTTTAGATGTATCAGTTGTTTGGACTGTATCTGTTGTTATTGAGGTATTAGACAATGCTTCTGTTGACTGCCCTTGTATCGTTGAATACACGTTCCCTTACAATTCTTTTGTAGGTGCGGTTACTATTAACACTACTACTCTTTACGCTCCAGTTATTGCTGGTTTTGAAGCTGATGGAACAACTTCAGTTGCATCTGGTGGCTCTTATGACTTAGGTAGCTTTGTTGCTGGAGGTACATTCGAGAAGTTTACAGTTGTTTATAAAAACGTTGGTCAATCTGTTTTGACTATTAGCTCGGTATCTTTCACTGGTGACGTTCTAAGTTTTGACTTACCAAACTTTGCTGGTGTGGTTTACCCTAATCAGACAGTAACTTTAAGTGGTACGGTTGACACTTCAGGAATTGCAGGTAGTTACACTGGTGATATTACTGTAAATAGTGATGCAAGTAATGACCCTTATGTAATTACAATTGATTACACTTTGGCTTAATTTAATTAACATTTAAACTTTAAAAATAATATTATGGCTATATATGAAAACGGTCAGTTCAATATCAATTTGATTGGCGAACAGGCTCAAGAACTTTTGCTAAAACCAGTATTTTTTGATGCTGAAGTAGATGAGATTTTTGACACGATGTTACTTGTTAACAAGAAGCAAAACATCGGTTATGTAGGTGCAATGGAAAATATCCTACAACTTGGAGATGGTTGTGGATGGACTCCAAAAGGTTCTATGTCTATCTTCGAAAGATGTATCGAAACTGAATTCGTAAAGGCAAACGTTGAACTTTGTTTTGATGAATTCAAAGATACAGTTTATAAGCAACTACTTAAAAAAGGTACTCAAATAGATAACCTTGAAGGTACTATCTTTATGGATTTATTGTTGACAAGAATGCAACAGGCAGTTCGTAAACAAGCCCTACTTCTTTCTTTCTTTGGTGACAAGTCAAGTGCAAACAACGATGTTAATATCGTAGATGGTATGTGGTCTGTTTACATCCCTAACTTGGTTGCTCTTAACTTAGTTCCTTATATCAACTCTAACTCTGGTGTTCCTTTGGGAGCTGGTGACGGTATCGACCTATTGACTGCGGTTTGGGAAAATGCTTCTAACGTTCTTAGTGCAGTTCCTGAAGCTGAGAAAGTAATGTTAGTTTCTGCTAACGTTTATAGACAATACCTACAAGACTTACAAAACAACGGTATCTCTTCAAATATGCATCTTGAATTGTTAATGAATGGAACTTCCAGATTAACGTTCAATGGTATCGAAGTTAAGCCTATGTACGATTGGCAGGGTTATGCTTCTGCATACCAAGGTATCAACGATGCTAACTACGTTCTTTACACTAAGAGAGATAACTTAGTAATGGGAACTGATGTCACTTCTCCACTTAACCAAGTTCAAGCTTGGCAGGATTGGGAAACTGAAAAATTGAAAGCTAAAATCAAATTCTACTTAGGCTTCAACTATAAGCATAACGAATTGATTACCGTAGCATACTAAAAAAATGGGGGTTGAAATATACCCCCTATATTAATTAATAATAATAAACTAAATATATATGAGTTGTTTAACTTCTGGATATAGTGTTAGTTGTTCTACAAGTTGCTCAGGCGGTCTGAATAAGTTCTGGTTAGCAAGTCTTGGAGATGTAGCAACACTTACATTCACTTCTGGTGAATTGACTGCAATTACTATGACAGGTCTTACAAAGTTCTATGAGTTCACTCCTTATCAGGAAACTGGTTCTTGGGTTGAAACTGGTGAAAGAACAAATTGTAACACGGTTGTGACACAAACTTTGACTGGCGTTTTCCCTTGTCACGCTCAAGATGTTAAAGAGGCAATCGATGAATTAAAAGATTGTTGTTGTGGATTTATCGTTATTCACGAAGAGAATAATGGTTCACGTTGGATTTGGGGTGTGCCTCAATCTTTGTCAACTGCTGGTGTTCACTTCCCTGCTCAATTAACAGCGTTCGAAACTACAACAGGAACAGCTATCAATGACCAAAACCAAGCGTCTATCACTTTGGTTTCTCGCGGTACTGAATTAGCATGGCCAGTGGACCCTGCGGTTGTTATTCCAGTTTAATCTCTTGCTTTGTTCGTTATATATCGGGGGTGGTGTAACAGCCACCCTTTTTAAAATTAAAAGATATGTTTAAAGTAGACGAAAAATTCTTAAATTGTTTTGTTGTTTGTTCAAAATTTAAGGTTAACTTAAACGAGGCAACTCAAGAACAGTTGGAGCATCTTTACCATTTAGGTCACGAGGCTATAATTGTTGACAAAAAAAAAGTAAAAAACAAACAAGTAGATAATTTAGAATATGAAGAAATCAAACCTGAGGGCGAATAGAGTCCAAGCGAATCCTACCACCTCGAACAAAGTACACGCGTGGACTGGTGTTCAACTTGGCGTTCGCCCTTTTTTAGTTGATGATATATTTAGAGAACCTACAAAGGAATTTCTCGATACAACAGTCGTAGAGTATTTACCATTTAATACGTACGACCTTTGGCGTTTAGATAGGATTCAAGCTATCTGTAATAATTCGCCAACAACGGCATCAATCATTCAGCAAAAAGTTAATTATAGTTTAGGGGATGGGTTTTATAGCGTACCTGCTTCTTCTCTTAGTGTGCTATCAAGCCTTAAAGAACAAAGATTAGAAAACCAGACAATAACGATAGAGCAAGAACAAGAAATAAACGACTTTTTGTCTAATGTTAATTTTGAGAATGAAAGTATCGAGGAACTTAGCGGAAAAATTTTCAAAGACTTTGCAAGTTTTGGTAACGCTTTTATCGAATTGCAGCGAATTAAGGTAGGTAAAACGTTAAAATATACAATGCGTTTGCTACCTATTACTTGGTGCAGACCTAAAAAAGCTGACAAGGATGAATTATACCCTACTCATATAGGCATAAGTTCCGAGTTTGAGGAACATTATGTAATAACTCCTAAAGACCCTATTGATTTACCTTTGTTCCCACACTTTGAAAAGTTTGATGGTGTTGAAAAATCTATTATACACTTAAAGAACTACGAACCTACATTGGTTTACTGGGGTATTCCTGACTGGGTAAGTGCAAAGATATGGTCTGAGTTAGAATATCGTATTCCTAAGTTCAATCAAAGTAAGTTTGAAAACGGTTTCACACCGAGTGCAATTATATCTTTATACGGTTCGACTAACCAAGAGGAGGCACAAGAAGTAGTAAGGGCGATGCGCGATTGTTTTACCGGTACTGGAAACAATTCTAAGATGTTTATTCAGGCTTTAAGAGATAACTCTTATAAGTCAGATGTTCAAATTTTAAATAATAGCTATGATGGTGAATTTATGCAATTACAAACCATTGCACAACAAGCTATCATATCGGCTCATCGTTGGACTATGAGTTTGACTGGTCTTAGAACATCAGGTAGCTTAGGTTCTAATCAACAAATAAGAAGTGAGTTTGATATTGTTTACAATACGGTAATTAGACCGACACAAAGACTATTTTTAACTAAGTTTTTAAATCCAGTTATTCAGGATGCAGCTACATTCTTTGGTAAGAATTGGTCTAATATAGCTTTGGATATTGCTAAACCTATGCCAGTCTCTTTTGCTGGAGATTTAGATATTAAGTCAGTATTGACAATGGATGAACAAAGAGCGGAATTAGGATTCCAACCTTTACAGAAAGAAAATACTGGCTTAGATACACAACCTTTACCTGAACAAAAACTTGGCGCATAATGAGTTTAATTAAACCACAAGAAGTAGTTAATACAGGCATATATAGAGCCGCTCCAGTTAATACACGTTTTGATATTAACATTATCAGTCCTCACATACAAAGTGCTGAGGAACGTTTTTTAGTTCCTATTTTGGGAACAGCTTTGTATAATGACATGGTAGCTAATCAAAATGCGAATGTAAGTAATTACAATCCAGATGCTGGTCCTATTGTTCAAAAGTTTCCTACCAATCCAGCCTATGAATCATTATGGACTACCTACGTTTTAAGATACTTAGGTTATGTTATTTACTACGAGGCACTACCTTATTTAACGTTTCAAGTTAGTAGTAAAGGTATCTTTACAAATGATAGTGAGTTTGCTACAAATGGTGGTCTGGCATCGGTTAAGTTTATGCAGGATAATACCCTACAAAAGATAGATAATTTAAAACCATTAATAGAAAAATACCTTTGTGATAACAAGAATACTTTGCCTTTGTTTGATTCTAAACATTGCGATTGCTATAGCTGTGAGAATGATGATAATTGCGGTTGCGGTTATGGTCACGAGTGCGGTTATTTTTTAAGAGCAGGGTTCTACTGTAGAACTTGCAGAACACGTAAAAACAATTCAACAAATATAATATTATACTAAAATGAATATAATTAAAACTGCAAGTGGGAACGTTATTCTGACTGATGCAAGTGGAAACGCTACAAAGGTTTTGATAAATGTCAATAGCTTAGAGTTAGTTAATGATAATGAGATAATAATTAAGTACGGTTTCAATCAATGGACATCTATCATTGTAAGTAATGTAGATAATACTCAAATAGAACCAGCAGGATTGGTGGCATTCAATGGAGATGCAAATGATTTGATTAGCTTATTATCAGGCTCTTTTTTTTTTGAGTTAAGTATCAGCCAAAAGACTAACTTTACTGTCAATGGCGGCACGATAGGTGGAATACAGCCAACGTTTAGCGGTGCGCCTATGTTTAGTGGTAGTTATGTTAAGATAGGTAATGTAGTACATTTTGAAATACAAGTTGACTTTGATAATATAACTAACTTTGGTACTGGTCAGTATTATGTTGAATTACCTTTTGAGGCTTGTTGTAATTATCAGTTAAGAGATGGATGTATTCACGATACTTCAACGGCAAGGCAGTATTCAATAAGTGGTCACGTTGACAATGGTAGTAAGGTTTTGACTTTGAATTATATTGGTACAAGTGGTAGGGATGAACCGTTTACGCATCAACAACCTTTTGTGTTAGATACGACAGATAACTTTCATATTGCAGGAACTTATATGGTAAATTAAAAATAGATAAAATGAATATAGTAAAACAATCGACTGGAAATGTAGTATTGACTGACACGGCTGGAAATATCTTAAAAGCATTTGTTAGTGTTAATGCTTTGGATGTAGTAAGTTCTAATGAGATAGTTATTAAGTATGGTTACAATCAATGGACTTCTATCTTTGCTGACCAGATTGATAACACTCAGGTAGAACCTGCAAGTGCTATTCCTTTCAATGGAGATGCTTATCAATTAGCTACGTTATTAAGTTCTGATTTTTTTTTTGAAGTAGGTGGGAGCTCACCAGTTGTTCCAAGTGATGGATATAGTATTATTGTAAAAAGTGCAAATCAGGATGTTAATAATACAACATTAACAAATGATTCAGATTTACAATTTAACGTTGTTGCTGGTGGGAATTATTTAATAGAAATGACATTGGCTACAAGTTCAGATAGTTCATTGAATGATTACAAATTTGCATTTGGTGTGACATCAGGAACTATAAATGGAGTAGGCAATATTGTTTGTCGTAATGCTTCAAATTCAGCTACTGTTACTGCTATAATAGCTACAAGTACAAACGTTACAAATAGTGTAGTAATTGGTCAAAATACTGGTAGTATTCCAAATGTATCAGGTATAGTTACCGCTACTGTTAATTTTGGATTTTACGCTTCAGCTGATGCTGTATTAAATTTCAAATTTGCATTAAATTCTGGTTCTACAACTGCGAGAACGTGGAAGGGTTCGATTTTAAAATATAAAAGATTAGACTAAAATGAAATTATTAAACGATATTTTAAACGTACTACATACGGTAATACTTACACTCATAACATTCTTTGCTCCTATTCACGGAGTTATTTTGACCGTGATTAGCTTTGTATTATTCGATACTGCAATAGCTTACTGGAGGGTCAAAAAGACTGGTTTAAAATGGACAAGTAAGAAATTGAGAGTAGGCTTAGTTCAAAAGTCAATTACTTATGTAGCGCTTATCGTATTGTTTTTTTTAATGGATAAGTTTATTCTAAACGAATTTGTAAAAACATTTATAAATATTGACTATTTTCTGACAAAAGCATTAACTTTAGTATTCATATTTATTGAGTTTACTTCCATAGATGAGAGTTATACGATAGTCAGAGGTAAGAGTATATTTCAAAGTCTTAAGGAATTGATAGGTAAGGCTAATGACATAAAGAACGACCTTAAGAATAAGAACGAGGATAAAGAAATATAAGATATAGACCGTGTTTAATTGATAGGGTAGCCCCGTAAGGCTATCCTTTTTTTTATTTATTTTTAAAAAAAGATAACAAAAGTTTGGTAATTAAAAATATTAGTTTTAAATTTGTGAACACTTTTAAACAAAGTAAGATATGAAAGAACAAATATATTGGACTACAAAAGAAGGTAAAAAAATATTAGTCGATGATATGACTGAAAGCCATGCAAAAAATACTTTAAAAATGATATTAAGAAACTTAAATAATATCGTAATAAAAGAAGCACTTGGCAAAAAGAAAGTTGAATTTAAATTAAATGGAGATATGGCTAATCAGTTTAACGATAGTTATTATGCTGATGGAGATGATGACCTACATGATGAAACATACAATGATTTTTTAACTTTTAATAAATTTTAATTTAAAACATGGAAACGCAATACACAGAAGAGCAACTAAACGAATTATATCACCAATTAGAAGTTGAGGCTTATTATGCAGAAATGACAGAAGCTGAATACTACGAATTACAAATGTACTGCAATGATTTTTGATTTCTACGTTAATAACTGCAAGGTCACTATGGAAGTATTTCACGAATACAATACTGAAACCGACAAGCACACTTTTGACTTTCAAAGTATTCACATTGACGATATATTTTTTCCAGATGTTGACGATGCTTTATTGATATTAGGTTTATCAGTTAATCAGTTTACAAATATAGTTTTAAATCGATTTTTTTCACTTAATTAAATTACACATTATGCACTCACACACATTTATCGAAAACGGTCACGAGGTATTAGTGACTGCTGAATTTGAGAAAGGTTACAAGGCTACCAGATACGAACAGGGCGAACCTGACTTTTGGGTTATTCACGAAATCTATATTGATGGAGTTGAAGTTGAAAACCTTGACTTTGTTGCTCACATTTTAGGTATGCAGTCTTATAGACAGTTTGAACTTGAAGTTAATGACTTATTTAACGATGTTCACCGTGACTGGGTAAATTACATTCTTTATAACATTAAACCATATTAAAAATGAACACAACACACTTAAACGCGGATTACTTCCAGAGCGAACAAATTACGGAACTTATTCCAGCACTACTAAAATTCCAAATAGCATTTGACAAAGCAAGTCTTAAAAAGGATGCTAAGAACGAACATTTGAGAAATCAATATGTAAGTTTAGACAACTTGTTACACGTTATTAGACCCTTACTTTCGGATTGTGGTTTGGTAGTGGTACAACAATTGGCTGGAGAATATATGACTACGGTATTATATCATTCAAGCGGTCAGTATTTAGGTGCTAATATGCCGTTCAATCCTATGAATGGTAATAAGGGTACAAATGCACTTCAAGAATTAGGAGGTGGCATTACTTATGCAAAGCGTTACTCACTTGGAGCGTTACTACAAATTAGTGTCGATGTCGATACTGATGCCAATAATAGCCCTATCCAAAAGGAACAATTGACAAAAGCGGTAAAAAAGAAAGTTGAAACTACTGCCCAGCTTAATAAGTTAGTTGACTGGATAGCTGAAGACCTTTCAAGGCGTGACAAAATTACACAATTGTACGATTTGAATAGTGGTCAGTTACAATGGATTGATGGTGAACTACAAAATAGGTTCTAATCGTTACAAAAACAAGCCTATTTTAAAAGATAATTACTTTTCGATAGGTATATATAGTTTTAAATTTTAAATAGCACAAATCAAAGATTTTATGATAGATATAAAGAGTAAAAAACTTATCTATGACCAGATAATGGAATACTGCAAAGAGAACAATATTAAGATAAAAGATTTTTATAGTAGTATTGATATGACCGATGTCGGATTCCGTAAAACGTGGTCTAAGAAAAATCCAAAGAGTATAGAGACGCTAATCGATATTATTAACTTTATAGACAAGAACAAAAATGACTGATATAATTTTAGCTTTGATTATAGTAATATTATTTTGTTGGTGGTTTAAACAGTTTGAAGATGTATATTAAATTAACAGATAGCTTAAGACAACAAGTTATCGAAGATTACAAAAACGGTTTAGGGAAAAAACAACTATTTGATAAGTATGGTTGTTCTATGTCCTCAATTTGTGTTATACTTGCTGATGTTCACACGCCAAGAAAGTTATTAAGTAAAACCGATAAGGCTAATATCGTTAAAGACTATTTAGCTGGTATATCATTTGATGACTTGGCTAAAAAGTATAATGTAACCAAATCTACTATCTTTAAAAATACTGAAAAATGTAGGGAGGTTATACGTAATATAAAGATAAAGGCTTTGAATGGTAAAATTGTTGAAGGCGTAATCGAGGACTATAATAACGATATGTTAATAGCTGATATATTACAAAAATATGGGTTAACTGGTTACTCTTTAAAAAAGATAATCAAAGAAAATAACCTTAAGCGTAAACAGATAAGAAGTAAGAAGGGAAGTATCTACGATATTAGATACAAAAATTATACTGACTTATTTGCAGTTCCTTTCACATTCTCCCATACTGGTATGGATGGGCAAAATGTTTATAAATTCATTGGCACTATTAAAAGTAGAACTATGTACATTGAATTGATAGAGTTAAACGGTGAGTGGATATACCATTGCGAGAACAATAAAGGATTGGTCTGTGACTCAAGGATAAGCAATAGGACTTATGATAGTATTGATGCTTGTAAAAAGGCTTTGAATGAAAGTCTGGAGCGTAAAAAATATTTTAAAAAGTAGTATTAAAATTTGCTTATATCTGAAATAGTTGTTATTTTTAACTATCAATTCAGACGGAATCTTATTTTAATTAGGAGCAGTAGTTAAAATAAGTAAAAATAAATAGGTTATCAAGCCCATTCAGATTTAGTGTACTGCTCCTACACTAAGTTTGTTTGGGCTAATTTATTTTATATATATGAAAAAATTATTTATGACAGGTATTTATAGTAATATTTATACATTAGTTGATGATGATGATTATGAAAAATTATTAAAATACAAATGGTATTATAATTCAAAAAAAATTTATGTAAGTGCTTATATAAATAAAAAAATGATTTATTTACATAGATATATTATGAATATAAATAATATAAATATTGATAATTTACAAATAGATCATATAAACAATGATAGACTTGATAATAGAAAAATAAATTTAAGAGTATGTACTAATTCAAACAATACTTTAAATAAAAAATTATCAAAAAGAAATAAAACAGGTTATAAAGGTGTCGTTAATTTTAAAAATTCAAAATATATATCACAATTATATTTTAAATATAAAAGAGTTTTTTTTAAAATTTTTGATAATCCTATTGATGCTGCTAAAGCATATGATGAACAAGCAAAAAAATACTTTGGCGAATTTGCACATTTAAATTTTAAAGATTAAAATATGAACATATTAGAATTACTTAGTTCAAATTCCTATTTAACAGTTAATAAAGCATTGGCAAGGAAAGTAGGTTTAGAAGCTGCTACTTTATTTGCAGATCTTGCAGGTTCACAATTGTATTGGAATAACCAAAAGGAATTGGAATATTCAGAATGGTTTTTTAGAACGCGTGAACAAATTGAGGAACAGACAACCCTTTCAGCAAAGGTTCAATTAAGATGTATTAAGATATTAGTTGACGCTGGTTTAGTTCAAACTAAACTAAAAGGTTTACCAGCAGTAACACACTATTTAATTGCTGAACAAGAAGTTACAAACCTATTTAACTTGATAAGCCAAAAGGGTTCACCAAGTTACTCCCAAACGGCGCAACTTGATACTACCAAAGGGAGCATAATAAAGAATATAAATAATAAGAATATAAATAATGATAATATAAATATAAATAAAGAAAGTTCTTTTGTTGAAAAAATTGAAGATTCAGTTGAGGATGTGAAATATTATTTTGAGACCAGTCAGATATTAGAACTCCTTACAGAAAAAACCAAAGCGAAATATAAGATTCCTAAGTCTAAATCTTTACTTTTGCGTTATGGCGCATACAAGTTAATCAAAGAACGTTTAGATGATGGCTCAACGCTGGAAGAATGTATCAAAGTTATTGAGTCAAAGTACAACGAATGGAAAGGTACTGAATTTATGAGATACTTAATACCAGAGACAATATTCCGAAAGTCTAATTTTGAGAAGTATCTTACACAATCACAAATCCAAATAGAAAATAATTTATCACAAACACAAAAACCATTAATCGATGACAAAGGAAATTACGCAAACACAGATGCAGGTAGGGAACTCTTTATTTCTAACATTAGAAAACGTGCAGAACAAACTTTCAGAAAGTAAGTCTGAAATCAAAACTATGATTTTAGGATATGAAAGTCCTATCCGAAATATGAGTAAAGATGACATCCTATCCTCACTATCAATAGCACTACCAATTTGCGCAGAATTGTATTGTGGCATTCGCAAAAGTGAATTTAACGAAACAGTAATGGTTGAAGCAATACAATTTATTTATAACTATTACGGCGAACTTGGAGCAATCGAAATCAAACAGGCTTTTGAAATGGCTTCTGCTAACAAGTTTGAGAAAGTAGATATGAAAGCCTACTATGGTCAGTTCAATATATCTATGTTAGGCGATATACTTTCAGCTTACAAGTCAAAGCGTAATAACGTAATGAATAAAGTAATTAGCGAACACGAAAAAAACGTAGCTGGGGATACTTTCTGGAGTGAAGTGGAACACAAAAACTATTTAGCGCGTCAAAAAGTAATCGCTCAATTCAAAGAACAACTTAACAAAAAACAAAAAGGTTTACAACTTGACTATAAACACTGGGATGAACTTTGGATGTACTGGGCAAAGATATTAGTTGACCAAAAAATAGTTGAACTACCTGAAGTTCGCAGGCGTCAACTTTGGAATGATGCCAAAGATATAGTTCTAAAAAGGTTAAGAAAAACGGCTGGTAGCTTTGAGGACTTTTACGAGGCAAAATCTGCCAGACTTCAACTTAAAAGTTTAGAAAACAGAACCGACCAGACACTTCAACAAAAGGCTGAAGTAATTTATACTAAGCTATTCGTTTGGGAATTTTTAAAGTAAACGTATTTATTAAACGTATCGCTTTAATAAGGTTAAACCTGACAATAGAACTATGAAACGTAGTAAACGTATTACTTGACAAAGTACACGTATTTGTTAACTTAAAACTTTACAAAATGATTTACAAAATGTTCTTAATGTACTTTCTATTATCCTTAACTTCAGATATAGAACCTAAAAATAATAAGGAATATATGTACAAATATTATCCAATATCTTTATATTGTGAAATGAAATACGGCATACCTGTATCAATACAATTTGCACAAGCTATTCAGGAATCTGGAGGCGGTCGCTCAAACATAGCACAAAACTCAAATAACCACTTTGGTATAAAGTATTATAAGAATGCCTACAAAGGAAAATATTATACCGACAGGCGAGGTATCAAATGGAGGGCTTATGATAGTGTTATTGAATCCTATATCGACCACGCAAAGTTTTTAAACCAGCATTACAACAAAGTATGTTTTAAAGACTATACTCATTGGTCAAAATTAAAAGGATACGGAGAAGTAAACTATTGGAATATTATAACGCAAATTATTAAACAAAGCAAATTATATAAATATGACATTCAACAACATCCAAATTAAATTTACTGCTGATGTACCTAAATTGGTAGTCAAAGGCAAAGTAAAAGTACAAATAGAAATTGATGACAAGCCAGACCATTACAAGCCATTAGAGGCAAAGCGAATGAAAATAACCTGTTATGACTTTGAACTACAAGATAGGTTAAAAATGTACGCTAATCGTAATCCTATAATACTTAAGGAATGGTCATTATAGGAATAGACCCTGCAATGCGGAAAAATGGATTCGCTCTTTGCCTACACGATACTGAAGACAATAGTCTTGACTTTATTGTAATGGAGTTTACAGACTTTATTTTCTACGTTACAAGTCTACCAGAGGGCGAATATCTTTTTTGCGTTGAGAATAGCAACCTACAGAACCTTAGTTTTGATATGCGAGGGAATAAAAACATCGTGGCCAGAAAGTCAAGGAACGTAGGTATGAATCAGGCAGTCAGCCAGTTAACTTGTGACTATCTTAAAAAATGTAATTACAATGTAATTGAGTTAAGTCCTAAGCAAAAGGGCGATAAGATGACTAAGGAAACGGCAAAAGTATTACTAACTCAATTTTCAGAGGTAAATAATTACAAAGGATTAGTGTCAGAGCAAGACAAAAGAGACGCTTTTAAGCTGGTTTTACTGGCTATTTCAAAAAATTATTAAAAAAAAGATAACAAAAGTTATATAATGTAAATAAGTCTTTTTAAATTTGTCTATCAATTTATTTTTACACACACAAAACACACAATTATGACACACAAACAAGAAGCAATTAACAAGCAGGTTTACAAAAACTATTTGCTAATTAAGGAGTACCAAAAGCTTTACTATTCTGGCATCCTATCAAACGAATTTTTAGATAAGCTAATTGATAGACTTATCGACAATTCAATTTATTTAATCAATCCAGAACCATCTGATGCTTTAATTAACTATTTTAACTTAATTGTTGAAACGGATTCTAACTACTATGAGGATACATTATTTGACGATTTAAAAGAATATTATGGACAATAGAAAAAAACTCGCGGATATTTGGCTTTTAATTTCCTCACTTAATTGTGTCCGATATGCAATAGCAGAACTCAATCCAGCTACTATGCCACCACAAAGCAAAGTAAAGTACAAAGGTTTAAAAATATACATCGAAAACTTTTTGAATAGTATGCAACTTCACTTAGATGTTGACAAACGCAAAAGATTAGTAGATACCAACTTTGAGAACGTAGGTGCAATGGTGGAAACTATGGCGTGTTTGGCGCATATACCATTGGATAAGATAGAACCATTTTTAGAAAAAGTCAACGAACTGGCTTTTGAAACCGTAAAACAAGCAACAGATGAAACAAACAGCATTAGGTGAGTTAATAGCGTACTATAAAAAAGCACAGCATACAATGCCTTACGATGTTCTATGTATGCGATTAGCAGATAAAATAATGGAACTTCAAACCTTAGAACGCGAACAACTTATTAAGGCTTATGAACAAAGGGCAATAGATGTCGAAGAGCGCAATCTTAGAAATGGAGAACAATATTTTGAACAAAACTATGTTTAATTATAAAATTAAAAATATGAGAAATACTATGTTGCAAGAAATTAGAAAGTATGTTGAAAACCAAGGAACACTTGTACAAGAGGATAAATTTGACCAAGTACCTGTTCATCATCTTTCAGAACCTGTTAAAGCTAGAGATAAAAATATATTTTATATTGGCTCTGATGCCGTTTACTCCATTGAGGGGATTAGGCTTGCTTATTCGGATTTAAAAAATAACGAAATTAAGGATGTGTATGATAGATTATAGCCTAATAGAAAAGTTTAAAAATAGAGATGTGAAAGCAAAAAGCATTTTTACTATTAAAGAAGTGAGTAAAAATACAGCTAACTCATTTGTTGCAAAATACCACTACTTAGGCGATGCCGTACACCCATTTCCAAAATTCTGGATAGGTATGTTTTTGTATAACGATTTAGTTGGTGTTGCCATATACGGGCTACCACAAGGTATTTCTGCTGTAAAAAGTTGGTTCGGGATGAAGAATGAAAATACAGATATTATAGAGCTTACCAGATTATGTTTGTTGCCAGAATTAAATGGCAGTAATTCAACAAGCTATTTATTAGGCAATAGCATAAAAATATTAAGAAGAGAAAAAGTAAGAGCTGTGACGACATTGGCAGATAGTAGTAAGCACGTAGGTAGCATTTACCAAGTATGTAATTTTAAATACTACGGGCAAACAGATAAAAAAACAGATTTTTATTGTGCTGATGGCAGATTAAATCCAAGGGGAAAAACAAAACATTTAAGAGGTGTTTGGCTACCTAGAGCCACCAAGCATAGATATTGTTATTTGTTAGATAAAACTCTTAAAATACTTTTAAATGAAGAAAATAGACCACAAGTTACAGAAACACACATACCAGAATGTTGTGGTGGTGTAAATAAAGTGTTTGATAAAAGGTTTAATGAGTGGTACACTTGCCCAAAATGCACTAACGAAATTAAATTGATAGAAAAAGAATGGGAAGAAAAAAGAAAAGAAAAAGAGAATGAAGCACCAACGTTGTTTAGTAAACCGAACTAAGCACTTGTGGCTAAATAATGGCTAATCGCAATGCGCATATATTACTAATTTGGCTGTATAAGCCTGATAAAATAATTTAATTTATAAATTTAAAACTATGAAAGCTACACTTGAATATGACTTATCCGACTTCGACAAAGACGACAATATGCACTTTAAAATGGCAACTAAGGCTTCAGATTATTATTGGGCATTATATGACTTCAAGAATGCTAAAAAAGGTTTAGAGTGGGAACTGGATACTAATACTGAAATGGATAGATATGAAGTATTAGAGAAAGTATTTCAAAAATTCTGGTTTATTATCGATGACCATAATATAACCTTTGAACACTAAAAAGAATGCCACCAATCCAGAGCGGAGAAGTGGCATCTTTTTTTCACACAAACACACATTGTGTCAAATATAAACAAATTTGTTTGATATTATAAACTTTTTATATATTTTTGTTTCAAATAACGTACAATTATGGCAAAAAAACAAACAGTTCTATTTATCGATGCAGGTCACGGTGGCTTAGACCCTATGACAAAAGAATATTTAACACCTGCTACGATAGGAAAAAAGACCTTACACACAAACGGTAAAGCGTACCATTATAATGGTTGGTTCTATGAAGGTCACTTTAATAGACAGATAGCAAACGAATTCATAACACTTGCAACCGCTGAAGGTTTTCACTGCATTCCGGTATTCCACCCTTTCAAAGATAATAACCTTAAAGAACGAACTGACAATGCTAATCAAATATATAGCCAGTTAAATCAAAAAGCATTATTTCTATCATTTCATAGTAACGCTGCTGGAGTAGGCACAGCACCACAAACAACAGCTGAAGGTGTATGTTCATTCGTTTATAAGTTAGGTAGTCAAACAGCAAATCTTGCGCAAGTTATGACGCGCGAAATGGAAAAAATATTTGACAAGTATGGTAGTCGTAGACGTGCTGGTTTAGTATTTGATAATCCTTTGCATATTACAACCCATACAACGATGCCAGCTATTCTGTTAGAACTCGGATTCTTTGACAACC
>Ga0247724_1000131_pt1 | contig 19281 bp, 16 predicted proteins | sample OKSTACKMC2E_FD_182776 | JGI IMG/M metagenome (GOLD analysis project Ga0247724, IMG submission 182776) | Subsurface sediment microbial communities from gas well in Oklahoma, United States - OK STACK MC-2-E | ecosystem: Environmental > Terrestrial > Deep subsurface > Rock core/Sediment | place... | reverse complement strand
CGACTTTACAGCACTCTGTCACCCGAGTCAGGCAACAGGTGGAGTCATCAATTCATACTGTCTTGCACAATGCGGGTGTCGTAACATGAGCAGTATCGTATTTTTCCTCGACAGGTATCCGAATTTATCGGAAACATTTGTCTCCGACCAAATTACCGGCTTATTAACTCGGGGGGAAAATATTCGTATCGTCGCAATCTGCGGCGATCCCGGCGAAATTTCCGCAGAACTTGAAGAACAGTTCCAAATGTCCGGTCGTGTGCTCTATTTGACCAAGCCTCGTCCTCCGCGATGGAATGCAATCTTCAGGGCGCTGACAATTTTCAGGCATCTGGGCCAACATAATGTCCGACAAGCCTTACGTTCGGAATTATTTGGCCCCTGCAGTAAAAAAGGCTTCTTAGCCGAAATTGTCAGTAACTGGCCGACTCCGATCCATGCTGACGTGATCATCAGCCATTTCGGCACTACGTCTGTCACTGCGCTCGCGCTTCAAAAGCTCGGGTTATTGCAGGGCCGCCTATTACCGATTTTTCATGGATATGATGTATCGCAATACGAGGTTCAACAACTCTATAGTCAATGGTACCGGAGCTTGTTCTCGGCAAGCAGTAAAGTACTGGCCATCAGTCAATTATGGCTGCAGCGTTTGCAAACTATGGGGTGTCCGCCTGACAAGTTAATGCTGTTGAGAATGGGGGTGGACCTGAACAAATTCAGATTTCGTCCGAGATGCTCCCCACAGGGCGCAATTTCCATCATATCAGTCGGTCGGCTCACCGAGAAAAAAGGTTTCATCACCGCCTTAAAAGGCATACGGGTGGCGTTGGATCTTGGCGTAAAGTTACGCTACACGATTATTGGCGACGGTCATCAAAAGCCGTTGCTGACAGACCTGATTAACAAACTTGATATTGCCGAAAGTGTCACGCTGACAGGTTCAATTGCGCCGGCATTGTTACCCCAGTACCTGGAGCAAGCTGATATTTTTATGCTGACCAGTGAAACGGCTGCCAATGGCGACATGGAAGGCATTCCGGTTTCGCTGATGGAAGCAATGGCAACCGGCCTCATCACAGTATCAACTTACCACAGTGGTATCCCGGAATTAATTACCCATCAACAAAGTGGTTTTTTAATCGCCGAGCGCGACGAAAACGCCTTGGGTCATCTGCTACGTGATATCGCTATCAGGCATTATGACCTCGAGCAGATTCAACAGGCCGCCCGAAATAAAATAAGCCATGAATTCAATCAGCAATTCTGGGTCAACAGACTTCAACAAATATGCAGCGAGCTTGTCAATGCGCCGTGATGCATTATGGACCTCTGTTGCGACTCTGCTCTCAGTCAGTGCACAACTTGGCATCATGCTATGGTTAAGCCAGAGTGGAAATCTCAATTTGATTGGGCAATTAGCCATCCTGGCAATAGTGCTTGGTTTTGCCGGATATCTGCAAGATCTTGGGATTGCCAATTTTATTATCAGTGAGCCCGATTTAAGCAAAAGCCAAAAAAGCCAGTTATTTTATCTCACGCTTACCCTTGCTGCCGCCAGCGCCTGCATACTCACCATGGCCGCCCCTTTCATCGCCAAGTTTTATCAGGAACAAAGTCTTGTTCTTTACCTGCAAATGATCGCTATCCAGATCTTTATTCAAGGGTTTGGTAATCAGCCGCAAGCAATTCTGATCAGACATCACAAACTGCAAAACCTGGCCGCAATCGACATCATCAGCAGAGTTGTCATGCTGATCTCGTTCATTGCGCTGCAGCAATACAGCAGCGGCATCATGGCATTTGTCTTGGCAAACCTCATCTTTACGCTGCTTCGGACTGCCCTGTTGTTACAGCATTGCTGGCACGAGATATTTTTACATCCGGGTCCGGTTGAGTGTGCATTTCTGAGACGGGCAATTCGCTATGGACTGTTCCAAAGTGGCTCTCAAATCATCGGTTATTTCCGACACCGATTAGATCAGTTAATACTCGGCAAAATGATGGGATTGGAAAATCTTGGACAGTATTCTATGGCCAGAGAGATCACCCAACAGCCATTCAAGGTATTGAACCCGGTCATTACCAGACTTTTTTTACCCCGATTTACAAGTCATTCAACACAACAACTTCGTCTGGAGCGTGCATTACAACTCAGTCTGCGCTCGCATCTGATAGCGTTTTCAGCACTCGCATTGTTTTGTGTGAGTAGTCTCAAATACATCTTACCGGCTCAGTTTTCTGATGTGTCATTACTGGTTATTGCCCTGCTGCCTTACGCTGTTTTAAAAGCTCCAGGTATGGTGTTCGCAGTACAGGCGCAAAGCACCGCAAATGTGCATCGTGAATTCTATTGGAATCTTTGGAGCAGCCTCGTCACTATCCCCTTATTGATCGTGATTGCGGCACAGGATAGTTTGCTGACCGTCGCTTTGATATTAAGTCTTTGGCAAACCCTGATGACGTTCGCAGCATTGCGTTACTTCGTCGATTCGCAGGAACACCGGGCCCATTGTAATCCGCTGATTATTCGGTTCACTGCCGGGAGCTGGAGCTGTTGCCTGTTGCTTATTTTTCTTTTAACTATGGCTCCTGTATGAAAGTCGCGTTTAGTCATCAATTTGTTGTTTCCAAAACATCATACTCTTTGCCTGTAGAGTGGCCCTGGCGGGATTTGGGTGAACTGCAGCTTGCCACTGCAGATGATTTGCCTGTTGTCGAATTGATAAACGAGCACAACAGCATCTTTGCAGTGCTTTTGGGCTGGCCCATCGATACCGTCTCACAAAGAATCTTGGCTGGGACCATCAAGATACAAGCAACGCAGTCAAATACTTTCGAGCAATTGCTGCTGACACTTGCCGGGCGCTGGCTGGCTATCAATTTGGAAAACGAAAAAATTTACGCGGACGCGATGTCTTCACAAAGTGCCGTATTTCATGCCAGAAGACGAATTGTCTGTTCATCTGCCGCTTTGCTTCCTGCAGAGCTTCAGCTGATGAACGAAAACATGTCTCAACGGATGAATGTCGGACAATCTGAAAACTTTTATCCGTTTGGAGTTTTGCCACAATCGGATGTGAAGCGCCTGCTTCCCAGCCATAAAATCAGTCTGAAAACCGCAACAATCAGTCGCTACTGGTGGCCGTCTCCCGAAAACTGGCATGGACTCGAACATGCGGCAGATATCATTTCTACACAGGTTCGCGGAACTATCCATGCTTGTGTCAACACCTATCCGGTCCGACAAGGCCTCAGTGCCGGCTTCGAGACGCGTCTGATGCTAGCGTGTAGCAAAGCATATCATCAACATATTAAATTCTGGACTCGGGCAGAGACAAAACGCGGCAGTCAGCTCGATCAGTTAACAGCCCAAGCGCTGAGCGCCAGATTTGGTCTGAATTACGAGTTGATTTCAACTGCGCTGCAGACAAGCGATACTCCAGAGCAATGGTTACACCGCACTGGTCATTGTGTTGGTGGTGGAGCACTACAGAATCGCCATCTCATCGATAGTATTCATCAAGTCTATATTGCACTGACAGGGATCGGAGGAGAGACCTGTCGGGCATTTTATTGGCCGTCGCGGCAGTTACCTCGCAGGTTAAATGTGGAGCTGCTGCTTAAACTCGCAGGACTGCCGCCGTTGGATGAATTTATTGCAGCAGGGAAATTATATTTACAGGATATCAGTCATCTGCCTGTCCACGTGCAGCTAGGCCTGTTTTATCTGGAAAATCGGGTTTCGGCTTATGCCTCACCGCATAAATATGGTAATCAGCACGGGATCATTTTTATTTATCCATTAAACCACCATGACACAGTCAACCAAATGTTGATTTGTCCACAAGCTTTACAACTCAAATCAGCACTCCATCGACAGGTCATCAAACAAAATTGGCCGGAAATTGAACAATTACCTTACAATTTGCCGCTACATCCGGTACTCAGATATCTCACTCAATTCAAGAAGCTTATGACTCGTTGTAAATCAGCCTTGTACTTCTGGCGTTTAAAAAGACGATTCAAAGCGAACTGACAAATGTGTGAGTAACCGATTTATATAGTGGTCAACGGGCTTTAGCCATGTATCTGCAGCCACACTCAGGAACTCACTACTTCCATGTAACGTTTTTCAAAGGTTTCGTGATAATAGTTTGCATAATCCTTCAGCCATAGACTTCTGGCTTGCTCTCCGCGTATTTTTAAAAGTAATGGGTCTAAAGCCAACAGAAATTGTCTTAACTCATCCTCAGTATCGCCAATAGTAAAGCCGGTAGACCACTGCTCAACTAATACTCCTGGAGGAGTGTGTGCTGACGTCAGCAATGGTTTACCGAAATATAAATGCTCGTAGTATTTATTTGGTGCAGCATATCTGTGGTTTGGATTCGATAAGTAATACAAACCGAGATGCAGGTCACTGAAAGACATTATTTGCTCCGCCTTCCCGTAATCTAAAGCACCTAAAAAATATATATTTGGATGAAGCTTCGCGTAGCGAGATACCAGTGAGTCCAATGGACCTGCACCAGCAATAATGAAAACTAAATCAGGCATAGATACAGCACAGTTCAGCACATGCTCAAGCCCCCTGACTTTCGGTTCAAGTATGCCTACGTAAGACACAACAGCTCGTATTTGTGAGCGACATGAAGTAATAGCCTGCAGCACAGCATTTAGTTTTTCAGATTCGTCTTGTGTTCCCGGCGTAGCAGATGAACCAAAAAGCGGCACATTTTCAATAATCAGCAGGTTATTTGTCGATTGCAGCTGATACTGCGTTATACGGCACTCGCTGGGCAGAATTGCAAAATCAGCCTTGTGCATGATGCAGGTTTCAATACGGTCAACCAGGTATTTTAACGGATAACCAATAACACGAGAGTCCGAATATCTGTCGTAAGAATCAAACACCAATGGACGTGAGAACAACTTTGAAAATAGAAAGCATGGCAAAACGGAATCAAAATCTGCACATTGAACCTTGCTGATGCTGTGTCTGTTTTTGACACAATAGGCAAAAACAGCCAAATTCCAACGGATCAGCTTTAAAACGTTTGAATACCGACTTCCGCTGCGCGCAGGCAAGGCAAAGTAATCAGTGTCAGAGAGAGCATCTGATAACGCATGCTGAGATGCAGTTCTGTCCCAACAAAAAACCCGGTAGGACAGTTGCTTCGTTTTCATGAACGTCAGGTAGCGAACTAAGCGACCATCTGTGGCGGCCAACTGCGACCTTACGTACAATATTGCCCGACAATCGGCTTTATCCATCCTGCCATTCCTCTACAGCGCAGACTGGTGTCATTATATCTTATAGTGATGCAACATATTGATCTGTACTTGAATTTTATCTTAGCTACCATAGACGCAGTCGGCATGCGTCCAGAAAAGCTCTTCAAATCCGCCTGTAAATGTTATATCTTTTGCACCCCAAAGCTGGTGCGCCAGCAGCCCCTATTGAGTTGTTCTATGGCTTCTGCACTAGTCACTGTATTTATTCCTACCAAAAATCGCTTCGAGCTTTTTCAACGAGCACTGTTAAGCGTTATAAATCAACAGTATAGATACATAGAAGTGATCGTTATCGATGATGGCTCGGAGCAGACGATCGCAGAAAAAAATGAAGCTATTTGTCGACAGTATCCACAAGTAAAGTACCTGTTTAATCAGGTAAGCCAAGGCGCTTGTGCAGCAAGAAATAAAGCTATCGACACTGCAACGGGCGAATTTATCACCGGTCTGGATGACGACGATGAATTTGAACCAAACCGAATAACAAGATTTTTCGATTATTGGCAGAGAAATCCTGCTTACTCTTACCTCTGCTCTTGTTATGTCTTTCACTTTCCTGGAAACAGGAAAAAAGTCGGACTGCGTCGTGATAAAGTCATTACCTACTCTTCACTCAAACTGAAAAATGAAGTCGGCAACCAAATTTTCACAAAAACCGACTATATACGCCAGATAGGTGGCTATGATGAGTCATTAGTGGCATGCCAAGACTATGATTTATGGCTACGAATGACCAAAAAATTTGGCGACGCGTTTCGGCTGCGAGACACTAACTATCATATTCACACAGAACACGAGGCTCCGAGGATTTCAAATTTCGCGCAAAGGGAAAAGGGGCATCAACAGCTGATTGACAAACACGCCTCAGAATGGACAAAAGACGAGTTGAAGTGTCAGTTGTTTTACAAGGCTTTATTAAGTGGTGAGAGAAGCTTTAGTAAACTATCGCCGTGGTTAACAATACACACCTTACCGGTTTTCTTACTCTATAAACTTCGCAAGCTTTAAAAATAACAAGAGCTGACTCTATCTATGCAACTCAGATGCGTCACTACTTGACTTTCCGTTCTGAGCGGCGCTGCTGATTTGTCGCAGGTTATGATTGCTCCGGCAGTTCCTGTCCGGCTTTCAACCAATAACAAACCGCTAAAACCGGCGCTGACGTGAGAAATATCGCGACAACGAGATGCAATAGACCTGCAACATAGAGGCCGCTCACAGGTGCTAACCAGCCCAGATTATAGCCACTCACCAACAGACTCACTTTACTGTGGCTATGCCAACGACGGCTCAAAATTTGATAAGCGTGTAATTTGTGCGCAGTCCAGATCTTCTGGCCGCTGAATAGGCGTACCAGCAGAGTCCAACTCGCATCGAGGATAAACACCGACATCATCAACAAACAAGCCCACAACAATGGGACCGAATGTGATGTAACAAAGACCATCAGCAAAACAAAGACAGTGCCCAGAGCACCACTTCCTGCGTCTCCCATAAAAACAGAGCTGGTTGGAAAATTCCAAAATAGGAAACCAAGCATTACAGCTACCAATAGTCCGAAAACCAATGCCGGTCCTTCAAGTCCCTGCCAATAACATAACCCAGCCATTACAATCGCAACAGATATCGCCTGCAAAGTAGCGATACCGTCAATGCCATCCATAAAGTTATACAGATTTATAAACCACACAACAGCGAATACCAGTGGGAGCAATAGCCAGATGGATTCTGCACTATCAGCCACAACAGGATATGACAGTACGAACGCCACAGAGATTTGCGCTATCAGCCGACTGAGTACAGGCAGGCCATAAAGATCATCTAACATGCCGACCAACATCATGGCTCCGACCGCAACTAGCGACCAATGATGCAATGCAGGAATCAGTTGGACTTCAGAAGCGAGGTAAGTAAACAACAAGAACACTGAAACAAACACGACGCCACCACCACGCACCGTTGGTCTTGAATGGCTACTACGTGGACCCGGTATATCCTGTAAGATTTTCTGTCCGGCAAATCGGATCCACAGCCAGGTTCCGGTAAAAGTGACGATAAATGCAAGTAGGCTGAGCAACATCATGTGCGACACGATCCTTGATAATCTGCAGCCACCCTACGAATGATCTCCTCTGCACTTTGCTGAGGCTGCCAATTGATGAGGTCAAATAACTGATGGCTGTCCGCTTCTAATGTCAGGCAAAGTTTTTTATACATTTTTTTCTGCCCGATACAAGTCAATAACCCTTTTAGTAACCAGGCTGGAACATAAAAAAGTCTTGAAGTTTTTCCCATCCCCAGCGAGAGGTTACTCAGCAAAGTCGCTAAAGTTACCGCTTCTTTCTCTGCCGCAATTAAGGTGAAATCGCCTTTTAATGGCGTGCGGATCAAACGTAACAGGATCTGATTCAACGTGTCCGTGCCCAAAAATGACTTGCGGTTATTAAGACCGGCAAAAGGTAGCGGAATGCCTAGTGCAACTAACCGCAATAACTTACCAAAATTTCCCGGAGAATCGGCTCCGTAAACTAAAGGCAGACGCAAAACTGTGCAATTGTAGTGCCGGTTTGGTACGCTCAGTAGCGCGAGTTCTGCTGCCAACTTTGACTCTGCGTATGGATGATCCGGATGAACTATGCTATCCGGGCCAACGATATCTTCCCGACTACTGCCATAGACACCTATTGAACTAATAAAGATGAAGCTATTAATCCGCTGATGCGCGGCGGCCTGCGCCATCGCTCGAGTAGTTGCAACATTGGCTTCAAAAAAGCCTTCAACCTGCTGTTCGACCGGCAAATCTCGATGCGCAAGTCCAGCAAGATGAATCACAATATCGTCTGTCATGAGCAGATTTTGCCAAGCTGCCTCATTGCGAAAATCAGCAAGCTGACGCACGACTACCCCTTCAGGGACATCCCAGCCAAGCGGTTTTCTGACAACCAGCAACAATGAAATTTGCGGCTGCTCGGCTAAATATCTCACCAGATGACGGCCGATAAAACCACTGGCTCCAGTCAAAACGACTCTGGTCATGCGACCTCCAGTAGTTGGCGGTATAACGTCAGTAATTGCGAACCATTTTTTTCTAGTGTGAAATACTGTTCATATCGCTGTCGCGCAGAAATTCCCATTTTATGTCGTAACAGCGGGTCGCCGATAAGCTCCGTCAGACGCAGCCTTAAATTATTCGCATCCTGAGGCGCAACGAGATAACAACTGCCGCCCTCGATGACAAGCTCCGCCATGCCGCCTACTTGACTTGCTACCACAGGCAAGCCGGCACGCATTGCTTCAATCACGCTGACAGGCAAACTTTCGCTAAGGCTACTCAAAACAAAAATATCTGATTGCGCGAGTAAAGCTGCGACATCAGAGCGCTCGCCGAGAAACTCGACTTGCCGCAATCCAAGTTCTGCCGCCATTTTCCGGCACGAATCAAGCGTCGGTCCACTGCCAACAAACTGTAAATGCCAACCGCCTGCCGGAAGCGCTGATACGGCTTTAAGCAGCGTTAACTGGTCTTTCGGCTCTTCAAATCTTGCGACCGAAATCAGCCGGCAGACAGCCGATGATTGAGCACTTTTCACCACTGCTGCAGACTCAGAAATGCCGTTGTGCACCAGCGCCAATTGCGCTCGATTCGCACCTAACAGGTTTGCGGCAATATCGAAATCGCGCTGACACACTAATACCAGTTGGTCAGTCAGCGGCATCAGCAGTTTCTCCAGCCACCTGAAACAGCGCGCCTTATTGCCGTGGTACATATTAAATGACCATCCATGCACCGAATAGACCACGGGGATCCGCTGCAACTTTGCCACAAGACGCCCTAACAAGCCGGCTTTTGCCGAATGTAAATGCAGCACATCAGGACGTAGTTGCCGTAACAACCGTCTCAAACGCAGCAAACAAAGCAAATCATGCCAAGGCGATATTTGCCGTAACAACAGTGGTTCAACCATGATGGGCAGCCCACGCTGCTGTGCCAGCTGCGCTACGATATCACCGGGCCCCAGCAAAATAGTGACATCACAACCACGGCGTTGCATTTCAGCGGCAAGTTCCAGTACATGCATACTGGCCCCGCCAATCACGTCGCCGCGGGTGACTATATAAAGAATCTTCATCAGCGACCGGCTCAGCGTGTGCTCGAAGCTTCAGCCAGGATTTTGCGCAATACCGCGCAGGCTTTTTGCATCTCCTCGCCAGTTAGTGTTGGGTGCACCAACATCATGACACTGGTATCACCGAGCTGACGGGCGTTTGCTAGGCGCTCCACCGGGCGCCAAGGCGTGTTATCAAAGGCTTTTTCCAGATAAACTTCTGAGCAGCTCCCATGGTAACAAGGTACGCCAGCCTCGTTAATTTCACGAATTAAACGCTCACGATCCCAGCCAGGTGCAAAAAACTCCGGCTGAACAAAAAAGTAATGTTTATAACCGGCATGAAGCACATCCGCTGGCACTTGTTGTTGACGTAACAGCGGGAACTCAGCAGCTGCAGCGTTTAACAATGCCATGTTTTTGTTTCTGGCTTCAGTCCAGGCTGCCATTTTGTGTAGCTGGATACGGCCAATGACCGCCTGAATTTCCAGCATTCGCCAGTTAGTCCCAAAACTGTCGTGGACCCAGCGAAATCCGGCGCCATGCTCTTTGTGATAGACCGAATCAAAGCTCTTGCCGTGGTCTTTGTACGACCACATAAAATTCCACAAGGCTTTGTCGTTGGTGGTGACCATGCCGCCCTCACCGCCAGTAGTCATGATTTTATCCTGACAAAACGACCAGGCACCGATATGGCCGATGGAACCAACCGAACGCCCTTTGTACCGGGCTCCATGCGCTTGTGCACAATCTTCAATCACGAAAAAGCCGTGTTCGCGCGACAACGCCATGATTGGGTCCATGTCTGCTGGCATGCCGCCCAGATGGACAACAATGACCGCTTTGGTTTTTGGCGTGATAGCCGCAGCGATATTGTCGGCAGAGAGGTTCTGTGTATTTAAGTCAACATCAGCAAACACAGGTGTAGCGCCAGCGGTCACGACACAAGACACTGAAGCGAGGAAGGTGCGAGGTGTGACAATCACTTCATCCCCCGGACCTACATTCAGAGCTTTTAACGCAACGTCCAGCGCAAGGGTACCGTTTGCCAGCGCAACGGCGTACTGACTGCCAGTCCATGCCGCAAATTCTTTTTCAAATTCGCGGCATTCCTGACCGGTCCAATAGTTAACTTTATTACTGATAACAACGCGGCTAACCGCATCTGCTTCTTCCTGAGTAAAAGATGGCCAGGCTGAAAAAGAAGTATTTAACATGCAATTACCGTTTTATCTGATGGTTACAAATCTGGACAGGCTGGCAAACAAATCCACGCCGTCCCAGATATAATCAAAATCTAGTCCTTGTCCAACCGGTACTAACCGGTCGAGCCCCGGAACCCCAGCCTGCAGCCACGTTTGCAGCTCACCGGCAGAGATCCCAAAATAAGTTAATGTTTGCACGCCTCGGTGCAGTACTACATTTAAATCTGTCAATTGACTGACCGCAGTTTGCAGGAAAGTTCCCCGACCACAATGGTGCCGCGTTTCAATCAGACCGGCCAGTTCGGTGTTGAGTACGGTCAGGGTCATGTCTGACGATACGGGGCTTAACACAGACTGATAATCAATGGCATGCTCGGCCACAAAAACCAGTTTCTGCATAAAATCTGCTGCCATCAGGCCATGCGGATACTGGCTGACAGCGGCATCGACGGCAGACCAGAACTTCGTACTGGCCTGACTAACCATATGTGTATCGCCCAACCAACAGACGGCACGGGGCGACGAACACGCTTGCTGACCAAACAAATAAGTGTCACTGACAAAAGCCCTGACTAATCTGGCAAACCCAGCATCATCCGCAGCAAGCACGGCTTGCACCGACAACAAAGCCAAAGAATATTTGTTGGCGAATTTGATATCTAATGCGGTCGGCCGCACCGGTAAACTGCTGAAATGGCTGACAGTATTGTCACCGCCCCATAACATTCTGGCGTCACACCAGGATGACAACTGGCGGCTGATAGTGTCGTCGTGTGGATAAGTGACCACCATCAGGCTGTGGCTGACCGGATTATCCGGCAATTCTGTCAGCACCTGATTCAGCACTTGCAGAATTAACATCTGCTGCGCCGACGATTTGGACGACAAACGCACCAGATTTTTATTCCCCATCAGCAGAGAAATCACCAGTGAGTAAATAAAAATAGTGTCCACATTAGAGGGAGCGACATGAAAAACCAGGCCACGGGGTAACCGCACTGCGTGGTTGGTGACGGCTGCCGGCACTGCCGCTTGCTCTGCCAGCCGGCTGATATTCGCTTTGCGTAACCAATATCCCAAAGCGATCAATTCCGGATGTGCTTTAAAAGCCGGGTCCCGTAATAATTGCCGCGACAGGGTTTCAACAAACTCAAGTGCAGCCGGAGAAAATGGTGTCAGTAAGTCGCTGCGTTCCTGACAGAAAAATTCAACAGATTGCGCGGATTGCTGTGGTGCCAACAGACGGATTGCGGAAAGCGTCATGGTTTCACCTCAGCTGCATGCGTATCAGAACAGCCCCGGACTTCCGCTTTTGGTAACCGGCCATGTACATGAAAATATTTGCCATTGAGGCCACAAGGGCAATTGTCTTCGCCAAACACTGTACCTAAATCCTCTGTCAGCAGACGATGCCCCGGATAACTGGATGGCAACACGCTGCTGACGGCAATCAATCCTTGCTGACCATCTGGCAGCTTCTGCATGGTCCGGGCATCGACAATATCAATGTCTGCATAGTCCGGAGCATGCAGATAGCCATGCGAACATTCGACAAAGATCGAACCAACCTGCTCCACCATGCCATAAAAATTATGGACGCGTTGAATGCCGCAAGTCGCAAACGCGACTTGCTTAAACACTGAATTATCCACCGCGATATCAATTAACTTTTTCCAGCCACCGCTATGCACAAGCACAGAACCGGCTAAATCCAGCTGGTGGCCGCTTTGCTGTAAAACCTGGAAAAAATACTGCCAAACCATAAAGGTAAAACCAAAAATAAATACGGGTTTCCCCTGATGTTTTGCAATAAACGCCTGCACCCGCTCCAGATTGATCTGCATATCATCATCCAGTGCATAGGTGTGATCACGGCCAAAAGTCGATAAACCCAGAATGCCAGCGCCACGCGCAGAGAAAGACAGGCGATCTTTGACTACAGACGGATGATCAATGATCAGCATTGGCAAACGCTGTACACCAAGGTAATGCTGCATGATCTTCACCAACACTTTACTCTGGTGCGCAGCAGTCTCCCGGTCCAGCACAATACGCGAGACCTGCTGTGAGGTGGTTCCTGAAGACGTCAGAACTTTAAACACGTCTTGTTGCGCCACACTCTTGAGCTCATATTCTTTAAACAGCCGTACCGGTAAAAAGACTTGCTGGTCAAACCAACCGGCAGCAGTCTGTGAGCTGGCAATACGTCGATACAACTCACAATGCTGCTGATGGTGTGCATCCAACGCCGCCAAATGGCTGTGCAGAACCTGTTGCTTTTCTGCCGCACCGAGACTGTACGGCGATGGTTGCTGATAAAAAAAGTCTAGATTATTCATATTGCGCCATCAATGCTTTGATGGCCTGGCCATCGACTTTGCCATTAGTGTTACGTGGAATTGCTGCGATCTTATGCACTGCTATGGCGTTGGCGTTGATTTTAAACAACGCAGACAGCTCGGTCGTCAGGGCTGCCGGCTCAACCGCGGCGCCCTCACTGATAAATATCATCAGCTTATCATCCCGCCCGGTACTGGTTGCATCAAGACCGCGTCGAGCCAGTACCTCATCAACCGTATCAAGGCTAATACGCAAACCGAACATTTTAATAAAACGTTTGGCGCGCCCGGTAATATAAAAACAACCATCCTGATCGCAATAACCTATATCCCCGGTAGCGAGCTGACCATGACATTGATCACCGAGCGCCAGTTCGGCCAGTGACTCTGCATATCCCAGCATCACGTTCGGTCCCTGATAAATCAGCTCCCCTTCTATATCTGGCTGATCGGTCAGTTGTCCGTCGGCCTGCCGGACCCACATCTTACCGCCCGGAATAGCGCGGCCAATGGAGCCGGTTTTCTCTGCGAGAAGTTCAGGCGGCAAATATGCGATACGTGCCGTTGCTTCGGTCTGACCATACATGACGATAAACTGCTGTTGCCGGGCCTGAGCTTGCTGTTGAAAATACTGCAGGCTGTCATTGTCCAAACGCCCACCGGCTTGCGTCAGGTAACGCACCGAATCGGTTTTAAACCTTTCATAACGCATTTTTCGCAGCATTTGCCAGATATAAGGCACTCCGGATAATGATGTAACCTGATGCTGCTGCACTAATTGCCAGAATTCACGTGACAGCAAGCCATACTGTGTGAGCACTAATCTGGCGCCAGCCTGCAAATGGCTGTTGAGAATCGACAAACCGTAGGAGTAATGCAGTGGCATCGTTGTGATAGCGGTCTGTGCACTATCAAGCTGCAAATAGCTGACAATAGCTTCGGCATTGCTTTGCAGGTTTGTCCGGCTCAGTCTGACCAGTTTTGGTGAACCTGTAGTACCTGAGGTTGACAACATCAGCGCCAGATCTGAATGCAGTGTCAGTGGCTCCTGATGCTGCAGCGTTACAACGTCACCGCGTAGCAACACATTTGGCCGGTAGCAAGCTAATAACGCCTGCATCAAATCGGCGTCTAATGCAGCATCTAACAGGATCAATGGATGGCCGGTTTGCAGCGCCGCCAGGTACCAGCAAACTGTCTGAAGGTCCGTATCCATATATAATGCGAGCAACGACCTGTTCGCCGGTAACCGCTTCGCACAAGCTTCGACACGCAGTACCAGATCAGCATAACTGACGGCGCCTTCTTGCGGGTCGATGAAAGCGATTGCCGTTGGCTCAGCCCGCGCGAAATCCCAAAAAAAGCTCATGAATCAGGCCTTTGCCATTAAATTAACATACCGCCGTCCACGCCAATAATCTGACCTGTGACATAAGCGGATAAATCCGAACCTAAAAACGCAGCCACTCCGGCAATCTCTTCCGGCGTACCAATCCGCTTCATCGCAACGGATGCCACACGGGTGTCGAAAACTGCTGGCGGGATAGATCTCGCCATGTCGGTGTCGATAAAACCCGGCGCGATCGCATTCACTCGGATATGACTGGCCGCCAGCTCTTTCGCCAACGATTTAGTAATGCCGATAACTGCGGCTTTAGAGCCACCATAGACCGCCTGACCACTATTACCGTTAGTTCCGATAATCGATGTAAGATTGATAATGCTGCCAGATTTGGCTTTTGCCATGATGCGCGCAGCATACTGGCTCATATACAGCACTGCGTAGGTATTGATAGAGAAAGTGCGTTCAATCTGAGCTGGTGTCACCATACCAATTAAAGCGTCATCGAGAATGCCGGCATTATTGACCAACACATCGATAGTCTTGGATTTAGTCAGAAATTCTTTATACGCCAGTTTAACTGAGTTGGGGTCGGCAACATCACAGACAAAAGCGTCGGCCCGGCCACCGGCGGATTGCAGCTCCGCCACAACGTCATTAACGCGCTGTGAGTCTCTGCCATTGACAAACACCCAGGCGCCCTGCGCCGCGAAAAAGCGCGCGATAGCCAGACCAATGCCGCGGGTTGCGCCGGTGACGATACAGACCTTATTCTGCAACAACATGTCAGAAGCTGACTTCATAGCGGGCTAAAATTTCTTTGGCTTTGGCAACTGAACTCATATCAATGATGTCGTCAGTATCCAGCATGATTTCAAACGCATCTTCCAAAGCAGCGATCAGTGTCATGTGAGCAACTGAGTCCCATTGCGGGATCGTATTATATTGAAGTTCATCCGTGACCTGTTCCGCCGGGATGCCGAGTGACTCTGCAAAACATTTAATTAAAGTCGCTTGCGACATGGCTTACCTCATTAATCGGTTGTTTAACACAAGATATTCGCCCCGAACTGCAACTATCGACTTTTCAGGGGCGTCAGATTTTACATAAGAATGGCTGTCAACAATACCCTTATCACCAAGAGATTTACCGGGGAAGATGGTTGAACGGGTGCCAAGGAAACACAATTCGCCAACCCGGGCATTGCCATTGACCGCCGCATAAGGCGATAACACACTGCTAAATCCAATCTTCGACTCATGGCCGACGCTGCAATGCACATTAACCGCCACGTTGGCTGCCAGCACGGCACGGGCATTCACGATGGAAAAAGGTGCAACGATACAACCTTCGCCAAGCGCGGCACTTGGCGAGACCAGCGCACTCGGATGGACATAAGTGTAAAAATTTGCGTTTTTTTGTTTTAGCAGGTCAAAACAACGTTTTCGATGCAGCACATTACCGATAGTGATTAAAAACACATCACCGGCTTGTGGCTGATAATCTGCCACAGCGCCTAAATGCGGTAGCAGCTGTTGTGCACAATCTTTCGCGTCATCCAGCACGCCTTTAAGTTGCACAGTTGACAGCGCAATACTGTCAGTTTGCAGATAGTCATAAAGCTCGAGAAAAAAACCGCCGGCACCGACAAAAATCAGATTTTTCATTGGGCACTCCCGGTAAATTTTGTAGTAGTCGCTTCGCCTTCGGCGGCGATCCCTTCTCTAACCAGAACTTTTCGCACGGTCATCCACAAAATCCGCACATCAAGCCAGAAACTCTGATTGTCAACATACCAGACATCCAGACGGAACTTGTCTTCCCAACTGATGGCATTGCGCCCATTGACCTGCGCCCACCCGGTAATGCCTGGCCGCGCTTCATGGCGGCGGGCCTGTTCTGCGCTATACAGCGGCAGATATTCCATCAGTAAAGGCCGGGGACCAACCAGGCTCATTTCACCTTTGAGCACGTTCCACAGTTCAGGCAATTCATCCAAACTGGTCGAACGCAGAAAACGGCCAAATGCCGTTAAACGTATCTCATCGGGTAACAACTGACCATGGTCATCTCTGGCGTCAGTCATAGTCCGGAACTTGTACATGCGAAATGGTTTACCGCCAAGGCCGGGCCGGACCTGACTAAAAACGACAGGTGAGCCCAGTTTCATTCGTACCAGGCAGGCCACGACCAGCAACACTGGCCAAAAACAGAAAAGTCCCGCTGCCGCGGCCAGAAAATCAATTAAGCGTTTCACTTTGTGAAAATTCCCATCATTGTCAGCATCTGTTGGTTGACCTTTTGCACATCATATTTTTGTTCAGCAATCAGCCGCCCCTGTTGCCCCATAGCTTCAACCTGCCGCGGGTCGCGTAGTAAAACTAACATTGCCTGCGCCAGCTCTGCGGCTGATTTTATCGGCACTAATAAACCATTGACACCGGGTACTACGGTTTCGCGGCAACCTGGTGCATCGGTTGTGATCACTGCCCTTGCCATCGCCATAGCCTCTAAGACGGTTCTGGGCGTACCTTCCCTGTATGACGGCAAGACATAAACTGAGCTATCCGCGATGGCCGGTCGCACATCTTTCAGCCGCCCCAAAAATTCAATCACGCCATCCCGAATCCATTGGTCCAGCTCCGACTGCGCAATTGCATCGGGAGAATCATCAATCCAGCCAGCTACCCGGAACTTGCAATGTGGATATTCTCGTTGCACCAGGCGTGCAGCAGCTACGAATTCACGCACCCCTTTATCGCCCAACAAACGGGCGATCAGCAAAAATGCTGGTTCTGATGGCAAAGGTACCGGGCGAAACACTCCGATATCAATACCGGATCCATTCACAACCACCGTTTTGGCTGCTGTAGGGAGAATGCCCCGCTGTACAAACAAGTCCCGGTCATCAGGGTTTTGAAAAAACACCCGATGTGTAAAGTGCAGTGCGACCTGATATAACCTCGTGGCAACACTTCGCAGCAATGACCGTTGACCAGACTCGCCGGCAAAGGCATAGCCTAACCCGGTGACTAAAGCGTAACGTTGAGGCACACGCGCCAACCAAGCCGCCAGCGCGCCATAAATCACCGGTTTAATGGTATAGCCCAGCACCCGGTCCGGGCGAATTTGCCGCATCAAACGGTATAAACACAACAAGGTTTTCAGGTCGTGCCAAGGATTCATCCCGGTACGGTTCATTGACACACTGTGGATGCGAACGCCTTTAGCCAGCAACTTTCCAGCCACTTCAGGGTGCTCACAAAGCTCAGGAGCTGCCGCATGCACTTCCTGACCGCTAGCAATAAGCGCGTCGATCAGTGGGCCACGAAAATTTGTCAGGGATTCGCTGTACCCTGCAATCAATAGAAACTTCATTGTTCTGCCAGCCACGCCTGAAACATCAATACGTTCCACAAATGGTACTGCCAATTATGACTGCCGCTCTGATGCTGCAACCACATAGCTCTGATGGTTTCAGTTTTAAAATAGCCTTGCTGGTCGAGTAGACGACTATCCAGCAACTGCTCTGCCCACTCTCGTAACGGTCCACGCAACCATTGATCTAACGGAATGCCAAAGCCCATCTTAGGTCGTTCAATCAACTCTGTCGGCACATGACGATACAGCACCTGCCGTAACAGCCACTTCCCTTGTCCTTGGCGTATTTTAAAATGTAACGGTAATTGCCAAGCAAACTCCACTAAGCGATGATCCAACATAGGTACGCGGGTTTCGAGGCTTGTTGCCATCGCAGCCCGGTCCACTTTGGTCAGAATATCGTCAGCCATGTAGGTTTGCGCGTCCATCGCCATCATGTAATGCTCGAGACTATCTGTATCCGGCCAAAGTGCTGGATCAGTCAGCATAGTCCTGGGTTCAGCCCCGCCCAACACTACGCTTTCTGGCTCATGCCAATGACTGGTCAAGCGCCGGTAAAACTGTTGGCCGTCAGGCAATGCCAGCACTTCGGCCAGTTTGCGGGCCTTTTCGCCAGGAATAGCCAGCTGTAGTTTTTTCGGAAGCACTGGTTTTGCTATTGCAAACAGCTGATCCCAACGTTTGGGTGGAACGGCATTAAGGAAAGCCGCCGCAGCTTTGCGGCAGAACAAAGGTGCTTTTTGAAAGGGCCCCCAGACCTGACTGGCCGCCAGATGCCGGTTATAACCACCAAACAACTCGTCTCCACCATCACCACTCAGCGCCACAGTGACATGCTGCTTAGCCAGCTGGCTCACCAGAAACGTAGGAATTTGCGAACTGTCGGCAAATGGCTCGCAGTACATAGAAGGCAATCGCGGGATAATGTCCAGTGCATCTTGCGGGCTGACGTATAACTCAGTGTGGTCGGTATTCAAGTGCTTTGCGACATCTTTGGCACACACCGCTTCATCAAAGCCTGCTTCATTAAAGCCGATCGTAAAAGTTTTGACCGGCCGCTGACTGTTCGCCTGCATCAGAGCAACCACAGAGCTACTGTCTACCCCGCCGCTCAGAAAGGCACCTAATGGCACATCAGCCAGCATTTGACCGCGGATACTTTGTGTCAACATGGCTTCAAGCTGGTCTGTCACCTCTGCGTCAGTGCCTGCGACTGGCGCCGCCTGACTTTGCAGAACCATCTCATTAAAAGACCAATAAGGCTGTTCTACCGCGAGCTTGGCGCGCAGCGGCTCATCGAGCGCCAACTGCAGGTAATGACCGGGTTTTAGCTTATAAAAGCCCTGATAAATCGAATAAGGCGCCGGAATATAACAATGACGAAGTAACAATGTCAGCGCATCTCTGCTGATATCAGCTTTAAATGACGGGTGAGCTTTGACAGCCTTTAATTCCGAACCGAATAACAGCACATCGCCCTGCCACCCCCAATAAAGTGGCTTTTCGCCCATGCGATCCCTCGCCAGGGTCAGCTGACGGGTTTGTTGATCCCATAAGGCAATGGCAAACATACCAACAGCAGCCTGAAGAGTTCGGACTATTCCCCACGCTT
>Ga0247724_1000130_pt1 | contig 19293 bp, 22 predicted proteins | sample OKSTACKMC2E_FD_182776 | JGI IMG/M metagenome (GOLD analysis project Ga0247724, IMG submission 182776) | Subsurface sediment microbial communities from gas well in Oklahoma, United States - OK STACK MC-2-E | ecosystem: Environmental > Terrestrial > Deep subsurface > Rock core/Sediment | place... | reverse complement strand
GCTACGCGCATTTGACTCTCCAAATAAACTGCAGACTTCACTGCAAAATTGTGTTGTGATAAGCAGAAAGGACTAACCTTCAACCACGGCTATACTACAGGCTTGTGCGGATGACGTTAACACTTAGATCTAAATATCTGGCCATTTTTCTCAGCCTTTGGCTGATAAGCTGCACAGAAGTTCCAAAAGATTTACTGCGCCAGCAGGTGATCAGCGCAGAAGGCACAGTTGCGGGCGCAATTAGCCCGGTCAGTCAGTTGTTGGCTGTCAGCAGTCTTACCTCCGGCATCATCGTCTGGGATATTCAGGCTGGCAAGGCCAAGTTCCGCTTAAGCCACGGCGACCCGACGCAAAATCTGGTGAGCCAGCTGGTGTTTAGTGCCGACGGCAAGTTTTTGTTGAGTTCAGATCCGACTAATGTCGCGTTGTGGGACATGCAGGACGGTAAGAACCTCGGATTTTGGGCCATGCAAGCCGGCGTCACTGTGCGCGACATTGCAGTGTCGGATTTTGGTCGTCACCTGTTGATTGGCCAAAGCGATGGCAAAATCCAGCACATCACACTCAAAAGCGGCCGGCGCCTGGAATTTCAGGGCCATAGCGAAAATATCAATGCGGTCGCGCTTTCACCCAATGGCCGTTACGCCTTAACCGGCAGCAGTGATTTACACAGTTATTTTTGGGATACCGACAGTGCGCAAATCCTGCATAGCATGTCGCATCCGAACCGGGTGACCCGCGTGGCGCTGGATACGCAGGGGCGTTACCTGTTCAGTGCTGACAGCCTGCAACAGGCGCAGCTGCTGGACATCAGATCAGGCCGGGTACTGAGTAAACTGAAACTGGATCGCGGCCGTGTTTTTAGCAGCGCGCGCTTTAGCAGCGATGGGAAATGGTTACTCACGGGATCTCCGTCACAGCGCGCAAGTATTTGGAACGTTCAAACCGGTCAACTGGTCAAAGACTGGGCAGTCAGTCAGTCACCATTTGCCAAACGGCCTGGGGCTGTGGTGTATGATGTCGCTCTGCTCAATAACGGGCAAGTGCTGACCCTGAGTTCCAGTGGTCTGGCCGAATACTGGGAGTTCAAACCATGACACTGCATAACAGTCATGAGCAATTACAACAACAAGTGGTTGAACTGGAGAGCAAAGTTGCTTTTCAGGAAGACACTTTACAGGCACTCAACAATGAATTGCTGGAGCATCAGCGCCGCATTGAAAAGCTGCAGCGCCATGTCTTGATCCTGGCGGAGAAGCTACAGGGCAATACCGACAGCGGCATTCTGCGCACCGACGAAGAACCACCACCGCCGCATTACTAACAGCGTTTATTCCGGTTTAAACACACCAATCACGGTCTCAGCCGGGCGCGCAGCTTTTTCAATTTCAGTGCCCGGTTGTGCCATCTGATAACCACATTGCACACATTCGACTTTTTCGACGTTGTTTTCCAGAAACAGCATCATGGTGTCAACGGCCTTACATTTTGGGCAGGATGCGCCGGCGATAAAGCGCTTCTTTTTGCGGTTTTGCATGAAAATATCTGACTCCCACAGAGTAAAAACCGCGGCAATACTTGGTTTGCCGGGCCATTCCGATTACATTAGCAGCCTCTTCCGACGGGTATAGTTTTTATGATCCAACTTCAGAACATCGAATTACGCCGCGGCGCTCTGGCTTTATTACAAGACGCCGATCTTACCGTATTTCCGGGCCAAAAGGTCGGTATTATCGGCGCCAACGGTTGTGGCAAATCATCCCTGTTTGCCATGCTGCAGGGCAAACCGCAGCCGGACGCCGGCAGTGTCAGTATTCCGGCCAGCTGGACCATCGCCACAGTAGCGCAGGAAACGCCGGCGCTGGACATCAGCGCGATGGACTACGTGCTGCAGGGCGACGAATCGCTGTATCCGTTGCTGTTGCTGGTGCGCCATGCCGCAGCCGACACCGATTTGGTCGCAGTGCATCATCAGATTGAAACGCTGGATGGTTATCGCGCCGAAGCCAAAGCAGGTACGTTGCTCGACGGCCTCGGGTTCAGTGGTGAGATGCAACAACACAGCGTGAAGTCTTTCTCTGGTGGCTGGCGCATGCGGCTGAATCTGGCGCGGGCGCTGATGCAACGCGCTGAATTGCTGCTTCTCGATGAACCAACCAACCACCTCGATTTAGACGCAGTGCTGTGGCTGGAAAAATACCTGAGCAACTTCGACGGCACTTTGCTGCTGATTAGCCACGACCGCGATTTTCTTGATGCCGTCATCGATAACACCGTGCATATCGACAATCAGAAACTGAATTTATATCGCGGCAACTACAGCCAGTTTGAACGTCAGCGTGCTGAGCAAATGGCGCAGCAACAATCGATGTATGAAAAACAACAGCGTCAGGTTGCGCATCTGCAATCTTATATTGACCGCTTCCGCGCGCAGGCCACCAAAGCCAAACAGGCGCAAAGCCGGATTAAAGCCTTAGAGCGCATGACGTTATTGGCGCCGGCGCATGTCGATTCGCCCTTTCAGTTTGAGTTTCTGCCGCCGCGGGCGCTGCCAAACCCGCTGTTGAAATTAGAAAATGTGCGCGCCGGTTATGGCGACACTTCAATTTTACAGCAGATTAATTTTCAGCTTTTGCCAGGCAGCCGCATCGGTTTATTAGGCCGCAACGGTGCCGGTAAATCGACCTTAATCAAGCTGTTATCCGGTGCTATGCCGCCGCAGGCCGGTGATTTATGGTACGCCAACGGCGTCAGCATCGGTTATTTTGCCCAGCATCAGCTCGAAACACTGCGGCCGCAGGATTCACCGCTGCAACATTTAGTGCGGCTGGCGCCGCAAGCGACAGAACAGAGCCTGCGCGATTATGTTGGTGGTTTTGGTTTTCATGGTGATAAAGCCTTAGCGCCGTGCGGGCCTTTTTCCGGCGGCGAAAAAGCGCGGTTAGTGCTGGCATTATTGGTTTATCAGCGACCAAACCTGCTGTTACTCGACGAACCGACCAACCACCTCGATCTCGACATGCGCGAAGCCATTGTGATGGCGCTGCAGGGTTTTGAAGGCGCTATCGTCGTCGTGTCGCACGATCGGCATTTACTGGCCTCCACCACAGACGAGTTTTATCTGGTGGCGCATGGCAAAGTCGCACCTTTTGCCGGCGATTTGCAGGATTATTACCAGTGGCTGCAAAACGACAGCAAACTGCAGCAGCAAAAAACCGCGCCAGCCAGCACCGAAGCGCCGGTAGCACAACAGCGCAAAGACCAGAAACGCCTCGAAGCCGACCTGCGCAATTTACTGCGGCCGCTGAAGCAACAAATTGAAAAACTGGAACAACAGCAGGAAAAACTGCAGGCCAGGCTAAATAATATCGAAACTGAACTGGCCGATGTCAGCCTGTACGATGCCAACCGTAAAGCCGACCTGACTAAGTTGCTGGCCGAGCAAACCAAACTCAGCAGTGAACTGGGGGACGTCGAGCTCAATTGGTTTGAAGCGCAGGAACAGCTGGAGCTGAAAACCGAGAATTTCTGGCAGGCCAACGGTGTTAACTGACCATCATTTAACTGATACAAGCTCAACTGAACTGCCGGCTGAAACCGACCATGCCGAACAATTCTGGCAGTTCAGTCTGGCACTATACCCTTTGCTGCAGACTGAACTGCTGGCGTTACAAGACCAATACAGCTGTAATGTGAATCTGTTGCTACTGAGCGCCTGGCGGCCGTATTTGCCGCCATTGCCGCAGTTGATGCAAGCACTGAGCCCGCAGCATCTGACCACGCAAAACATTCGGCAAATCCGGCGTGATATCAGTCGGGTGCTGAAGGACAAAGCCGCCGACCCGTTGTTAGTGCAATTGCGCCAACAACTGCTCGATACTGAATTGACGGCTGAGCGGCTGGAACAGCGAGCATTAGTGCAATGCTGCGCCAACTTAAGCTGTTGTACCGTCGCCGCGGCCACGCTGCGTCAGCAATATCTGCACAGCCATCAGGTACCGTTTTCTATCCAGCAGCAACTGACTGTTGATCTGGATCAAGCCCTGCTGCAACTGGGTCTGTCACAGCCATTTTCCCCCGCCAAAGCTTGATCTGCATCAGGGTTTAGCTACCTGCTGCTGACTACACTGCCTTCATCAAGTCAATGGAGGCAAACATCATGAACCTGTGGCACGAATTTATGAATGACCCGGTCATCTTCATTTCATTTACTGGTCTGGCGATTGTGCTGGGACTCTGCGCGTTTTACGCGGTGTATTTTATGTACAAAATCAGTCACGCCGGCCCGAACGACTAGCCTGCTGATTATTGCCTGATTGCTGTGTTCTCTCGTCACTTGTAAGACTGCGCGGCGCATCATCCCCTGCCCAACCGGACTGATGCAAAGCGTTTTGTTGGCCCGAACTCTTTGCCAATGTTGCTGTCGGTATGAGCAATCACACCGACAGTTTTTTTATCAGCTCAGTGCAAATCCGCCAGCTCAGCGCGTAAATTGTTAATTGAGGATTCGCCCCCAAGCTACTTGGCAAAATGGAACCATCACAAACCGTCAGATTCTTCAGCTGCTGATGCCGGCCGAAGCTGTCGACCACGCCGGTTGCCGGGTCAGCACTCATATTGCAGCCGCCCATCACATGAGCTGAGGCCAAGGTCGCGCGATAACGCTGCAGCGGCAGTTCCGCAATCGCGGCTTTGGCTTGCGACCAGCTACGATACATTTGCGCATCGTCATGCACCGGCAATACTGCTGCTGCTCCTGCCGCAAACTGTAACTCCGCCATCGCCAGATAAGCCCGTCTTACCCCATCCCACAGATAATCAGTCAGCGGGTAATCCAGCTGCGGTTCGCCGTCACTGTCGAGCTGGACTGCCCCACCTTGCGCTTCCGGATGAAAACCGTCACGCAACAACGCAATCATCACTTGCAGATGATTAAACTGACGCATCAGGTCGGCATGCGCTTCGGCCATACCGGTCAGTTTGCTGGCCATCAGTACCGGATGTAACGGCGGTACTTCGAGCTTAAAGCCAGCCTGCGCCGCTTCAGGCCAGACAAACTGGTCAGAGTAAATAGACTGTGGTGCGCCCTGGTGACCGTTGACAGCTTCAGCAAACAAAGCACCGGAGATCACACTGGGATGCAAGTAAGTATGTTTACCAAGCCGGCCGGATGGGTCTGGTACTTTGGAGCGCAATAACAAAGCCGGGCTGTTGATCGCGCCGCCCGCCAGCACATAGTGCCGTGCACGGATGCGGATTTTAAGTCGCGGGTCGGTTTGGAACTGCGCGTCGACCGGCACAGCCCAAAGCTCCTGAATTTGATTGCCGCGCCAGACCAGCTCCCGTGCCGACACCCGACTGATGAGCGTGGCGCCGCCATCGAGCGCCACCGGAATAGTGGTGACCAGCATCGATTGCTTGGCATTCAGCGGGCAGCCCATGCCGCAATACCCGGTATTGGCACAACCTTTGACGTTACGGTGGATCACCGTGTATTGCCAGCCGAGCGCCTGACAACCGCGTTGCAGCGCGCCGTTGTTGTGATTGGGCGTCAGTGCCCATTCGCTGATATTCAGCCGCCCGGTCGCTAAATCTAAAAATGGTTCTAATGCGCCGCTGCTGGCAAAATCCAGCCCGAATTGCTGTTCCCAATATTTCAGCGTGTTGGCTGGCGTGCGAATTGAAGTGGTCCAGTTCACCGTGGTCGAGCCACCAACGGTACGGCCCTGCAATATGGAGATGGCCTGATCTTTGGTTTTACGTCCGGCGCCATCCTGATACAGCTGCGGATAAGCCCAGCGTTCTTGTTGGCGGAAATCACTGCTGGAATACAATGCGCCATGTTCCAACATCAGCACTTTAAAGCCGGCCTGCGTCAGCAATTCAGCGGCAATGCCGCCGCCGGCGCCGGTGCCGATGATCACCACGTCGGTGTCAAATGTCTGATCGGTGGTCAGCGTACTGGCGTCGATATGGCGCCAGCCGCGAGTCAGTCCTTCGGCGATTGGATCATACATAAGGATTAAACTCCAACGGCTGGTACTTTAACGCCGGCCAATGTTGCGGCTGACCATAATAAGCGCCGTACAATAATTCACGCAGACCATGGTAGGCCTGTTGCAGCGTATCGAGGTAACTGTCGCGCCAGCTACTGAGCAGCTGCAACCGGCTTTGCAGCGGCATCTCATTCAGGCTGAGCCAATGCCCGAGCAGCGCCAGCTGGCCGAGCCGCTGCTGCAGCAATAAAAACAGCTGCTGTAACTCGGCCTGTTGCCGGCGCGGCAAAAACGGCAGGAATTGCAGCACGGCATCGCGGCTACGCCGCAGCGCCGCCTGCTGAGCGGCGGCTTCTGCCGGTAAGGCACCTTGTAACAGCGCAGGTAACAAAGCATCCAGCACTAAGGTCGCTGCATCACTGCGCTGCTGCGTGCTGCTCTGCAACACCGGATAAAGCGTGAGGCCAAGACTCAGGCCGACACCCGCGCCGAGGCCAAGCATGATAAACTGTCGTCTTTGCATTATTCTGGTCCGAACAGTTAAAAAACCATTGTTGTAGCAGGAGTTAAAAATTGCAAGTCGCATCGCAGCCGGCACCATTACCCGCATTTAAGCCCGCTTCCGGCCTGGGGAACGCCCATCTGCAAACTATTCTGGCGAAATATCTGGCACCGCGCCGTCCGCTGCATACCCGGGTGGAAATGCTGCAGCTGCCGGATAAAGACGAACTGCAACTGAACTGGAGCCTGGATGCCGAAGACTGCGCTAAACCCTTAGTGGTGTTATTGCACGGTCTGGAAGGCAATATTCACAGCCACTATGTGCGCGGTATGTTTCATAGCCTGCGCCAGCAGGGTTTTGGTGTGGTATTGATGCATTTTCGCGGTTGCCACGGCGTCGCCAATAAATTACCACGGGCATACCATTCCGGTGATACCGCCGATTTTGCTTTGTTTTTGCAGCTGTGTCGCAGCCGTTATCCCACCCGGCCTTTGCTAGCGGTTGGTTTTTCGCTGGGCGGCAATGTGCTGGTGAAATATTGCGGTGAAACCGGTGCCGATAATCTGCTGAGCGGCGCCGTGGCGGTCTGTGCCCCCTTGGCACTGGCGCCGAGCAGCGACCGGATTAATCAGGGTTTCAGCAAAATCTACCAGCGTTATCTGCTCGGCCGCCTCAAAGGCACTATGCAGCGCAAACTCGCCGTGCACGCCGATTTCCCGTTAGCGCTGACGTCAAAAGATATCCGCACAATCCGCAGTATCCGTCAGTTTGACGACCTGCTGACCGCGCCACTGCATGGCTTTCGCAATGCAGAGCATTATTACCAAAACTGCAGTGGTTTAAATTTCCTGCCACAAGTGCAAAAGCCTTTGTTGCTGATCCACGCCAAAGATGACCCTTTTCTGGCGCCCGCAGCAATTCCGGTACAGCTGCCGCCGACCGTGCAATTACAGCTGTGCCAACACGGCGGCCACGTTGGTTTTCTCAGTGGTAAACTGTGGCGGCCGCAATACTGGCTGGATCAGGTAGTACCGCAGTGGCTGAACCGTCTTTCTTACACACAGGAAACCCTTTGATGCTGATCCCATGGCAACAATTAAACGCTGAAACCTTACAACGGCTGATTGAAAGTTATGTACTGCGCGAAGGTACAGATTATGGTGACGAAGAAGTCAGCCTGGCCGTGAAAACTGCTGCCGTGTTGCAACAAATCCAGCATGGCCAGGTGCTGATCCTGTATTCTGAACTGCACGAATCTGTTGATTTGTTAACCAAACACCAATATCAACAGTTATTACAAAATGATCCGGCAACAGAATAGCAATCTGTTGCTGATAGCCCGCTAACTTTGTTATGGTACCGGTTCAGGATACAATATTCATTAGCAAGGATTTGAAGTAGTGCTGCGCGCCTTGCGTCAATATCTCAAACTGACTCCAGCGGACCTTGCCACGGCAAGCCCGGATAACTGGCAGCTCAGTGTGTTCCGTATTATGGTCTTGTCCGGTTTGTTGCTGGTTCTGGTGATTTGTCTGCACAGTTCCTGGCAAGCCTGGCAGATTGGTGCTTACCATATTATTGCCATCACCTCGGTGTTTTATCTGGCGTTGTTGTGGCTGTTGCGCCGCTCCAAAGCCGCGTTGAGCTTCAGCGCCGCCGGTTTTTTATTGCTGGTCGTCTGCGCCGGGTTGGCGATTTTGCTGTTTAACCCCGACTTTGAAATGGCCAAACTGGGCATTGTGTTTTTATATGCCTTGCCGACGATCGCACTGATGTTTTTTCCGCTGAAGGTCATGGTTGGCCTGATGTTGCTGAACTTTATCCCTTTTGCTTTTTTGCTCTACAACCAGCCTTTACCGCGGTTGTTCGATTTTTCAATCACGCTGCCACAAACTCACGCTTACCTGCACGGGCTGATTTTTCTGTTTTTTAACCTCTGCCTGCCGCTGGCATCGGCCCGGATTATCCGCACTATTCAGCGCCACAGTACCGGTCTGCAGCAGGCAAACAAACAGCTGTCGCAAAGCCACGATTTTTATGCAGAACTGTTTGAAAATAACGGCGAAGCGACACTGCTCTGCGCCGGCAATGGCAGGATCATCAAAGCCAATACTAAAGCCTGCCAATGGCTGGGGATCAACGCGGACAGCCATTGCTATCTCAGTCAGGTGCTGGTGCCGGAACAGGACTGCAGCGACAATGCATTCTGGCTGGCACAGGATTTACCCTGCATCGCCCGCAATCAGCCGGGCCGGCATCTGCAGCTCAAGCACATGGTTCGGACGCGCCAGCACCATCATGTGTTGCAGCTGCAAGATGTGACAGCAATGGTCGAATTAAAACAGCAGCTGGACCAGCAACACCAGCATCAACACGTCTGGCAACTGTATGACCGGCTGACTTGCCTGCCCAAGGCCGACTTTTTTCGCCAGCAGGCCGACGAACGGCTGCATGACCAGCCGGGCTGGCCACTGCGTTTCTGTGTCATTATCCGGCTCTGCCACATCAAAACGCTGAATCAACAATATGGCTACGAGTTTGGCAGCCAGGTGTTACAGCAATTTGCCAGCCAGCTGCGCCAGTCATTGCGGCCGGACGCTTTGTTAGGCCGTTTACGTGGTGTGAAATTCGCGCTGTTGCTGCCCATTCAACCAGAACCGCTGTCACCGGCACAACAGGCGGAACTTATCCATCAGCAATTGCCGGACACTTTAGTCATCGGCGCCCAGCAGATACAGCTGCGCTACCAGCTGGGCTATTGCCTGAGTGAAGGCCACGCTGATGCGGCAACTTTACTGGAACAATGCGAAATCGCGCTCGAGCAGGCAGATAACAATCTGCCTATGGTGCAGTTCGCGCCGGAACAGGCTGCTGAACTGCAGCAAACCTATGCACTGGCGAACGCGTTGCAGGATGCTATCCGCCAACGCCAGCTGGCGCTGCACCTGCAACCCAAGGTCAATGGCGAAGGTCAGATCAAAGCGTTTGAAGCTTTATGCCGCTGGCAACATCAGGATAAGTGGATAGCACCGGATTTATTTGTCGCCCTGGCGGCACAGCATGGCTTTATGAAAGCGCTGAGTCAGCTGGTGCTGGATTTGGCCATCGACATTCTGGCGCAGTGGCAGGAGCGGCGTTGGTTCTATCCAATCGCCATTAATCTGGCTGGCCCGGAATTACTCGATGACAGCTTTTTTGCCTATTTGCTTGCGCAAAGTGCACATTATCCCTGGCTGACGAAACGGCTACAGCTGGAGATCACCGAAACCCATTTCGCCACACAACAACCGGCGTTGCACACCCGGCTGCGGGCGCTCAGCCAATATGGCTTCAGCATCGCCATCGACGATTTTGGCACCGGCCACGCCTCGCTCAGTCAGTTAGTGGATATGCCGGCGGACACGCTGAAAATCGACCGGCGTTTTGTCGCCGCCATTCCGCATCACCGCCAGCAGGTGAAAGTGCTGCATACCACGCTGCAACTGGCGCGGGCGCTGAATCTGACCACAGTGGCCGAAGGGGTGGAAAACGACATTCAGCGTAAGTTTCTGGCAAAACTCGGTTTTCCGCTGCTGCAAGGCTATTTGTTTGGCCGGCCGGCACCAGCAGAGCACTGGCATGCCCGGCTGGAGCAACAGCAACCACTGTTGCCGGAAGTTAGCCGGTTATCGGGCGTGGAGTCGGATGTGGCTGGATAAGTTCGTGCCAGGCCATCGTCGACTGGCCTATCACCATAAAATCCGGATTGGCTAAGGTTTCACGCTGATTGTAACTCAATGGAAAAAACTGGCTGTCGAGAATACGGCCACCGGCTTCTTCGACAATGATATGCACGGCGCCGGTATCCCACTCGCCGGTCGGGCCAAGCCGCATATAACAATCGGCCCCGCCTTCGGCCACCAGGCAACTTTTCAGTGAACAACTGCCCAGCGCAATAAATTCAGCCTGTTGCTGCGGTGCCAATAAGGCGCTGATCAGGTGTTGTGGCTGGCGACGACTGACTGCAATCCGCAGCGGGTCACCCTCTTGGTGCTGCCGCACTTTGATGTGATTAATCAGATGACGTTGTTGTTTAAAAGCACCATGGCCGCGCGTGGCGTAATACCAGATTTGTTCTTTTGGCCAATAAATTACACCAAGCGCCGGCCAGCCGTGTTCCACCAGAGCGATGCTGACGGCAAAATCGCCGCTACGGGCGACAAACTCCTGCGTGCCATCCATCGGGTCAATCAGCCAGTAACGCGGCCAGTGCTGACGCTGCGCCAGCGGCACCAAATGGCTTTCTTCTGAGATCACCGGGATGTCCGGAGTCAGTTCGGATAATTGCTCAATAATGATTTGATTAGCGGCATAATCGGCGGCAGTCACCGGGCTGTTGTCAGACTTAACTTCTGCCTGAACCTCGCCGCTCAGATACATCTGCCACAGGCGCTCACCCGCTTGTTGCGCCGTAATTTTAACCGGTTCGAGCAGTTTACTTAAAAACATCGGGGTGGCTGTCCAGATATTTGCGGGCCAGGAATAACGCTGCCACGCTGCGAGCTTCAGTAAAATCGGCCTGTGCCAGCAATTCGTCCAGTTGGTCCCAGCGCCATTGCACCAGTTCTAACGGCTCGGGTTCATCGCCTTCCAGTCGTTCAGCATAAAGGCCACCCGCCAGCACAATCTGCATTGTAGCATTAAAATATCCGGGGGCGAGCGCGACGCTACGCAGCTCCCGCAGCCAGCTTGCGCCGAATCCGGCTTCCTCTTTTAATTCGCGATCGGCTGCCTGCAATGCAGTTTCGCCGGGATCAATCAGCCCTTTCGGGAAACCGAGCTGGTAATCGTCAGTGCCGGCACAATATTCACGAATAAGGTAAAAATGTTGCGGATCAGGACAAGCCACCACCATCACAGCGCCACGGCCGGAACCACGCATCCGCTCAAATAAACGTTCTTCACCATTGCTGAATTGCAACTGCACCTGTTCAATCTTAAACAGGCGGCTTTGCGCCACGATTTCCTGCGCCAGAATGCGCGGTTTTTGCCTTGAATGCGGTTTGTCCGCCATAGCTCTGCCTCTGCTACAATGGCACATCACTTTGCCTGCACTACTATAAATCGGAAAGATGGAAAAACCTATGCTGGATTGGTCGGCGATCGATACTGTTTTACTGGATATGGACGGCACTTTGCTCGACCTGCATTTTGATAATCATTTCTGGCTGGAGCATTTACCTAAACGCTGGAGCGAATTAACCGGCATCGATGAAGCCGAAGCGCGCGCCACGCTGCGGGCTGAATACGCCGTACTGCAGGGCAAAATCGAATGGTATTGCCTCGACTACTGGACACGCCGGCTGAACTTACCGATCACCGCGCTTAAACGCGAGATCAGCGACAAAATCGCCATGCGCGAAGACACCCCGCCATTCCTGCAGGCGCTGCAGCAAAGTGGCCGCCGCATCGTGTTGGTGACCAATGCGCACCCGGACAGCCTGTCATTAAAAGTCGAGCTGACGCCGCTCGCTGCTTATATTGATGAACTGATTTCTACCCACGAATTTGGCGTGACCAAAGAACAACAGGCGCTGTGGCAACAGCTGCAGGCCAGATTGGGTTTTGATGCCAAACGCACCTTGTTTGTCGACGACAGCCTGCCGATCTTGCACGCCGCACAGCAATTTGGCATTGGCCATTTATTGGCAGTGGCCAATCCGGACAGCCAGCAACCAGTCCGCAGCATCGATGAATTTCCGGCGATCACCGACTACCGGGATTTAGTGGCGGATATTCTGGCGGCGCCAGTCACAGCAGGCTGAAGCCATCAGCTGAGCGCAAAAAATAACGCCAGCAAATGCTGGCGTTCTTCTTTTTAAACTGTTGTTTTTGACTGTTACTGCGTACGGATTTGGCCACCGAACTGAATATTGTAACGGCCCTCTGCATCCGGCTGTGACACAAACCGCATGGCTTCATGCACTTCTTTCGGCATCGAGGCATCCGGTTTTAACGTGCCGGACAATTGATAACGGCCCGCCATCACGTCAGCAGTGACGGCTAATGCCAGCGGATTATCCGGTTTAGTCACCAGTCGCAGATTGCCTTGTTCACAGCTCAGTGTCGCGTCTATTTGGCGTAAATCCAGCCAGCCAATTGGTGATTTTAACCGCGCCTGCTGCCAGCTGGCGTTGCCGTCTAACGCCGCACAATATGGCTCGCCTTTGGTAAAGTTGTTAATATTCAGCACAATAGCCCCGCTGGCATCGACTGGCATCGGCAATTGCAGATTGCGCATAATCCCAGCCACCGGCCAGCGCACTGTCGCCTGCTGCAACGCATAGCTGGCAGGGCTTACCTGACCACGCAGATTCAGATAAGGCTGGCTGTCGTCTTTGACATCGCCGGCATTGAGCTGTACACCGAGCTGCCCGCGCCATAATGAAGAGAGCTCCAGCTGCCAGCGCAGGTTAGTCAGATAAACCGGCGGCCGCGACAACACATCAATCTGGCCCTGCCATAAAGTACCCTGCACTTTGCCGAGCTGCACTTCTGGCGGCAATGGCACTAACTTCAGCCAGACCGAGGCCGGCGTCAGCACCGCCATAAAAATCACATAAGCCAACACGCCAGTGACGATAAATCCAAACTTCTTCATCTATGTCTCTCAAATCCTGAAACCGTAACTGCGGTCACATGGCCATTCGTGTTATTCCAGCCACTGGTCCGATAGCTATTCGAGAACTAAGCGCCGTACCCGAACCACACCGGGCATGTCGGTATCAGTGACTTCCAGCTGCACCAGCCGAACGCCATGCTCTCCCTGTAGCTGCTGCAACCAACGTAATAATTGCTCAAAAGGCACATCGTCCAGCATCAGGTCGAGCTGCTCATCTTTTGGCTGCATCCGGCTGACTTTAATCTGAAATTGCTGGCTGCTTTGTGACACTTTGTCGCTGAGGCTACCGCCGGTAGCACTGGCAGGTGCAGCGACCAGCTGCGGCATTTTGCCTTTCAGCCAGACCAGCTGCTCAGCAGCTGTCTTCGCCGCCAGCGCCTGACTGTCGCGCGCCTGATGCAGCGGCAGCCACACCAGCGCATAAAACAAGCCGATACCACCCACCACACCAAGTACGCTTAACAATTGCTGTTCGCGGCGCTGCAGGCCATTCCACCATAATAAAACTGCTTTCATGATTTACTCCGCAGCGTCAGCGTGCCTTGCACTTTGCCGTCAATCTGACTGAGCGCACCTTGATCAACCTGATAACCCTGCTGCTGCAGCTGGGCTTTTAACGCTTCAAAACGCTGGAAACTGGCGGCAGTGGCCAGCAACTTTAATTCAGATTTTTTACTGTCGAATTTCAGGTTGTTCAGCACCACCGGCTCAGCACCACCTAAGGCTGGTGTCATGCCACCAAGCATCGCCAACAGGCTGTGTTGGCCCTGTGCACCGCTGGCTGCCAGTTTGCGTTCAACCTGCCGTTTCAGATTAACGATGCGTTCCTGCGGAAACTGCTGTTTATACAAGGCACTGGCTTCAGCGCGGGCTGTCGTTGCCTCACGGCTGAACTTCCAGGCTTCGACACCGACCAGACATAAATACAACAGGGCGCAAGCCGCCGCCAGACTGCCGCTTAAACGCCACTGCGCCCAGTGTTTATTGCTGGCTTTTTTCGGCGCATAAGCACCCTGCAATAAATTAAACGACACCGTTTCCAGCCGCTGTGCCAGCAACGCCAGCGGCAACTCAGCCGGAGCCAGCTGATGGGCCTGGGCATTGCAGCTGTCTGGCCATGGGCTGTAACTCAAAATTTCTGGTAATGCCGCGAGCTGCAGATAGTCTGGCCACCAGCTGTCATCAATACAACTGCCCTGCCAGTCACCGTGGCGCAACAGCCACTGGCTGCCAAGCTGCACGGCAACCGGCTGTTCCATAAGCGGTAATAACAAAGCATCCGGCAATAACCGGCGTGGCGCAAAACCGGCTTGCTGTAACAGCTCCAGCCATTGTTCCAGCAGGCTGCGCCGCAGTACTGCGACCTGCTGCAGATACTGGTTGTCGCGCTGAATCGTCTGCGCAGGTAACACCAGCAGCTGCTCGATATCTTCGGCCTGTTCCTCTTCCAGCATGTAAGGCAAAGCCTGCAACATTTGCCGGTTTGGTTTACCGGGTAATAGCACTTCTTTCAGCACCACATCACAGGCTGGCAGCAGGGCTGTCAGCGGGCGGTTAACGCCAATGCGCTCGGCCAGGCCCGCCAGTTCACTGGCATCCGCCAGTTGGCCTGAAGCTATCACTTCGGCCGACGCCGCCGACCAAATCAGCCACCACAACGGCTGCTGTGGCACACTGCCAAGTCTGATGATTAATTGTTCACTCACCCTGGGCCTCCAAAGCGCCGCGCCAAGACCTGCACCTGTTCATCATCCAGTTTCAGCAGGCTGGTCATACTAAAATTACTGTCGGCAGTATCAATGCTAATCTCTGCCTGAAAATATGCCGATTTCACGGCAAACAATGCTTTTACTTCAGCAGTCGGCGTTTGGCTGAACACCGAACTGTTGCTGCTGAAAAAATCATCGACGCTGTCGTAGCCTTTTTCCGGTCTGCCGTTGATCACACTTTTAGCGTCATCTTCAGTAAGGCCAGGGATCAAGGCGGCCAACACCGGCGCCTGTTGCTCAGTCATGGTATTGACGTTGAGCTGCAGCGTGCTGACCTGTGGGATCACACAGACCAGCGGCGCGACCAGCGCATAATCCGCCGGCGTCATATCGAGGATCACCCGTAGTTCGGACTTGCTGACCATCAAACTATTGGCACTGTAATACGGCATTTCCAATGCAGCATAGTCGTTCTCTTCCGCGCCACCGGCACTTTGCAAAGTGCTGTCCGGGTCCAGCCAGTCGGTGACCCGCGCCACCAGATAATCCGGTGGCAAAGATAAATCCACCGCATTTTGCTCCAGCAACCGTAAAAACGCCTGTTGCGCCGGGGTTTGCTGGCCTGGTTTGGCTCTGTTTGCGCTTTCCGCGACGTTGTCGTTATTCGGCGTATTACCATCCCGGCCGGTGTTATTATTTGGGTTGCTGCTGTCGCCGCTATTGTTACCCTGATTAGTGCCCGGATTATTATTCCCCGCCGGCAATAACGAATTCAGGTTAAAACACGCCTGCAGATCAGTGACAGTGCCGCTGATCGTCGCCTGTTCCACCGGAAACACAGCGCCTTGCGTGGCCCATTCCTGACTCAGGTTGGTGGTTTCTTTACCCGCGGCGGATTTTTTCAATAAGCGTTGAATAAACTGCTCAGCGCCTAATGCCAGCCAAATCGCCTGCTGACGCTGCTGTAAATTAATCTGCCGCTGCAATTCCAGTTGCAGGCGCCCGCTCATGCTGACCGCAATCAGCACCACAAATGCCACCACCATCATCACAGCGATCAGCGCGACACCTTGTTGCTTGCGCAGGAGCCGGTTATTCATCGACTCTCCTTCAGCGGTAGACCAAAGACCCGCTCAATAACACCGAGCTGGGGTGATTTCAGCGTCATTTTCACCGCCAGCGGCCAGTTGCCCTGGTCCCAAAATTCTTTCCACTGCTCCTGACCGTCTTCTTTCACCAGATAACGGAACTTGAGCTCGTCGATATCTTCCAGCAGCGGCTGAATATTCGGCTCAGTACCGGTGACCGCATCAGGGTACAAATAATACAACCGTTGCAACTGCCGCTCTTTTAACCGATAACCGACCAGTTGTACTTCACTGCGCGCCAGCACCATGCCCGGATTGGTCCAGCCGGCATGACTGAAAGAGATGCCATCATCATCGCTTTCAATCCAGTTGACGGCTCCGGCCAAAGTCTGCGCTACCGGTGCTTCGCCGTTGACACGGATTTGTCTGGCGCTGATTTGCCAGAAGTCGCGTTCAATCAGCATCATGGCGCGCTGCAATTGTTGTAAGCGCAAAGTTGCGGCTCTGGACGCCTCGTCACTGCGGGTGACACTGTCCAGTACGGCAACAGACGCCAGACCAACCAGTGCAAAAATCGCCACCGCCAGCAGCATCTCAATAAAAGTGAAACCGCGGTTACTCTGCACGTTGCCGTCCGATAAAGGTCTGCAACGTGCTGACCACGCGCTCCGGTTCTTCCACCGGCCGCACTGTCACTTTGAGCATGCGAAATTCAGCATCCTCGGTTTCCAGCACTTCCAGCACCCATTTCCAGCGGTTTTTCGCCATCTCGGCTTCACCTTCGGCCGGCTGCGGTGGCCAGCGCGTATCGAGCCGCGCCAGCTGCAGTTGATTTTCGGCCACGTAACCGGCCATCGTCATCTCTTCGATAATGCCCATCGCGCGGATATGTTCGGTGGTGGCGCGCATCACGGCCACACCGGCAATGGCAAATACCGCCATCGCGATCATCAGTTCAATCAGCGTGAAGCCGTTAGCGCGCCTGTTCAAGCTGCCCCCGCTCCAGTGGAATACTGAATACTGCTTTGAGGCTTTGGGTCAGCACCGGCCTTTCACTGTCTTCTTTTAGTTCGAGTAAAAACGGGCTGATTTCGCCACTGGATAAAATAAACACCGTCGGATAACGCGGGTCTTTTTTCTGCGGTGGCGTGGTCAGAATACCGGTTTGCCGTTTCACTGGTTTTTTCACTTTGCCGTCTGCCCGCTCTTTATCTGCTTCGGCTTGTTGTTTTTGTTCTTCTTCCAGCTGCTTTTCTACCGCCAGTTCATCAAAGCTGTTGGCCTCGGACAAACCATCATCTTCCGGCTCAAACTCGGCGCGGCTCAGCAGGTTCTGCTCGGCCCACTCCAGGCCTTCCAATTCAATTTTTGCGCTGAAACCCGGCTTAAACTCATAAGGGGCTAAAGCTTTGGGTTCGCGGATACTGCGCCATTTATCCTGCTCAAACAGCATAAAGCGGTAGCCTTTGTCATCGATATAAAGCCCCAGCTCGACGTTTTTCAGCATCGCCAGTTCAGCCGCCAGCTGTACCCGCGCCTGTAATTTTTCAGTTTCTTTTTCCAGCCGCTGTTGCCTGCTCTCGCCGCTGAAGGAATACACCACAGTGGCGGCCAGCAATCCGATGAGCAGGATCACCAGCAGCACTTCAATCAGGGTAAAACCTCCGGTGCGGCGTGGAATCATCAGTTTTGTGGCTCTTCGCCACCATCTAAATTCCAGTTACCGATATCATCTTCTGTGCCAGCCGAGCGGTCCGGGCCTGCTGAGAAAATATCAATTTTGCCCATCTCACCCGGGCTTGCCAGCTGATATTCGCCATTCCACGGGTCTTTTGGCAGACGTTTGATATAACCGCCCTCCGGGTAGCTGCGTGGCATTGGCTCAGACGTAGGCTGGGTGGTTAATGCCTGTAAACCTTGTTCTGTAGTTGGGTAAAAACCATTTTGCATTTTGTATAAATCCAGCGCATTTTCCAGCTGCTGAATGTCCACCACCACTTTTTGCTTGTCGGCCTGCTCTTTGTTGCCCATCAGGTTAGGCACCACCATACTGGCAATAATGCCGAGAATAACGATAACCACCATCACTTCTAACAGGGTAAAACCACGTGAACGTTGCATTGTATTAACCTCCTCCTACTAAATTGTTCAGTGCCAGAATTGGCTGCAATATCGCCATGACGATAAACAGCACCATACCGGCCATCACCGCGACCAGCGCCGGCTCGAACACTTTGAGCGAGACAGTGACCAGGATTTCAAATTCTTTGTCCTGACTATTGGCCGCGCGTTCGAGCATGCCATCGAGCTGGCCGCTTTTTTCACCGCTGGCAATCATGTGCAGCATCATCGGCGGGAATAATTTGGTCTGATCCAGCGCCGCACGCAGCGAAGCACCTTCGCGCACCCGGCCAGTTGCTTCGCCAATCATTTGCTTCATATAGCTGTTGTCCAGCACGTCGGCACTAATGCGCATCGCCTCTAACAAAGGCACGGCACTGGCGTTCAGAATACTTAAAGTGCGGGCAAAACGGGCTGTATTCAGGCCACGCGCCACTTTGCCGATAAGTCCGACGCGTAAAATACTGCGGTCATATTTTAATTTTAGCGCCGGCTTACGTAACGCCCGTTTCAGCGCGGTCACAGCCAGCATCACAAGCACCACCAGATAAAGACCATAGTTGCGGATAAACTCACTGGCAGCGATTAAAAACAAAGTTGATGCCGGTAGCGACTGGCCCATATGGTCAAACTGCTCAACAATTTTCGGCACTACTAACGCCAGCAGAATGCTTATCACCATCACAGCAAAAAAGGTCAGAATGGCCGGATACAACATCGCCTGCATCAGCTGACTACGCATATGCTGGCGCTGTTCGGTGTAATCAGCCAGCCGGTTTAACACCGCATCGAGGTGACCGGATTTCTCACCGGCCGCCACCATAGAGCGGAACAGATGGTCAAATACATGCGGGAATTCGGCCAGACCTTCAGCCAGGCTATAACCTTCCACCACTTTGGAGCGCACGCCCATCATCATGTTGCGCAGCCGCGGTTTTTCGCATTGCTCGGCCACCGCCAGCAAGGCGTTTTCAATCGGCAGCGCAGCTTCTACTAAGGTGGCGATTTGCCGGGTGATCAATGCCAGATCAGCCGCACTGATGCCGCTTTGAAACCAGTTACGGCCACTGGCGATAATTTTTTCCTGCTGAGACGCCAGCTCAATACTGACCGGCGTCAGCTTACGCTCCCGCAGCAGCTGGCGTGCATGGCGGGCGTTATCGGCTTCCAGCACACCTTTGGACGATTTGCCACGCGCATCCAGCGCCTGATATTC
>Ga0247724_1000129_pt1 | contig 19428 bp, 12 predicted proteins | sample OKSTACKMC2E_FD_182776 | JGI IMG/M metagenome (GOLD analysis project Ga0247724, IMG submission 182776) | Subsurface sediment microbial communities from gas well in Oklahoma, United States - OK STACK MC-2-E | ecosystem: Environmental > Terrestrial > Deep subsurface > Rock core/Sediment | place... | reverse complement strand
CGCTCTATCGATTCACGCCTGGTCAGCTGGCCGCGCAGCCACACGGTGAAATGCTTGGTGTTTATGCACCCGGACGATGCGCAAGCATTATGGCAGCAACAGGCGCGGCAAATTCAGGAGCTGTATCAGGCCTGTGCCCTGTCCGGCCATGAGTTATTACTGGAAGTGATCCCGCCAAAAGATTTGCCGGTTGACGATTTAACCGTGTGCAACGCCATGGCGCAGATTTATCAGCTGGGCGTACGGCCGGACTGGTGGAAATTACCACCACAAACAGCTGCCGGCTGGCAAGCCGTCAGCGACCTTATTCAGCGCGAGGCGCCGCATTGCCGTGGCGTGATTTTACTCGGTCTGGATGCCCCTCTCGTCGACCTTTGTGCGGCCTTTGCTGCTACTGCAGCCTTCCCGGTGTGCCGTGGTTTTGCCATCGGCCGCACTATTTTTGGCGCGCCAGCTAAAGCCTGGTTAAGCGGCGAGATTGATGATGGACAGTTGCAGACGCAGATCCGCGCCAATTATCGCCAACTGACTGAAGCCTGGCTCGCACGCAAGCAAGCGGCAGATCACAGCGCCACAGGTCCTCATGAAGCAGGAGCATCTTTATGAAAAACCCTAACAGCACCATCCGACTGACCATGGCGCAGGCGTTGGTGAAGTTCTTAAGCAACCAGTTTATCCAGCAGGACGACGGTCGGGTGGAACCGCTATTCGCCGGCGTGTTTGCCATTTTTGGTCACGGTAATGTCGCAGGTCTGGGCGAAGCGCTGTATCAGGTGCGCGACACACTGCCGACACTACGCGCGCACAACGAACAGGGCATGGCGCATGCGGCCATTGCTTTTGCCAAAGCCAACGACCGCCGCCGGCTGATGGCCTGCACCACATCTGTTGGCCCCGGCGCCACCAATATGGTCACCGCCGCCGCACTGGCGCATGCCAACCGCTTGCCGGTGTTGCTGTTGCCGGGCGATCATTTTGCCAACCGTAAACCTGACCCGGTGCTGCAGCAAATCGAAGATTTTGGCAATCCGAATACCGCCGCCAGCGACTGTTTTATCCCGGTGAGCCGCTATTTCGACCGCATTAACAGGCCTGAGCAGCTCATTCATTCATTGCCGGTTGCGCTGCAAACGCTGCTCGACCCCATCAACTGCGGCCCGGTCACGCTGGCTTTGCCGCAAGACGTACAGGCAGAAGCTTATGGTTATCCTCAAAGTTTCTTTGCAGCCACCACACACCGGCCACGTCGCCAGCCGGCCGATGCGGCTGAGATTTTTGATGCGCTGAAGCTGCTCAGTCAGGCGAAAAAGCCGCTGTTAATTGCCGGTGGCGGCGTGCTGTACAGCCAATGCGCTACGCAGCTGGCCGATTTTGCCGCCCGTTATGGCATACCGGTGGCGGAAACTCAGGCCGGTAAAGGCAGCCTGCACTGGCAACATCCGTGCGCGGTCGGCGGCATTGGCGTCACCGGCTCGGCGGCTGCCAATCAACTGGCGCAAGAAGCGGATTTGATTATCGCCGTCGGTAGCCGGCTACAGGACTTCACCACCCAGTCCCGCACCGGTTTTGCCGGCAAGCCACTGCTGCAAATTAATGTGGCGGCATTTGATGCGCACAAACATCAGGCGCAGCCTTTGGTGGGCGACGCCCGCACTGTGCTGAAACAACTGGACGACGCGCTGCAGGCCGGTAACTGGCCGGAGTCGTCGCCGGTTGATAGCCAATGGCTTGCTCACGCCCAAACGCTGAATCAGCAGTGGCAGCAACAGTACGAAGCACTGACCCAAGCGCCAGTAAGCGGCTTGCCGTCAGACGCTCAGGTGCTGGGCGCGATTAAACGCCAGTCGCAGCCAAGTGATGTGGTGGTCTGTGCTGCCGGTGGTTTGCCGGGCGAGCTGCACAAACTCTGGCGCGCCGAAGGCCCGGGCAGTTATCACCTCGAATACGGCTTCTCCTGTATGGGTTATGAAATTGCCGGTGGCCTTGGCGTCAAACTGGCGGCACCTGCGCGCGAAGTCTTTGTTGTGGTCGGTGACGGCTCTTATCTGATGCTGAACTCCGAATTGGCCAGCAGCGTGATGTTGGGGCAAAAAATTATTGTGGTGCTGCTGGATAACCGCGGCTTTGGCTGCATCAACCGGCTGCAGCAAGGCTGTGGCGGCGCGCCCTTTAACAACTTATGGCGCGACTGCGAAGGCAGCGCACCGGATATCGACTTTGCGCTGCATGCCCGCGCTTTGGGCGCGCTCAGTGAAAAGGTCGGCAATGTGGCCGAGCTGGAGCAGGCCATCAGCCGCGCCCGCGCCGCCGACCGCAGCTATCTGATTGAAATCAAAACCGATCCGGCCGTCAGTACCGACAACGGCAGCTGGTGGGACGTTGCCATTCCGGCCGTGTCCAGCCGCGACGAAGTGCAACAAGCCTTCGCCCGTTATCAGAGCCAACAACAACAGCAACCTTATTAAGGCGTTTTTATGCAAACTCTTCTGCATTTTATCAACGGTAAACCAGAGGCCGGTCACAGTGAGCGCGTGGCGCCGGTGTATAACCCAGCCAGCGGCGAAGTGATCCGTCAGGTCAAACTGGCCACTGTCGCCGACACCGAAGCCGCCATCGCCAGTGCGCAGCAGGCTTTTGCCAGCTGGAGCCAGGTGACGCCCCTGAACCGTGCCCGCGTGATGTTTAACTTTAAAGCGCTGCTGGAACAACACCGCGACGAGCTGGCCAAACTGATTAGCCAGGAGCACGGCAAAGTCTATTCTGACGCACTAGGCGAGCTGACCCGTGGCCTCGAAGTCGTTGAATTCGCTTGTGGTATTCCGCACCTTTTAAAAGGCGAGCATTCGATGAACGTCGGCCGTGGCGTCGACAGTTTCAGCCTGATGCAGCCGCTCGGCGTCTGCGCCGGCATCACGCCGTTTAACTTCCCGGCGATGGTGCCGCTGTGGATGTTCCCAATCGCCATCGCCTGCGGCAATACCTTTGTGTTAAAGCCATCAGAGCGCGACCCGTCGCTGCCGCTGCGTCTGGCTGAACTGCTGGTTGAAGCCGGTCTGCCGGCCGGTGTGTTTAACGTCGTCAACGGCGACAAAACCGCCGTCGACGTGCTGCTGACCGACCCACGGGTGCAGGCAGTGAGTTTTGTTGGCTCTACCCCTATCGCCGAATATGTGTACGCCACAGGTTCTGCCCACGGCAAACGCGTGCAGGCTTTAGGCGGTGCAAAAAACCATATGCTGGTACTGCCGGATGCCGATTTAGACCAGGTGGTGAACGCCCTGATGGGCGCGGCCTACGGCTCAGCTGGTGAGCGCTGTATGGCAATTTCCGTCGCGCTTTGTGTCGGCGACGAAGTTGCCGATGCGCTGACAGCAAAACTGGCAGCGGAAATTGCCCAGACCAAAACTGGCCCAGGCACCGGCCCCTTTAGCAAAGAGCAACCGGAGCCGCATTTAGGCCCGTTAGTCAGTAAAGAACATGCAGCCCGTGTGCGCGGTTATATCGACAGCGGTGTCGAGCAAGGCGCGACTTTGCTCTGTGATGGGCGTGAGGTTAAAGTTGAAGGCCAGCCACAGGGTTATTTTGTTGGCCCCACCCTGTTTGATCACGTGACGCCAGACATGCGGATTTACCGCGAAGAGATTTTCGGCCCAGTGCTGTCTGTAGTGCGGGTCCCGTCTTTTGCCGAAGGTTTGCAGCTGATTAACCAACACGAATACGGCAACGGCACCGCCATTTTCACCGCCAGCGGCGAAGCCGCCCGCGAGTTCGCCGCCCAGGTGCAAGCCGGCATGGTCGGCATCAACGTGCCTATCCCAGTGCCAATGGCCTTCCACAGCTTCGGCGGCTGGAAACGCAGCGTATTCGGCCCGCTCAACATGCACGGCCCAGACGGCGTCCGTTTCTACACCCGGATGAAAACCATCACAGCCCGCTGGCCAACAGGCCCGGTCACCGGCAACCAGTTCTCAATGCCGACAATGAAGTAAGGTGTTGGTGTTGTTTTAGAAAACCAAAGTCCGGCCTTGCTGCCGGGCTTTTTGTTTGTCGGCTTCGATGATTGCGATAGCCCTCAGTCACTGTGATGAGCAAGTTTTATAATTTTGGAAAGAATGAATTCGCTGCGAATCCGCAGCAAACGGCACGGACGATTACACAAGACTGGGCGTCACACGCACGCCGTGAATACATCCATGTAGGCTCCTCTGCGGCATCCCTGCCGCAGAGGGTCTGCTTTAGTAATCCTCCGGCCGCTTTGACAGTTCTTTTGGAACAGCGGCGGGCTTCACTTGTACGTATCTACTTACAAGAATTGGATCTGTAGGTATCGGCTAGCGAAGCGCCGCCGTACATCTTTGAATTTCCTCGCGAACATCACGGCGGACGATATCAAGATGATCGCCACAAGACTGGCGTCTCAAGCCCCTGAAGACACCATCCGGCAAATGAAAATTTGATGTGCAATCACAAATCAAAGACCCCCTGCACGCGTTCGCTTTCTACAAAGAATGCACCAGACGCAAAGGCTTGAGGTCTGTATCCTTTTTCGGTAGTGTGAACTAATGTTAAAAAAATCAAAGGCACAGCGCAGGCTTAAAAGCATGTATTTTGCATTTGATTAATATGTTGGGGCCTTTAATGGGTGCACTTGAATATTCACAAGCAACACTCCGGATCTTCGGGGATGATTTAATACCTGACGACATTTCAGATTTACTTGGCGCCAAACCCACTAAAAGTAAAAAGAAAGGTGATGAAGAGGTCGGTAAAACTAGTGGAAAGGTTCGGATTGCCAAAACAGGTAGTTGGCATTTACATGCTCAAAAGAGAGAGCCTGAAGATCTAAACGCCCAGATTGAGGAAATTTTATCCCAGCTAACAAGTGACTTTGATACATGGGAAAAACTCCGCGAAAGTTACAAAGTTGATATGTTCTGCGGCTTGTTTATGGGCAACTCGAATGATGGTTTGAGCTTGTCACCTGAAATCATGTTGGCACTTGGCCAACGTAGAATTGGTTTAAGTTTAGATATTTATAATCGGTCGTATAACTGAGGCGGTTGTCGGCCCTAACAAGCAAATGTTAATCGCCCACGCTGCTCATGGGCTGCGACGGCAAAACGCATGCGTGTTTTCCCGCGCTAAATTTGGTAGTTCGGCGTCACAGTCGCATCCGGAGCCGCTTTACATGAGAAACTATTGGAAGACTCGTTATTTGAGGCGCTTACTTGGCATAGCGGCCTGGTTTAGCTCAACCTGCTACGCCGCATCCAACCTTGAGGACTTTTCGTACGACGCAACTGTAGCCGTGAACCTCTCTAGCTTAGTGATTGCCGACTTCATAAAGGTCCAAACCCCGCCATTGAAAACCCCAGCTAGGGATACCGTACAGACTGGCTCGTTCATTGATCATGCCGGAAGGCGCTTCGTGTATGTTCTTTTTCGTGAGCCAGACGGTAACGGCGTATATAACGTCGTTTCTGAGATATGTACTGGCTTCGGTACTGCAACTCATGAGTACCACGTTTCGGACTATGGAATTTCTGCCTATTCAGCGGAAGAGCTCATACAAAGCTATAGAGCAATGAAAACGGACCGTACCGCAGATCTGCCATCGGCGTGCCCAACGTCCGACGAGTTCAAACAGCCATGATCGTGCTTACATCATGCGTTGGTTCAGTGACGCCGAACAACTCGTTGCACTCGATGTCACTCTGACCCCAAAACGCACTGTTTACTCTCTATAAGCTGCTATCAGCAAACCCCAACAAAGCCAGCATCGGCATCCGCGGAGTGAGCGATCAAGAGTGAGCGCGGGAGGCGCGAACGGGCGAACGCAGTGGTGGCGGTGTTGGCTTTGCCACGATACGCGTCCTTACCCGCTTCAAGCGCTTGTTTATAAAAGTAAATAAAGCCCATACAACACTTCAACCGGCGACGTTGCCGGGCTTTTGCATAATCAGCATCGTCGCTGAAAACTTTATAGTGTAAACACAGGCATGCTCAGAAAGTGCCTTGACTATCATTAACTAAGCTTGGTTTACAACGTTCGGCAGCAGCACATGCACAGTGGCGTCGCGGCCATCCGGATCTGGCAGAGTATGGCTGACCTGAAATTGCGGCATGCTAAACAGCTGTTGCCAGAATGCAATGGCATCGGCGCCGTCATTGAAGGTCGTAATGGTCCAGGGGATACAGCGCTGCGCCATAAAATGCTGCACCACCTGGCGGGCGATGCCGCGGCGGCGAAACCGGCTCATGATAAACAAGTCGGCCAGCTCCTGCGCTTCGGCAACCGCATCCGACGGTTCTATCAGCGCAAAGCCTGCAGGGGCGTCGTCTATTTTCAGCAGATAAGCACTCCAGCGTGGCAAGGTCCAATATTGGCCAAAATAGTCGGCACACATCTTATATTTGCCGTCAGCTTCGACGTCATAGCCGTCGTAATTGGAAGTGTCGTAACAATAAAACTGGAACAGGTTCCAGATGGTGGTTTTATCTTCAAGCCCGGCGGGCAGAATTTCTAAGGCGGGGACAGCAGTCATCAAATTACATCCCATTAAAATTTGATGCAGTTTAACAACAATCATTCTGTTTTCAATAAGGCGGTAAAGAGAGGCTGGTATCCAGGCTACCACTACTATTCAAGCTTTCTATTTTGCAATCAATCCGCATAGCAACCGCACATCAACTGACGTTTTTTATCCAGTTAGCTGATTATCAACAGTTATGGCATATCTGGATCAGCGGTAGTGTTTGCAAGCCCTTTCGGCTCAGCGATGACATCCGACCAGGACACAACACTACAACTCCATTCGTTGCCTACAACGTGTTGGCAGCTTTGCCTGATAGTTTTCGAGTCTTTGGCGACACATGCGGCTAAGTTATGTTTATTAACAAGCTCCAGGCCCAAGGCCTTACAGTTGTCTGTTTTTGCTAAAAACGGTTCGATATATACGTTCTTAAAATAGAAGAAATCGTACAAGCTCTTCGCACCTGACGCGGCCAAGCCCATGACTATCACAATCGGGATCACTTTGATGATAACAGGTGTAAATTTTGCGACTAAAAAGCCAATGGCACCGGCAACTATCGAGATAGCGACCAGCAATAACAAGTTTGGCTGCCAGAAAAACAGCTCGTTGAACACAAAGACTGAGCCGGCGAATAAAACAACCGCTGTGCCTCTGATGAGCACAGTATCCGAATCCTTCAGGTCTTTGTGTGATAGCCAGTTAATCAACATTTCGCCTCCATGCTCAGAGCACCATTCAGTTCTAAAAAGCGGTAACAGAGAACGGCTGAACAGCTGCGTTGCCACAGCTCGAAGGAGCACCAGTATTCCTTCGGTTTTTCGCCTTGCCTGAGGCAATATCAGGTGGCTCAGCGGCTCACTGCTTAACCTATATTGTGCTCTGGTTACAGCCTTGACTGTATTACATTTTTTCGCCAACAACAATTGGCTGAAACGACATACCGGACCGCTTATGATTGGGCAAAAAGATCTGAGGTCATCACGAGTTTTGTAGAGCTGCGGGTACAACTAACCTGTCCAGGTTTCCTTTGTTGGCCCCCTCATTCCGTGACAACCAGAGGTTCAGACAGCGCCAAATGTCAGCAATTCAATCAATACTGCAGTCCCCATATTCCAACCAAGCCAGCCGTGGAGCCTGCGTTCAGGAGTGATCGCGGGACGCGTGAATGGGCGCTAACCGTGCTGGCGGGGTTCAAATATTTACAATGGTTGTCAGAACACTTTACACATAAAAGCACTTAATTTATTAGATCTTAATAATATTTATATTAATCAGTAAGTTAATTTCATGGCATCTATTATGCTATGTAACCATAGATTCAGCTTAGGAGTTTAAAAATGAAAAAGACTATTCTTCTCTCTCTCAGTATGTTGCTCGCCAGTGTTGCTAACGCCGGTGTTATTGACACCACAGCAGCCTGGAACAGTGCCGGACAACCAAATATCAGTCCGTTCGGTCAACCGGAAACAGCCACCTATGGTCAAACGTTTACAGCAACGGCGGCACTTGGTAGCAAAATCGATAGTTTTTCTTTTTATCTCAGCAATGTCGCTTCAAGTAACACAGCTTTTGCTGCCTATATCGCACGTTGGGACGGCCTGAAAGCTACTGGCCCGATTTTGTACAGCAGTGCCTCTAACTGGATACCAACAGGTCAAGCCGGTTTTACTAAGTTTAGTTTTAATACCGGTGGCGTCAGCCTGACTGCGGGACAACAATATGTCGCTTTTCTGAGCGCTTCGGGCTTGGGTGCCAATGGCAATACCACGACGACTATGGGTTTCTTATCAAATCCGGCGGCTTACACGGGTGGTGCTTTTGTGTTCTTCAATAACAGCGACTTCTCGCAACTGACCACCACCACCTGGGATAACTTTTTAGGTAATTATGGCGATGCAGCGTTTGAAGCATCGTTCTCTGACCAGGCTGCAGCTGTGTCAACTCCTGGTAGCATGTCTTTGTTTGGCATCGCAACTTTACTGCTCGCCGGTGGTATTCGTTCACGGCAACGCCAGCAACGTTAATCTGCAACTCAAGCCACAGGATAAAAAAGCCAGCGCCTAGCGGCCTTTTATCCTGTGGACGCCAATCCCCCCATACCAATAGCTGTTGCTGCCTGTTATAAACGACCGTAAGTTACGCGTTATTTTTGCACCTCAATAAACACCGGATTGCTGTAAAACCACAAATCGCTCCAAGGGTTTTCGCCTTTGGTGTCGGCTTTGGGTTCCAGCTCGTCGCGCAGGTTGGTGCCGCGCAGGCGGATGTACTGGCTTTGTTGCAGGTTTTTCAGCGAGTAACTGAGCTGATAGACCACGCCGTTACTGTCGTCGGATACTTTTTTAAACTCAGTCTGGTCAAAGCGCTGCAGCACACGGGTTTGTGGTGCTTCGTCAGCGTTACGGTCAGCTGCAGGGCCTGTGACTTGGCCGCCTATGACATCCAGTCGGGCCACTTGTGGTCGTTCGAGCCCGCCGTTTAAAGCGGCCGGTACGCGAAAGCGGATTTGCACTAAAACGTCGCTGCCGGCTTTGATCTGCAGGCTCTCACCGGCTTTTGCTACTTTTGTGCTGTCAGCGCCCAGCCCTTGGGCGCCCTGCTCCTGCATGCCCTGCTCTTGCACACTGAGATCCAGCTCGTCGATTAAATCGCCGGTGGTGACAAAGATGGTGCCGTTTTTCAGCGCTGCAAAAATGGCGTCGTAGTTTTTGTCGGCCAACACATAAGTTTTGGCATATTGGCCGGGCCAGAAATCGGCCCAGCCGTCGGTGTAATGGCCGTGACTGTCGGAGACACCAGTCACCCAAAACCGGCGACCTTCGCTTAATAAACTGTCCCAGACCCCGCCCAAGCGCGCGGTCATCTGATCATAACCGCCGTAGGTTGGATGGTCCGGGTATTCGCCGCGGATGCCGTCTGGTTTTGGGCTGCCGTCCGCGTTTAAGGTGGCGGCCTGATGGCCCTCAGCGGCCGTCATGCCAATCATCACGCCGGGCGCTGTGTCCTGCCAGTCGCGTAATTGCTGCGGCGTGATTTTAAAATATTGCCGAAAACCCCTGGCGAGGCGCGCCGGGTGATTGGCGAGCAGCAACGGTGGATCTGGCAGCTGCGCCATCGCCGCAAGCGCTTTTAGCATATAAGCATCTTCGGCTTTTTCCGGCGCCGGCGGTACGCCCTGACGGCCGTTGTAAATCCGCTCAATGCTAAACAGTTGCTCGGCTTCATTCGGTCTGCTGTCTTTAACGACCGCATCAGGCCGGTACGGCATAATCAAACTGGCGTGACGGCCGCCCGGCGCGTTACCCGGCACGTCGAATTCCATGCCATGAAACTGCAAAATCTGCGGCAGCGCGCGCCGTGATGCCAGCAGTTCCGGATATGCTTGTTTTAACGCCAGCTCAGCACGGTTAGGCCCGCCATGGTCGGTCAGCACTATCCAGTCGAGGCCATAATGGCTTGCCATCTGGGCATTGAGCGGGATCGAATATTTGGCATCGCCGCCAATAATAGGTTTGGGCGGAAACACGCTGTTGTCCCATTTCACACTGTAATGGGTGTGGATATGGTGGTCGCCGGCCAGCCAGTGTTTTGCCGGCTTTGCTGCCTGTGGCTGGCTCTGTGATTGCTGGCCTTCTGATTGCTGACTCTGCTGCGCACAGCCCGTCAGCGATAAAGCGACAGCAAGGCTTAGCGGCGTAAAAAACAATACATTCTTCATGATTTTTTCTCTTTCGCTGCAGGCACAAACTGCAGCGTGGCATTTTTATCAGGCCCTGCCGCCGTTTCAAAATAAGGCGCCAGCGGTTTGACCAAAGCGATACCGCCATTGTCTGCACTCAGCAGTTCAGCGACGCCACTTTGATTGTCGCTGCTAAGCGCCAATAACAACGGCTGCGGCACATTTTGCAGTACCAGCTGCGGTCGTTGTGTGCCGGCGAAATGGGCTTGCTGCAGGCTCAGCCGGCGCACATCATCCAGCACCAGCGCCGGGCGAAAATCGGCGTCGCGACAGCGGATTTGGATGTTTTTCAGCTGCAGCCCATCGACGTGGCGGACAAACAAGCCATAAGCCGGCAGCTCACCAAACATGCTGTACTCCGGATAAGCCGCGCGTTCCTGTGGCACCAGATGCAGCTGATGCCAGGGTCGGTACGCCATGCCGCTATTAGCGCGGCCCGGATAGCTGATGTCGATATTTTCCAGCGATACGTTATGCACCTTGGCATCCGGCAGGCCGGTAATGGAAGCAGGAATAGGGTTATGCAGCGCGTTCAGCAAAGGCCCACGCACCTGATAGGCCAAATCGGCCGGGCCAAAGGCGATGCTGGCTTTGAGGTTACGGATCCGCACATTGCGCAAAGTGCCGACCGCTTTGTCGGGCGCCACCCCCATATTACGCTGGCCGAGGCGGATAAACAGTGCACAGCCGACGTGCTGCGCATCGATACCATCGACTTCGACATCTTCTAAAAATGCACCGTCGACGCTCTCCAAAGCCACCGCGGCGCGGTAGGTGTCAAACACCAGGATGTTGCTGATTTTGACACGGCGAAACCCGCCTTGTGACTCAGTGCCGAACTTGACGCCATTGGCCGAGGAGCGCACCACGCAATCGAGGATCTCAATATCTTCGTTATACAGGCCTTTGGTCGATTTCAGACAAATCGCATCGTCGGCGGCATTGATAAAACAGTGGCTGACGCGCACTTTGCGACAATCGTTGATATCGATGCCGTCGTTGTTCCAGTAGCAATCACTATCAACGCGGATACCGTCTATGACCAGATCGGTACAGGCGCCATAGTGCTGCACCCAGGCTGCGCTGTTGGCGATGGTCAGGTCATAAATGCGGATGTTCTCGCAGTGGGTAAAAGCGATGACTTGGGGGCGGTGATTGGAGCGGTTACGCCACAGGTTAAAATCCGGCTCGATGCGGCGCCCGGAATGATGTAAATCGCTGATATTATTGGCAAGCTGGCGACCTTGCCCATCTACGCGGCCTTTGCCGCACAAAGCGATGTTGCTGGCCTGGTCGGCCCAGAGCAGCGCATGCAGCTGGCCTTGTGCATCATAATAATCGACGATATCGACGCTGCCCAAAAGCACTGCACCTTCATCAAACTCAAGTTGCACGCCGCTTTTAAGCTGCAAAGCGCCGCTCAGATACTGGCCTTCACCAAACTGCAAAGTACCACCTCCGGCGGCCGCTAAGGCATCAATCGCTTGCTGTAGCGTGGCAGTGATTTTGCTGCTGCCATCGGTAGCCACACCTAAGCTTTTGACCAGCACCCTTTTGCCGGCAGGCAATGCTGGTCTGTTATTGGGTTTAGCCAACTGCAGATACAACTGTTCAAATTGCGCCAACCGGCTTTGTGGCTCGGCCCCTGCTTTTGCCAGGAGTGGCGTAGCGGCAGCAGCAGCCAGCGCCGATTGCAGAAAAATACGACGGGTCAGCATCAGGGAGTTCCTCTGTTATGGCAAAACGCTTCGGTAAAAGGCCGGTCCGGCAGGCGAAATTGCTGCGCGGGCTCGCCTTGAGGCGCGCCTGAATAAAAATCCGATGAAATAAACTGAGCGCCACTTTTAAGCGCATGGGTAAAACGGGCTGGATGGAGCACGTTGCCATCATCACTGCGGGTACGGACTAACAAGCCTTGTGCCAGCGCGCTGGTGATGTCAGCTTGCTGGCTTGCCGGGTCATTCAGCACTAATATTGCCGCTTCGTCAGTATCAGCAGGATAATTGCCAAACATCAGCCGGCCTTGCAGTGATGGATGCGCAGTGCGATACAGCGCCAGCTGCGCCGGCGAGCCGTCGAATAACAGTATAAAACGCCCGGCAGCTTGTTTTAACGTCGGCCAGCCACGCTGCCGGATACTGGCCGCAAGGCTTAATGGCGCCTGCCGCACATCATCCGGCGTGAGCAGTCGTTCACGGCCAAGGCCTTCCAGCCACAGCTGTTCCAGCGCCTGATAATCCTGGGCTTGCCAGGGAGCGACTTTTGCAGCGCTCTTGGTAATTTCAGCCGGCAGATAAGCACCGGCGCCCTGCTCGCGCACGTTAATCACAATCAGCACAGGCCAGTGGCCGGGATTGGTTTTTGACCACAGCGCCAGCTCGGCGATACAATCGCGGGCTTCAGCGCAATGACTGGCGAAATCTATATCCGGCAAATGCAGCACGTTAAAACCCGGTTGGGTCAATGTTGCAGGGAAATACCGGGCAGTTAAATCTTGCTGAGATTGTTGCTGCAACGCCTGTTTAAGCTCTGCGCCAAACAAGGGCTTAGCAAAGCTGCCGCTGGCGTCGTCTTTGAGGAAATCCAGCTCCAGCAGACGCAAGCCGCTATTAAGCTGGGCAGTCAGGCTGGCATGGCCGTAGCGCAGGCTCTGCAGTTTCTGTAGCGCTTGCGCTGTTGATTGAGCTGCCGTGTGCGGCGTCTGCTGCAACCGGGCGGCCAGCGTCTCGTAATAAGCCGCCGGCAACACAGGTTTAAAGCTATTGTGTGACCCAAGCCAGCGTGCCTGATTAAGCTTGCAGTCCGGCACAGGTGCCGCTGCCATATTTAAAGCTGCCCACAGCGCGACGGCCAGCACTGATTAAATCCGCACAAAGATGTTGGCGCGATAAAGCGCGTACACTGGCAGATAACACAAACCGACAAACAGCAGCATCCAGAGGCCCACAGTGCAGAACTGATTAAAGCCGGCCGCCAATACAAAGGTCTGATAATGCCCCAGCACGGACAGGCTACCGGCAGAGTCACCTACAAATGCGCCAAGTGGCACTTCCAACAGCTTTTCCAGCGCCACGTGCAGCACATAAGCCACGATGGCATTAGAGCCAAAAATCAGCGGCACCCGGGTCAAAGCGCGATAACCGGCGCAGTCGCAGTACCACAGCAAAGTAGCCAGCACTATCGCCGCCATGCCGCTGGTCAAGAGCACAAAAGAGCTGCTCCAGATCTGTTTAATCAGCGGAAACTCAAGGCTCCATAACCAGCCGGCAAAACAACACAGCACACCGACCACAAAGAGCCGGCTGACTAACACATGCAAGTCCAGTCCTTTACTGGCCTGAATCACGCGGGCCATTAACACACCGGCAAGGCCGCTGCTGATGGCTGGCAAAGTGCTGAGCAATCCTTCCGGGTCCCAGCTGCCGCGCCACAACATGCCGGGTAAAAAGGCGCTATCGACCCAGTTCACCAGATTGGCGCCGCGTTCCAGCTGGCCCGCAACCAGACCCGGCGCCGGCAGCCATAAAATCAGCAGCCAATAACCCAGCAAAATACCCAGCGCGATGGCGAGTAAACTGCGCCACTGGCAATACAACGTCAGCATGGCACAGACACAATAAACAATCGCAATCCGCTGCAACACGCCAAGCACCCGCACATCGCTGAATTTCAGATACATCAGGTTGACAAACAGCCCAAGCGCAAATAACAGCACAGTGCGGCGCAGGATTTTCGGCATTAACTGGCGAATTTGCGCGCTACTGCGTGGTTGCCCACCCGGCAGTGGCGCAAAACCAAGGCCAATTGCCACACCGACAATCACCAGAAAAAACGGATAGACAAAATCGGCAAAAGTGACGCCATCCCAATAGGCGTGGGAGAAAGTACCGTAAGTATTGGGGCTGTTGACCATAATCATCATCAGGATGGTCAGGCCACGAAATAAATCCAGCGCTATCAGTCGGTTGTTCTGCATCAACGTGTTCCGTTACAGGTTAGAAGGTGGCGCTTTACTGGCCAGAATTTGTTGCTGAATGGCCGTAAGTGCGGCGGTTAAATCCGCCGGTGCCTGTTGCGGCGCCGCCAGCGGCTGTTGCAGCCAGACGTCGTCAAAAGCAATTAACTTCGCCTCAGTAGCTTTGGCATCAAAAGGTTTTTTCGCCACCAAAGCATCGCGCTGCGCAGTGAAAAACAGCTCCCAGCGCGGCAGATAATATTGGGCGTATAAACCAGACCAGGCTTTGGACGCATAGTCTTTCAGTTTGTCGCCGCCCCAACGTGTTACCTGAAGTTTGGCATTGTGTTCGTACAAGGCTTTTTCTGCCGCGGTGTCGCCATAAGCGCGTGCGTCCGCTACCCAGGAAAACAGCGTTTCGCGTTTGGTGCCGGGCGTCTGATAGCCCATTAACGCATCGACGGCGAGAACCAGCGTTTTAACTTGCGCCCGCAGTTTATCACCCTGCGCCAGCTGGCCCTGGCTATACGCCAGCATCGTATGCTGCAGCAGCATATCGATATGTTGCGTGGCGCTGTGGCGCTGTAAATCAACTAAATCAAATTGCAGCAAAGGTGCTTTGAGTGAGCTTGCTGGCAACTGGGTTAAATCGCGCAGCGCCTGGTCGAGCAACATCAGATTACCCGGCGCGCCGGTGTAACGCAGATAATCCAGCTTGGGCCGTTTTTGCAATAAAGCGCCACCGGCAGAATCTTCCCACCAACGTGGTTCCCAATAACGCGTGCTGTACACCGCTTTGTAGATATTCAGCCACTGCGCTTTGACGGCCGGGTCCAGCTCGCCATAACGCGCCTGCAGCTGCTGCATTAACCAGTCAGTCGTTGATGCTGAGTGATTTGCTGTTGCGCTTTTCGCCTGCCAGGCCAAATCAAACATAAAGTCATAGACCAGACTGTTGGAATGAATGCCTTCCGGGAAAGCACCAAATCCGCGCAACTGGCCTTTGTCGCTGTGACTCAGTGCGATATTGGTTTTGTGGCGGTAAAAATCAAAGTCGCCATAAACCGGGTTGCTGCCGCCATAGTTGTGGATAAACCCAAACACCCAGGGTTTGCCATAAAAGCCTTTGGCTTTTTGCCAGACGTCAAATCTGTCGTTGCCGATGTCATGAATAAGCATGTTGTTGGCCGGCACTTTGCTTAAAAACGCCTCAATCGCCGGCAAATCCCAGAAATGCGCGTCCGAGCCAAACATCCAGCCTTGCATCACCCAAATAGCGCCGGGTGAGGCCTGCGCTAAAGTCTGGTACAACGCGGCGCCGTAATTCGCCAGCTCAGCGTTTTTGTTGGCGGTGGATACCGGCGGCAGCATTTCGTTAAAGGCATCAAGCAGGAAATAACGCTGCGGGCCATATTCGGCCTGATACAGCTCGATAAATCTTTTGGCAATTTTGCTGAACAGCGGGTCGGCCGGGTCCAGCCAGTAGGTTTCGCGGGCAAAACCGGACCAGGCTTTCATTTTTTTGATCCGCGCCTGTGGGAATAACTGCTTTAAGCCATCCGGCACATAACCGGAAAACGCCGGCACTACCGGCTGCATTTGCAGCGCCTGCATCTGCGTCAGAATTTGGCGCTGGAGCTGGCGTTTTTTCTCAATATAAGATTGCGGTAACGGGCCGGCATGCGCTTCGATATTGCCCATACGCTGCCAGGGCAAAAACGCCGGGCCGGAAAAATATTGTTTAAGTTCAGTGTCGCTAAGGCCTAATTCGCGCCACAGCTGTTGCCAGATAAACTCCTGCCCTTCCATCGCCACCGGCTGAGTCACACCATGCAGCGCCATCCAGTCGATTTCCTGTTGCCAGCGCGGCCAATCCCACCAGGGGCTGGAATAACCATAAGCACAGACGTTCAGATAAGCGCGGTCGGTGAACAGGCTGTCGAGGTGCTGCGGCGCCACGTCTGGCAACCTTGCCGGTAAAACCAGCCGATTGCCTTCCCAGCTGACACTCAGATAACCCTGGCCGCGCAGCAACTGATAAGCGCCATAAGCCAGTGCTGTGGCGGCATTGCCGCGCACTTTGATCACACCGTTTTCGATGCTGGTTTCTACCCAATGCGGCTGATTATCGCTTTGCAAAGTCCACTGCAGCGGTAGTTTGGTATCGCCGCTTAAGCGCTGAAAAATGGCCTGTACGGCTTGTGCGGATTGAGTTGATGCTTGTGCTTTGCCATCAGTCATTGATTGTGCTGCGACAGCAAAACTCTGCCAGCACACAATGGCCAGTGCTAACAAATATTTGTGATAAAAACGACGGGTCAAGAAAAGGCTGAACACAGGCGTGTCTCCAAAAAAACCGGCGGCTAACGCAGGACTATATCGAATAAACTTGCCGCCGGTGCACACGAATCGTGGCGGCGCAAAAGCCGCCGGTACTACAAAAACAAGGCGGCAGAGCCGCCTTCAGATCAGAACTTGTAACTGAAGCCCGCGCTGTAAGTACGACCACTGGTGGTAGTGTTGTACTGACGGTCGTTCGAGTCACTGTATTGCTCTTCACGTTCGTTGGTCAGGTTAATCGCTTCAACCGTGAACTTCAGATTTTCTGACAGCTGATAGAAAGCTGAGAAATCTACGAAAGTGGTTTTATGGAAACCGCGTTCATCTTCATCACGCAGGCCACCTTCCACCACACTGATGTACTGACTGCGGTTGGCTGCTGCGATCCGGCCCCCCCAGTTGTCCGCTTCGTAGTACAGCGTCATGTTGTAGCTGTTTTTCGACAGGCCCGGGAAACTCTTCTCCTGTGTCTGACCGGTGCCCTGCACGTTGCGGTACAGCGCAGTACCATCTACCCAGGTGTAGTTGGCAATAATACCCAACTTGTCAAAAGGTGCCGGCAGGAAATCCAGGTCGCGCTGGAATGCAATCTCAGCCCCTTTGATAGTCGACTCATCCGAGTTTTGCGGTGACGTCACATCAAACAGTGAATCCATAGTGGCACCGTTTGGCAGTAGAGACGCTGGCAAACCGGTGTCGCTGTACTTCACTGTTGTCACTTCGGTCACGATGAAGTTTTCGATGTCTTTTTTGAACACAGCTGCCGACAAAGAGCCCACGCCTTCGTAGTACTGCTCGATGGCAAGGTCAAAGTTCACCGACTCAAAGGGTTCCAGATCCGGGTTACCAACAGTGATTTTACCGACTTCACCAGGAGAACCTGTCATCTGCGCCACGTTGGCTGAGACCGAAATGGCACTCAGCGCCGGCCGGGTCAGGTTTTTACTGACTCCGGCGCGCAGCAATAAATCATCTTCCAGTTCATACACCAGGTTGAGGCTCGGTAAAACGCCAGAGTAATCACGGGTAATTTCAACCGGTTTGCCCTGCGACACACCGATAGAAGTCAGATCAGTTTTGTAATAACGGGCACCGACATTACCACGCAGCACTTTGCCGCCGATCATGTTCTCCCAGCTGTATTGGGTGTAAGCCGCATCGGTATTCTCTTCCACTGTGTAAGAGTTGGTCTGGATAATTTTGTCAGTGCCGAGTTTCAGGTCCGAAATGCCATAAAACGCCTGCAACGCAGCAACATCAGCCTGACGCCAGGACATATCCGGGTGCACGCTGTACACTGAACTAACCGCATCACTTAATGTCTTCACGCCGTTATTCAGCGGTGTCGCTTTTGATTGCACATAACCGGCATCTTCACGGTTATCACCGCTGTTTTTGAATTTTTTCAGGTTAACACCGAAGTCAATATTGCCGGTATCTGACACGTCATAACGGAAATCGGCTTTGATATTGTCAAAATCAGTCGCGATATAGTCTTCGCGGAAATACAGGTCTTTCACCGCCCAGCCAGCCAGTTGTGCCGGGTCGAAGTCATAAGTGTTGACGCCGTAATAGCGGTCTTTGGTGAAATCTGTGGTGATACCGCCGGTACGGATCAGGTTCACTTTATCCACGCGCGGCTGGTCGTAATCTGAAGTGCTGGTACCAAACATAAACTTGGCGCCTAAGTTATCACTGATTTGCCAGTCGGCAGTGAGCGACACCTGATTAAACACTGACTCGTTGTAGTCAGCGCGGTTTTCGGTCTGGATGGTCGAATTGCTGAAACGGGCAAACACAGCTTCTTTATCGCCGTTGTTATCCAGCACGCGCAATTCTTCAATGCGGCCAAGCGCAGTACTGGAAGCACCGCCGGTGGAGATATGGTGTTCGTCCAGGGTGTTTTCCAAAGCGCCATACATATAATCCAGACCAAACTTTAAGTCGTCGCTATGGCGGTACTGTAATGAAGTCGTGACGCCCAAACGCTCCTGGTCGTTATTCCACACTGAATAACGGTTACCACGGGCAAACCAGATGGTGCCGGCTGCAGCCTGTGCGGCCAGCGTAGGATCTACAGTGCTGGCGATGCCGTTAGTAGCCCGGACCTGACGCCAGCGGTAAGTGTTATAACCCATTTCGCGTGAGTTTTTCTGGCTGAAAGCGACAGACGCCAGCGCGCCGAATTTACCCCAGGTATTGGACACCATCCCAACTAAACGTGGGTTGGTTTCATCTGCGTTGGTATTAGTGCCAATCTGACCGCCAACCGCGCCCTGAAAACCATCGTAGTCAAACGGCTTGGCTGTTCTTAAGTTAACTGTACCACCGATACCACCTTCGTCCTGATCGGCAGAATATGATTTTTTCACGTCAATCTGGTTAAACAGTTCAGAAGCGAAAATATTGAAGTCAAAAGCACGGGAACGGCCGACAGCGCCACGGCTGTCCATTGGCGAGGACGAAGTGCCAAGTGCTTCCATACCATTGACCTGCACCCGGGTAAAATCCGGGCCTAAGCCGCGCAGAGAAATTTGCCGGCCTTCACCGCCTTCACGGGTGATGGCAATACCAGGCACGCGCTGCAGCGAATCGGCCAAGTTCTGGTCCGGGAAGTCGGCGATGTCTTCGGCGACGATAGAATCCTGTGCCACCATGGCTTCGCGTTTTAAATCTTTGGCTTTGATCACCGAGTCGCGGAAGCCTTTGACTTCAATGATTTCAGTTTCATCGGCTTTGTTGTTTTGATTCGTTTGCTGGGCGCCGGCACTGAAGGCTGCGCCAAGTGCGGCGAGCACGGCCAGCGCGACTGCTGTTTTTTGCTGTTTGTACATATCTACCCCTGTTTCTGATGTGTT
>Ga0247724_1000128_pt1 | contig 19555 bp, 18 predicted proteins | sample OKSTACKMC2E_FD_182776 | JGI IMG/M metagenome (GOLD analysis project Ga0247724, IMG submission 182776) | Subsurface sediment microbial communities from gas well in Oklahoma, United States - OK STACK MC-2-E | ecosystem: Environmental > Terrestrial > Deep subsurface > Rock core/Sediment | place... | reverse complement strand
AAATCCCGGCAACCGAAGGCAGCTGGAAAGCTGTCAATAAAGCGACAGCTCTGTGGATGCGGGATAAATCTGAAATCAGTGACGATGAATATAACGAGTTCTACAAACACATTTCGCATGACTGGACTGAGCCACTGAGCTGGAGCCACAACAAAGTTGAAGGCAATACCAACTACACCAGCCTGTTATACGTGCCGAAAAAAGCGCCGTTTGACCTGTGGAACCGTGACGCCCGTCATGGTCTGAAACTGTACGTCCAGCGCGTCTTTATCATGGATGACGCTGAACAGTTTATGCCAAGCTACCTGCGGTTTATCAAAGGTGTGCTGGACTCAAGCGATTTACCATTGAACGTATCGCGTGAAATTCTGCAGGATACTAAAGTGACGCAGAGCCTGCGCAAGGGCTGTACCTCACGCGTGCTGAAAATGCTGGAAAAAATGGCCAAAGCCGAAGACCAAAGCGAATATCAGACGTTCTGGACTGAATTTGGTCAGGTGTTAAAAGAAGGCCCGGCTGAAGATCATGCGAATAAAGAAAGCATCGCCAAGCTGCTGCGGTTTGCTTCAACCCACGAAGACAGCGCAACACAAAGCGTTGGTTTAGAGGCTTATGTCAGCCGGATGAAAGAAGGTCAGGACGAGATTTATTTCCTGGTCGCCGACAGCTACGAAGCTGCGAAACACAGTCCGCATTTGGAAGTGTTCCGCAAAAAAGGCCTCGAAGTGCTGCTGTTATCGGATCGCATCGACGAATGGCTGATGCAGCACCTGACTGAATTTGACGGTAAAAAACTGCGTTCAGTGGCCAAAGGTGGCTTAGATCTGTCGAAGCTGGATGACGAAGACACCAAAAAAGCCCAGGAAGAGTCAGAAAAACAATTTGCCGCCGTGGCAGAGCGCTTCAAAACAGCACTGGGCGACCAGGTGAAAGATGTCAAAGTCAGTCATCGTTTGACCGACAGCCCGGCTTGCGTCGTCACCGACGAGTTTGATATGAGCACGCAGATGATCAAACTGATGGAATCAGTCGGCCAGAAAGTACCGGAAGTGAAACCGATTTTTGAACTGAATCCGGAGCATCAGCTGGTGCGCCATGTGGCGGACGTGCAGGACGAAGCACAGTTTAAGCAATGGGCCGAAGTACTGTTTGAACAGGCGCTGCTGGCCGAGCGCGGCAGCCTGAAAAACCCGGCGACTTTTGTCACGCGGTTAAACAGCCTGTTGATGTCGCTGGCGAAATAGTACACAGTGCAATACTGACAAAACCCGGTTTTATGCCGGGTTTTGTTTATTTGCCGTGCAACTATCGTCGAATAGTGTTTAGCCGGCATTTTTGTGCATACTGCGGTTAGACCGGAGTTAGTACTAAAGTCGGCTTGCCGCTGGCTGCTCTGAGCAGCCGACAAATTCCTTGTCTGCTGACTGACATTATGTAAAGATCCAGCGCTTATAACATTTGGAACCGTTTCTGAAAAAACGAGGTTTTGGTATGCGAATTATTCTGTTGGGTGCACCTGGTGCCGGTAAAGGAACACAGGCACAGTTTTTGATGAACAAGTACGGTATTCCGCAAATCTCTACCGGAGATATGCTCCGTGCCGCCATCAAAGAGGGCACTGCAATGGGCCTCGCCGCGAAGCAGGTGATGGACGCTGGTCAGCTGGTCTCTGATGAAATCATCATCGGCCTGGTGAAAGAGCGTATCGCCAAGCCGGATTGTGCCAAAGGCTTTTTGTTAGATGGTTTCCCGCGCACTATTCCGCAAGCGGATGCGATGAAAGATAACGACGTGCTGGTTGACCACGTGATTGAATTTGATGTGCCGGACGATGTCATTGTTGAACGCATGAGTGGTCGCCGTGTGCATCCGGCTTCAGGTCGCGTTTACCATGTTACTTACAATCCACCAAAAGTGGCCGGTAAAGACGATGTCACAGGTGAAGACCTGGTGATCCGCGATGACGATAAAGAAGAAACCGTCCGCAAGCGTTTAGGTGTTTACCACGAACAGACTGAACCACTGGTCGGTTATTACCGTAATCAAGCCGCACAAGGTCTGACTCAGTATCACCACCTGGACGGCACGCAAGCGGTGGATGCCGTTAGCAAAATCCTCGGCGAACTGCTTGGTTAAACCCAGCGCAGCAGGATTGCAGAATACAGACAAAGCCCACGCCAGTGGGCTTTTTTGTTTTTGCCGGCAAGACGCGGTCATATGCATGGCCGGGGTGATTGCTAAATGACGGCCTTGTTTACACGCCGGTTGGTCTGCAACGTTTTTTTCGCGGCAACTGAACGGTTTTTTCTGCTTTCTCATTGATGTGAAAATGGTAGACTTTGAGCCAATTTCGCATAATTTCCAAGAGTTTATGCCATGTTAGAACGTGCAGTCTCTGAATACGCGGTGGTTCTGGTCAATCTGGGCACGCCAGATGAACCGACAGTGCCTGCGGTGCAGCGTTATCTGAAACAATTTCTGTCTGATCAACGTGTTGTCGATTATCCGGCGATTTTATGGCAGTGCATTCTGCGCGGTATTATCCTGCCGTTTCGTGGCCGTCGTGTGGCGAAGCTTTATCAGTCGATCTGGTGGGAACAAGGCTCGCCACTGCGGGTGATCACTGAGCGTCAGACCGAAGCGCTGGCCAAACGCCTGGAATTAAGTGATACACCGGTACAAGTGCGTTACGCCATGACTTATGGCTCGCCATCGATTGCGTCGGTGCTGGATGATTTGACTGCGCACGGCGTCAGCCGTTTTGTAGTGATACCGCTGTATCCGCAATATTCGGCCACGACCACAGCGGCTATTTCCGACCAAATCGCGTTGTATCAGCAGCAACGCCGTGATATTGCCGAAATCCGCCTGGTCAAACACTATCACCACACGGCGGTCTATCGCAAAGCTCTGGCAGGTTCGGTGCAAATGTTCTGGCAGCAACATGGTCAGGCCGACAAATTGCTGTTGTCCTTCCACGGCATCCCGGAGCGTTTTGTCCGTCTGGGCGACCCCTATGAGCGGCATTGCCGCGAAACTGCCGCCAATCTGGCAGAGGACCTGGGCTTAACGCCGGAGCAGGTGCTGGTCAGCTTCCAGTCGCGTGTCGGCAAAGAAAAATGGCTGCAGCCTTATACCGATGAATTACTGGAGAAATTACCAGCGCAGGGTGTGAAACGATTGCAGGTGTTGTGTCCGGCGTTTGCGGCGGATTGTTTGGAAACTCTGGAAGAAATCGCCGTTGAAAATAAAGAAGTATTTTTGCACGCCGGTGGCACTGATTATCAATATATTCCGGCGCTGAACTCGGCGCCATGCCATATTCGGGTGTTTCAGCAACTAGTCCAACAACAATTATCGGGGTGGTAATGATCACAGCAATCTATGCGGCCATTTTGGCCGTGATGTATGTCGTGCTGGCGTTAGCGGTGGTGCGTCAGCGCTTTAAACTGCGCGTTGGCTTAGGCGATGGTCAACAACCGGAACTGATTAAAGCTATCCGCATCCATGGCAACTTCGCCGAATATGTACCGCTTTTGTTGGTGATTATGTTGATTGCCGAGCAACAGCAGGCTGCCTCCTGGCAAATACATCTGTTAGGCGTGTTGACTTTGGGTGGTCGCTTGTTGCATTTAACCGGATTAAGCCGGTCCAGCGGCACCTCAATTCCCCGCTTTTTAGGCATGATTGCGACTTTCATTGCCTTGTTGTGTGGTGCAGCATTTTTGCTGCTCAATACATGGTAAAACAACTGGGCAGCGGCAGGCCGGTTTTATTGCTGCACAGTTCGATGTCCAGCCATCGGCAGTGGCTTGGCCTTGTCAGCGAACTTTCTGCCAATAGGCAGTGTTTGTTGCCGGATTTGACTGGTTATGGCGGCACTGATTTACCCCGGCAGCAACCCTGGTCTTTGGCTGCAGAAGCACACGCTTTATTGCAAATGGTTCCGGCAGAGCTCAGAGAACAGCCGGTTGACCTGGTGGGGCACTCCTATGGCGGAGCGTTGGCACTACATCTGGCACGTTGCCAACAGCTAAAAATCAACAAGCTTGTGCTGTTTGAGCCAGTGGCTTTTCATTTATTGCCGCAACTACCCGATGCCAGCAGTTTATGGCAGGAAGTGCGGACTCTGGCTGATGCTTTACCCAACTTGCCTGATGAGGCTGCCGCGCAGCGTTTTATCGATTATTGGCAGCAGGATGGTTTTTTCGCTGCCTTACCGCAGCGAATGCAACAACAAATGGCAGCTCAGGTCGCAAAGGTGACACTGGATTTCCAGGCGCTTAGTCAGGAACCTGCGAGCTTTGCTGACTATGCTGGCGCAATACCAGTTAAAGTGTTGTTGTTGACGGGGCGCAGAAGCCGGGCGCCAGCACAGCGTATTGCGCGGGCACTAGCTGACGCGTTGCCGCAGGCCGAATTAGTCACGCTCAATTGCGGTCATATGGGGCCTGTGACTGATCCTCAGCTGGTTAATCCGCTTATTTTGCAGTTTTTGCAGGGGTAAAAACAGATAAAGCCGCAGAATGCGGCTTTATCTTTTATTAAATTGTTTAATTGGTGCCGGTCGGCAGAACCACTGCATCCTGCACCAGTTCAGTGTTGGCTGCTGGTTGCTGGGTCAGCACTGCGGTTGGCTGGCCGGTCTGGATGGCAATCTTACGTGGTTTTAACGCATCCGGAATTTCGCGCAGCAGTTCGATATGCAATAAACCATGATGCACTGTGGCGCCTGTCACGCGGACATAATCCGACAACTGGAATTTGCGTTCAAAATTGCGCTCGGCAATGCCCTGATGCAGGAAACGACGGTCTTCGGTTTTGTCGCTCTTCTGCCCGCGGACAAACAATGTATTGCGCTCAGTATCAATGCTGAGTTCGTGCGGTTCAAAACCTGCCACAGCCATGGTGATGCGGTACTGATCCTCCCCGGTGACTTCAATATTGTATGGCGGATAAGCCGGTTGTTTTTCATTGCGGGCGGCTGCATCCATCAGGTTGGCCAGGTGATCAAAACCGATAAATGAACGGTAAAAAGGGCTGAAATCAAAAGCGTGCATAGTCAAACCTCACTAATTTCTTTGTTAAGCAAATCAGACAGTTAATGGCCAACCCAATTGGCGGAGGCCGGGATATAACAAGCCGCGTCGCGGCCTTGCCATATCCCTTTAATAAGGTTTGTCAGTCTTTTTTCAAGCGGTGGAATTAAGATTTTTTACCGGCAAATTGCTTCAGTGTACTCAAGGCTGCGGTGTAATCCGGCTCTTCAGACAGTTTGGGCACCAGCTGCTGGTACACCAGTTTGCCGTTGCGATCAACAATCAGCACGGCGCGGGTTAATAAGCCCATGTCTTTTATCCGCAAGCCATAACTGGAACCGAAATCACCCCAAACTGCATCAGACAACACCAACAATTTGTCGACCTGTTCTTTCTGGCAGAAGCGTTTCTGCGCAAAAGGTAAATCGTTGGAAATGGTCAGAATCACCACGTCGGCTGGCAAGCTACTGACTTCCTGATTAAATTTTTTCGTCTGAATAGAACAGACTCCGGTATCGAGGCTTGGTACTGCGCTGATCAACACGGTTTTACCGGCAAAATCGCTCAGTTTAACCGGTTTAAAGCCGGCATCCGCCACTTTAAAATCTGGTGCCAGGGTTTGTAATACGACTGGCGAGCCTTGCAATTCCAGTGGCCGCTCGCCGGCTTTAACTTCAGACAGCCTAACCGGCAGATTGGCGGTTAAATCAGCGGCCAACAGCAGGGGACTACTTAGCAACAAAAATGCAGAGGCTACAGCTTTTAACATAGGAGTTCCTTTTAAAAAAGTATGGAATACAGAGACTAACAATGAAAAATTCATCCGGCAAAAGCCGGGACAGGTTCGCATATTACGACCGTAGGCGCTACACTGGTTCATATCCCTCTGCGTTGTGAGTCTTGAATGGTAGCAGCTGTCCTAATCTGTGATGATTCAAATTTAGCCCGAAAGCAAATGGCCCGTAGTCTGCCGGCAGACTGGCAGGATAAAGTCAGTTTTGCCGGTCATGGCCAGGAAGCGATGGAGGTGCTGAAACGCCAACCCATCGATTTGCTATTCCTCGATTTAAATATGCCAATTCTGGATGGATATGGCGTGTTACAGGCCATTCAGGCTCAACAAATTCCGGTGAAAGTGGTGGTCGTCTCCGGCGACATCCAACCGGAAGCCCGCGAACGGGTGTTGGCATTTGGCGCCCTCGATTTTATTAAAAAACCCGTGTCGGCGGAAAAACTGCAGGAAGTGCTGCAACAGTTCAACGCGGTTCATACGGTGCAGGACAGCCAGAAAGTGCTGGATCGCGCCTTTGCCGCCAACCATCACAGCAGTGCCAATTTTGCATTAGATCCGGTGTTACGTGATGTGTTTCAGGAATTGACCAACGTAGCGATGGGGCAGGCTGGCGATTTGTTGGCGCGATTGCTGAAAGTCTTCGTGAAACTGCCTATCCCGAATGTAAACGTGATTGAAGTCAGTGAGTTACATATGGCGATCGCGTCAGTGGAACAAAAACAAACTACATCCGCTGTTTGTCAGGGGTTTATCGGTGGTGGCGTGTCCGGTGAAGCGCTGTTGATTTTGAATGACTCCAGCTTCGCTGACATTGCTAAATTGCTGAAATACGAAGGGAAGTTAACTTCGAAAACAGAACTCGAGTTGCTGATGGATATCGGCAATATTCTGATTGGTGCTGTACTCAAAGGCCTCGCTGAACAAATTGATATGTCGTTCAGTCAGGGGCACCCGGTGGTGCTGGGCCAACATGCACCGGTCAGTGAAATGATTAAAGCAAATGCAAGGCGTTGGAAACGCACCCTTGCGATTGAAATCAGCTATGGCATCGAGAACTACAACATCAATTGTGATTTGCTGCTGCTGTTTACCGAAGACAGTATTAAAACACTGAATTACAAAGTCGAATTCCTGTTAGAAGAGTAACTATGCAAAATATCAGTCCCGAAGTTGCCGAGGTGCATTGGCTGCTCGATATGTTCCAGACCGTGGATGTGGGCCTGGTTGTACTCACAGCTGATTATAAAATTCAGGTGTGGAACGGCTTTATGGAAAACCATAGCGGCCTGACCCCGCGGCAGGTGCGAGATCGCTATCTGTTTGATTTGTTCTCAGAAATTGATGAAGACTGGCTCAGACGTAAATGTGACCCGGTGATCCTGCTGAAAAACCGTGCTTTTACAATCTGGGAACAGCGGCCCTTTATTTTTAAATTCCGCAATTATCGGCCTATCACCGGTGTTGCCGACTACATGTATCAGAACAGCACGATTTTCCCGATCACGGACCTGCGTGGCGTGGTGACGCACCTGTGCATGATTATTTATGACGTGACCGATGTCGCCACTAGCCGCTTGGAACTGGAGTCTATGAATGGTCAGTTGCGTCAGCTGTCAAAAACTGATTTTCTCACCGAGCTGAACAATCGCGGCACCTGGGAAGAGGCACTGCAAAATGAATTTAAGCGCTTAAAACGCAGCGGGCACCAGGGCACTTTGTTGATGTGCGATATCGATCACTTTAAGCGTATTAATGACAACTATGGTCATGCCGCCGGCGACGTGGTGATCCGTCAGGTCGCACAAGCGGTGAAAAAGAATCTGCGTGAAACGGATGTAGCAGGCCGTTATGGTGGCGAAGAGTTTGCCGTTTTGCTGGTTGATACCTCTGCAGATCAGGCGCTGTATTTCGCCGAACGCTTGCGTAAAACTGTGGAGGGGCTGTCGATGGAGTTTAATCAGCAGCTGCTGAAGGCTACCGTCAGTGTCGGGATCGCTGAATATAAAGCTGACATGCTTGAACACAGGCAGTGGATTGAAGCCGCAGACAAAGCGTTGTACACCTCTAAGGCTGAAGGCCGCAACCGGGTGACGGTTGCCGACAAATAGTGCTGCGTCAGAAAAACATAAATCAGGCCGGCGTTTGCCGGCCTGATTTATTCCGGTGGCATCATACCTAAAATTTTACTGCTGTTATCGTCGTTCAGTTGTTCTAACCGGACGGTAAAGCCCCACAACCGGTGTAAATGCTTCAACACTTGCGGAAAATTATCCGCCAGCGGCACCCGTTGATTGGGCACAAACCGCAGCGTCAGAGAACGATCTCCCGTTACATCGACGTTATACACTTGAATATTCGGTTCGATGTTACTGAGGTTATATTGCGCGGACAGCATTTGCCGCACTTTCTGATAACCGGCACTGTTGTGAATAGCGGCGACCTCAAGCTGCTGTTCTTTGTCGTCATCGACAATACCAAACAGATGAAAATCCCGGATCACTTTGGGCGACAAATACTGGCTGATAAAACTCTCGTCTTTAAAGTTCTGCATGGCAAAATGCAAAGTTTCTACCCAGTCCGAGCCGGCGATATCCGGGAACCATTCTTTGTCTTCGGCGGTTGGTGTTTCACAGATCCGGCGAAGGTCGGTAAACATGGCAAACCCGAGCGCATAAGGGTTGATACCGGAGTAATATTTTGAATTGTAGGGTGGCTGATACACCACATTGGTGTGGTTATGCAGTACTTCCAGCATAAACTTATCGCTGACCAGCCCTTCGTTATACAGATGCTGCAGAATGTTGTAGTGCCAGAAAGTCGCCCAGCCTTCATTCATCACCTGGGTTTGTTTTTGCGGATAAAAATACTGCGAGATTTTGCGCACGATCCGCACAATTTCGCGCTGCCAGGGTTTGAGCAAAGGAGCATTTTTTTCGATGAAATACAGGATATTTTCCTGCGGCTCTTTTGGATAATGTTGCTCAACTGGCTGATTCACCGATTCTTTATTCGGGATAGTACGCCACAGCTGATTGACTTGCGATTGCAGATATTTTTCCCGGTCCTGCTGGCGGCGTTGCTCTTCATCCATCGAGATTTTTTGCGGTCTTTTATAGCGGTCGACGCCGTAGTTCATCAGGGCATGGCAGGAATCCAGAATGTCTTCGACTTCGTTCAGGCCGTATTTCTCTTCACAATCACTGATGTATTTTTTCGCAAACACCAGGTAGTCGATAATCGATGACGCGTCCGTCCAGGTTTTGAATAAATAGTTGTTTTTAAAGAATGAATTGTGGCCGTAACAGGCATGCGCCATCACTAGAGCCTGCATAGTGATGGTATTTTCTTCCATCAGATAGGCGATGCAGGGATTGGAGTTAATCACGATTTCATAGGCCAGCCCCATGTGGCCGCGTTTGTAGTTTTGTTCGGTCTGGATAAATTTTTTGCCGTATGACCAGTGGTTATAACCAATGGGCATGCCTACGCTGGAATATGCGTCCATCATCTGTTCGGCTGTAATGATTTCTATCTGATTGGGGTAATAATCCAGTTTGTAAAAACGGGCGACCCGTTCAATTTCAGTCTGATACTGCGTCAGCAGCTCAAAACTCCAGTCCGGACCATCTGATAACGGCTGTACTTTCTTTTTTGCCGACATAAAAATCTCCTTCTATTCAGGCGGCCTGTTTTTTAAACAGCGTTCTGAACACCGGGTAAATATCACTGACCTGGCGAATAGGCTGGATGGCAAAATTTTCAAAACTGCTCAGCAGTTTTTCATATTCAACCCACAGGCTCTGATGTGGGCGTTGGGTGATTTCGATATAAGCGTAATAACGCACCCACGGCAGCAATTGCTCGGCCAAAAGCTGCGAGCACTGTGGGCTGTCGTCGGCCCAGTTGTCGCCGTCGGACGCCTGAGCCGCGTAGATATTCCACTCGGTCGGGTCGTAGCGTTCTTTAACGACCTCAGCCATCAGCTTCAGGGCGCTGGACACAATAGTGCCGCCGGTTTCCTGCGAATAAAAAAACTCGTGTTCATCGACTTCTTTGGCCTGGGTGTGGTGGCGGATATACACCACTTCGACATTTTTATAGCTGCGGCTTAAAAACATGTAGAGCAAAATGTAAAAACGTTTAGCCATATCTTTGGTGGCCTGATCCATAGAACCCGACACATCCATCAGGCAAAACATCACGGCTTTGCTGGTCGGTTCCGGTCTTTTGGCGAAATTGCGAAAGCGCAGGTCAAAGCTGTCAATAAAAGGTACTGCGTCAATGCGGCGACGGAGCTCATCCGCCTCTGTGTTTAACAGCTGCAATCGTTGCATATCCGGCAGGGCGGATGCTTCCAGTACGGTAATTTCCTGTTCTATCTCATGCAGTTGTTTTTTCTTACCGGCTGTCATGGCGACCCGGCGCGCCAGCGAGCCCTGTAAGGAGCGGACTATGTCGATATTGCTGGGCACGCCCTCAGAGCGATAACCGGCGCGGACATTTTTATATTGCACCAGTTTATCCAGCTGGTTTTTGCGCAGATTCGGTAGTTCTAAATCTTCGAACAACAAATCCAGGTATTCGTCTTTTGAAATCGAAAAGACAAATTCGTCTTCGCCTTCACCGTCTGCACTGGCATCACCCTGACCGGAGCCGCCGCCCTGGCCACCCAGCGGCCTTTTGATGCGGTCGCCTTCGCTGAACTGATCATTGCCCGGATGCACGCGCTCACGGTGGCCACCGCTGCCCTGATGAAAAAACGGCTCCGTGATGTCGCGCCCTGGGATTGAAACACTCTCACCTTTGTCGATATCAGTGACGCTGCGTTTACTGATCGCATCAGACACTGCTTGTTTGATTTGTTGTTTATAGCGGCGGATGAACCGTTGCCGGTTCACCGCGCTTTTGTTTTTGCCGTTCAGGCGTCGATCGATAAAATGCGCCATAGTACCTCCGCCTCAACCCCGGCCTCATTGTGACTTCCGGACCCGCAGGTACCACTCAGACAACAAACGCACCTGTTTGCGCGTATAGCCTTTTTCCATCATCCGGTCGACAAAATCGTCGTGTTTTTTCTGATCATCGGTCGAAGTTTTGGCATTAAACGAAATCACCGGCAGCAGTTCTTCAGTACTGGAGAACATTTTTTTCTCGATGACAGTACGCAGCTTCTCGTAGCTGGTCCAGGTCGGATTTTTGCCATTGTTTTTCGCTTTGGCGCGCAGTACAAAGTTGACGATTTCGTTGCGGAAATCTTTTGGATTGCTGATGCCGGCTGGTTTTTCAATTTTTTCCAGTTCAGCATTCAGCGCCGCCCTGTCAAACAACTGACCGGTTTCCGGGTCGCGGTATTCCTGGTCCTGGATCCAGAAATCGGCGTAGATCACGTAACGATCGAAGATGTTCTGCCCATATTCTGAGTAACTTTCTAAATAAGCCGTCTGAATTTCTTTACCGATAAACTCAACGTATTTCGGGATCAGATAGCCTTTTAAATGTTCCAGATACCGCTCTGCCACATCAGCCGGGAATTGCTCCCGCTCAATTTGTTGTTCCAGCACGTAAAACAGATGGACCGGGTTGGCGGCCACTTCAGTGGTATCAAAGTTAAATACCCTGGACAAAATCTTAAATGCAAAGCGTGTCGATAAGCCGGTCATGCCTTCGTCGACGCCGGCATAGTCACGATACTCCTGATAGGATTTGGCTTTGGGATCAGTGTCTTTCAGGCTTTCGCCATCGTAAACACGCATTTTGGAATACATGCTGGAGTTTTCCGGGTTTTTCAGCCGGGACAACACGGCAAACTGCGCCAGTGAAGTCAGAGTGCCAGGCGCACAAGGGGCTGTTTTCAGCTCACTGTGCTCCAGCAATTTTTCGTAGATCCGTACTTCTTCTGACACGCGAAGGCAATAAGGCACCTTGACGATATAAACCCGGTCGAGAAAGGCCTCATTGTTTTTATTATTGCGGAAGGTCTGCCATTCAGACTCGTTGCTGTGCGCCAGAATTATGCCTTCAAATGGCAGCGCGGCCAGGCCCTCTGTGCCGTTGTAATTGCCTTCCTGCGTTGCAGTCAGCAAAGGATGCAGCACTTTAATCGGTGCTTTAAACATCTCGACGAATTCCATCAGACCCTGGTTGGCGCGGCACAAAGCGCCTGAGTAGCTGTAAGCGTCGGGGTCGTTTTGAGCAAAATGCTCAAGCATGCGGATGTCGACTTTACCAACCAATGAAGCTATATCCTGATTGTTTTCATCGCCGGGTTCGGTTTTAGCGATGGCTACCTGATCGAGAATGGACGGATACTTTTTCACCACGCGGAACTGACTGATATCGCCGTTAAATTCGTGCAGGCGTTTACTGGCCCAGGGCGACATAATGGTTTTCAGATAGCGTTTTGGAATGCCGTATTCCTGCAACAGGATGTTGCCGTCTTCATTGAGGTCAAACAGGCACAGCGGGTGATCGTACACCGGTGAGCCTTTCAGGTAATAAATCGGCACTTGTTGCATTAAAGATTTGAGTTTCTCTGCCAGCGAGGATTTACCGCCACCGACCGGGCCGAGCAAATAAAGGATTTGCTTGCGCTCTTCGAGGCCCTGCGCCGAATGTTTCAGATAAGAGACGATTTGCTCAACCGCGTCTTCCATGCCGTAAAATTCGGAAAACGCCGGATAACGTGCGATGACACGGTTGGAGAATAACCGGCTGAGTTTAGGGTCTTGCGCGGTATCAGTCAGTTCCGGCTGACCTATCGCCATCAGCAACCGCTCGGCGGCACTGGCGTAACAACTTTTGTCGTTTTTGCACAGCTGGAGATACTCCGAAATGCTGTATTCCTCTTCGCGTGCTGCTTCGTAACGAGACTTGTAGTGCTCAAAAATGCCCATCATGCACCTCCACAAACAAACTCATATAAAAACGGGTCGCAATTAAAGGTTAGTCAGGAAAAAATGAACTCGCCGCTCTAATTACAAGAATTTTCAGCAATTTTCGACGAGATACATTTGCCTGTTTGATTCGCTGCGCTAAGCGTAGTTCAGCAATACGGGCAAATGGGCGGGGCAGATGGAAAAGAAAAACCCGGCGAAAGCCGGGTTTTCAGTAACTGGCAAGGAATCGTTACTTGGCAAAGTTTGCGCTGGCGAATTCCCAGTTTACCAGAGCCCAGAAGGCATTCAGGTAAGTTGGGCGCGCATTGCGGAAATCGATGTAATAAGCGTGTTCCCACAGGTCAACGGTCAGCAGAGCAGTCACGCTGCTGTCGGTCAGCGGTGTGCCGGCATTTGACGTGTTGACGATATCCAGAGTGCCGTCAGCCTTTTTCACCAGCCAGGTCCAGCTTGAACCGAAGTTGTTCACTGCTTTGTCGTTAAAAGCGGTCTGGAAAGCTGCAAATGAACCCCATTTGGCGTTGATAGCATCAGCTAATGCGCCAGTTGGTTCACCGCCACCTTGTGGTGACAGGCAGTGCCAGTAGAAAGTGTGGTTCCAGATTTGTGCCGCGTTGTTGAACACCGGGCCTTCTGAAGTTTTGATGATGTCTTCCAGTGATTTGCCGGCAAACGCAGTGCCTTCAATCAATGAGTTCAGTTTGACCACGTAAGCGTTGTGGTGCTTGCCATGGTGGAATTCCAGAGTTTCAGCGGAAATGTGCGGTGCTAAAGCGTCTTTAGCATATGGTAATGCTGGTAATTCAAAAGCCATTCTATTTCTCCATCGGCGTTGTTTAGTGGTTCTGCATCGCGTAGACTACAAAACCCGAGTAAATTACTCAAGTTTTACCAGCGGATTGTCTGCACAAATACCCGATGGCCAGCCTCGCGTTGAGGTTTTGTTCTGCAGCCAGAGTTTTTGGGGCAAATCGGCAGATCTCAAGTGGCGACCGGCAATTCCTTTGGTAAAATGTGGCAAATTTTTTAGCGCTCCTGCAGAGGTCCTGATGGAAACTATCGACAAAATCAAACAACAACTGGCGGATAACCCAATCATCATTTACATGAAAGGTTCGCCAAAACTGCCAAGCTGTGGTTTTTCTGCGCAGGCTTCACAAGCGCTGATTGCTTGTGGTGAGCCGTTTGCCTTTGTAGATATTCTGCAAAACCCGGATATCCGCGCTGAATTACCGGCGTACGCCAACTGGCCAACTTTCCCGCAACTGTGGGTAGAAGGCGAGCTGATTGGCGGTTGCGACATTATGCTGGAGATGTTCCAGCGCGGTGAGTTACAACCGCTGATTAAAGAAACAGCGGCTAAGTACAAAAAAGACGACAGCGCAGAATAATTTCTTAACGCTGATAAAACAAAACCGCCGCGGCGGTTTTGTTGTTTCTGCAGGTTATTCGGTGTCAGCGTCCTGCGCTTCGGTGTCGGTATCCAGAAACGGCGGCGGCCAGCCGCCAAGCGTCTGCCAGCGATTGACGATATGGCAAAATAACTCAGCGGTCCGTTCTGTGTCATAAAGCGCGCTGTGCGCTTCTTTGCCGTCGAACGGAATACCTGCAGCCTGACAAGCTTTGGCCAGTACCGTTTGCCCCAGCGCCAGCGCGGCCAACGTGGTGGTATCAAAAGACACAAAAGCGTGGAATGGCGAACGTTTGATGTTATTGCGCTCGACCGCTGCGTTGACAAAGCCCTGATCAAAAGCGGCGTTATGTGCAACCAATACGGCGCGCTGACAGCCAGCATCTTTCTGGCCTTTACGCACTACTTTAAACATTTCCGTCAGCGCTTCCCGTTCATGCACGGCGCCACGCAGCGGGTTATAGGGATCGATACCATTAAACGCCAAAGAGCTTGGATTGAGCACTGCACCTTCGAAAGGCTCCACATGAAAATGCACCGTCTGATCAATGCTGAGAAAACCTTGCTCGTCCATTTTCAGTGTGCAGGCGGCGATCTCTAACAAGGCGTCCGTTTGTGCATTAAAACCGGCCGTTTCGACGTCGATCACAACCGGATAATAACCGCGAAAACGTTGGGCGAATAAAGTGGTAGTCTGGCTCATGAACCGCATTCAGTCAGAAAAAAGAGCCGCAGTATGCCAAAAAAAATGCAACTCGTCTTGCCGTCGGCATAAGCTTTGCTAATTGTTTTGACAGAGAAGGTGCTGTGTTCTTGGTTTGCAGTGATGCACAAGCAAACAACAAACCACAAATTTGTAGGCAAAGTGCTTGGATCCTAAGCAGTTAATGGTCATTGAATGATGAAAACAGCCATACAACTAGCCGCTTTGTGCTGTGCGCTGCTACTGAACAGTGCTGGTGAAGCGGCAATAAACCGGCAAGAAATGCGGCAAAATGTGCGGCAATATGCTGCCACTTTGGATAATTCTGCCTGGTCGGTGAAAACGTCGACGGCCCTGCGCTGTGAATTGGTCCATGCAATTCCGCAATTTGGTGAAGCCCGTTTTGTCAGCACTGCCAGTAAAGAGTCTAATCTGTTATTCCAGCTGAAAATGCAGCGTCAGCCGGACGGGTACAGTCTGGCCGAAGTGTTGTCAATACCGCCGGGCTGGCGGGCCGGTGAACAAGCTAAAGCGTTGGCGGATATGAAGCTGTTAAAACAATTTGATGGCGACTTACCGAAACAGCAGGCCTGGACCATGCTGACTGAACTGGAGCAGGGCTTCAGTCCGACTTTCTATTTTGACGACTGGCACAGTCCTTATGACAAAATCGCAGCTCAGCTCAATCCAATCCATTTCGGCCTGCCTTATCAGCAATTTAATGCCTGCATGGCCGGCTTGTTGCGTTTTACTTTTGACGATATTGCGCTGACGGTGCTGAATTACCAAAGCAACAGCGACGCGCTGACACGGGAATCTGAGGCGCGTTTACAACAAATTGCCGAATACCTGAAACACGACAAAGCTATTGCTTCGGTTGATATTGATACCTACACCGACAGTTATGGCGGACGTTGGATCAACGAAGAGTTATCGCGCAAAAGAGCCAAGGCACTTAAAGCATTTTTAGTCAGCGCCGGGATTGATGAAAAAGTGATCCGCACTGAAGGTTTTGGTGAAAAGCGCCACGTGGCACCGAATGACACCTTACGTGGCCGCGCCACCAACCGTCGGGCTGTGGTGCAGTTGGTGCGGGCGGAAGCGCCCAGGCTAACAATCCAATAAATCGTAAAAGAGCCCTGAATGTCAGGGCTTTTTTGCTTAACTTTGGCGTAACTTATCAAAGCGTGACGCACTGACGAGCTGTTCGAGCTCGTCTTGCAGCGGTGACGGCTGCTGACACAATACTGAGGCTAAATGTTCTGCCAGCAATGGCGCGAACAGCAGTCCACGGGCACCAAGACCGCCCAGCACATACAAATCTTCGGCAACACGCCCGGCAATAGGCAGATGATCCGGTACCGTTGCGCGCAGCCCGGTTTTTGCTGATTTTACTGTCGCATCAGCAAACCAGGCTGGTTGCTGCAGCGCTGCATTCACCAATGCCAGGTTGGCGGCGTCGTCTGTTGCAGTACTGATGGTATTGCGATTGTCCCGGTCAAAAGTCGCGCCGACACAATGCTCACCATTAAATTCCGCCGTATCGGCCGGCGTGATATAGCCCTGATGACAAACCACGGTGCGCAGTGCCGCCATCTGCGGTGCCTGCACATGGGACACCTGACCACGGACCTGATTGAGTGGCAAATGCTGGGTGGGTGCGAACTGCGTCAGATCGACACCATTACAAAGCACCAGCCGGCTGCTGCCTATTGGGCCGGATGATGTAGAAAGCTCCCAACCATCGGAGCCACGTTGTAACGCTGTCACTTCGGTATTGGCACAAAATTTAAAACCGGGCTGTTGTAAAAGCCAATCAAGCGCCGCCTGACAAAAACGCTGAGGTGCGACCCAACCACCATCCGGGTAAAACAAGCCGCCGTACGGCATAGGCAAGCCCGCCAGTTCACTGCTCTCTTTTGCGTCCAGCACCTGAAAAAAGCCCGACGGCCAGGCGCTTTCCTGCTGGATTTTACTCTGGCGCAGCGCCAGTGCTTCGGTGCAAGCTAACGTCAGCACACCGCAAAACTGCTGAGGGAAATCAAATTGCCGGGATAGTTCCCGGTAGCGGCGACAAGCAAAACCATAAGCGGAGGCGTGAAAACGCGACACCGGGCTAAAGCTGGTTTGCAGCTGCGGGTACAAGGCACCTTGTCGGTTGTGCGAGGCACCCAAGGCGACGGTATCGTCTTTACATAGCAAACGCACCTGGCGGCCACGCTGCACCAGCGCCAATGCGGTTAAGACCGCTGCGATACCACCGCCGACCAGCGTGACGATGTCTTCGGGGGCGGAGGACGTAAAGGCAGATGGCTCTTCAGGGATAACACCCACCGCCATCTCGCGTTTGCGGCCAAAACCTTTGACCTTCTTCACCAAAAAACCAGCGCTTTGCAGGCCGCGCCGCACGATGCCGGCACTGGTAAAAGTGGCGACTGTGGTACCGGGGCCGCTTAACCGGGCCATACCTTCGAACAAGCTGTCCTGCCACATATCCGGATTTTTACTGGGGGCAAAACCATCCAAAAACCAGGCATCGGCGCGGTTCGGCAGCGGCAACGCCGGCAGATTGTCTTTGATATCCCCGAGCCATAAGTCCAGCGTCACCGCGCCCCGGTCAAACTGCAGTCGATGACAGCCAGCAAAAGGCCGTGGATATTGCGCCAACAGCTCAGCGATGAGTGGCTGTAACGTTGGCCAGGCGGTTAATGCCTGCGTCAAATCATTGAGAGTTAACGGGAATTTTTCGAAAGTGGAGAAATGCAGCTGCTGGCAAGTTGCGTCAGGCTGCGCCGCCCGAAACTGACGAAACGCCTGCCAGCACACCAGAAAGTTCAGCCCGGTACCAAAACCGGTTTCGATCACATGAAAACAACGTTTGGGCAACTGCAGCCAGCGTTCTGGTAATTGATTGTTGTGCAAAAACACAAACTGCGTCTCGTCGAGGCCACTTTCATTAGAAAAATAAACATCATCAAAAACGTTCGAAACCGGCGTGCCTTGTTCGTTGTAACGCAAGGTGGCGGATTGGATCTGACTCATCAGCAAGTCCGTATTAGAAAAAAATTGCACAAAGTTGCGTATTTTAACTTGTTTGTCATGCTGGCGGCTAATAGTGTGAGCAGGTGAGTGTACAACTGTGCGCTGAAATTGGACCAGTTGACGGGAAAAAGCCCGTACAATGGCCGCGAACACTATTTTTTTACGCTGGAGTCAGAATGAAAAGAGCGGTAATCACCGGATTGGGCATAGTTTCAAGTATCGGTAACAACAAAGCAGAAGTATTGGCCTCCCTGCAGGAAGGCCGTTCCGGTATCAGCTTTGCGCAGGAATTTGCCGATTTTGGGCTGCGTTCTCAGGTCTGGGGTCAAATCAACATTGACACTGCTGCTCTGATTGATCGTAAAGCGTTGCGTTTTATGGGCGACGCCGCTGCTTATGCGTACATCTCAATGGCCCAGGCCATTGCAGATGCAGGTTTGACGCCAGAGCAAGTCTCCAATCCACGTACCGGTCTGGTCGTGGGCTCTGGCGGTGCTTCGTCAAAAACACAAATTGAAGCCGCAGATATTCTGCGTGAAAAAGGCGTCAAACGCGTTGGCCCTTATGCTGTGCCAAAAACTATGTCATCGACTTGTTCTGCCTGCTTAGCAACGCCGTTTGAAATCAAAGGCGTGAACTATTCCATCAGCTCTGCCTGCGCCACCAGCGCGCATTGTATTGGCCATGCGGTGGAACTGATCCAGCTCGGTAAACAAGACGTGATTTTCGCCGGCGGCGGTGAAGAAGTGCACTGGACACTGGCAATGGAATTCGACGCCATGGGCGCGTTGTCGAGCAAATACAACGACACGCCAACTCAGGCTTCACGCACTTATGACGCGAACCGCGATGGTTTTGTTATCTCCGGTGGTGGCGGTATTCTGGTGATTGAAGAGCTGGAACATGCCTTAGCCCGTGGCGCGAAAATTTATGCCGAAGTGGTGGGTTACGGTGCGACTTCAGATGGTTACGACATGGTGGCGCCAAGTGGTGAAGGCGCGGTGCGTTGTATGCAAATGGCGCTGGCCGATGTGAAAGCGCCAATTGACTACCTGAACACTCATGGTACCAGTACACCGGTCGGTGACGTCAAAGAGCTGGGTGCTATTCAGCAAGTGTTTGGCGGCAAGAGCCCGGCGATTAGCGCGACTAAAGCGATGACCGGTCACGCTTTGGGTGCTGCGGGTGTGCATGAAGCGATTTATTCATTGCTGATGATGGAACATGGTTTTATTGCACCGTCTATCAACATCGGTGAGCTGGATGCGGCGGCAGAAGGCCTGAACATCATCACCAAGCCAACCGCTGCGACCTTAAACACTGTAATGTCGAATAGCTTTGGTTTTGGTGGTACTAATGCCACGTTGGTGATGCAAAAGTTTAACGGTTAAGCCGGTCAGACGATTGAAATAAAGCCACCTGCGGGTGGCTTTGTCGCTTCTGGCACGATGAAATCTGCCGACTACATGGCGCAGAGTTGGTGTTCTGACATAGAATGCGGCGCAGTTTGTTATGCCTGTGCTGACCGGAGTTGCCGATGAAAATTTATGCCGATGACAATATGCCGCTGGCCCGGGAGTTTTTCGCCGATTTGGGCGATGTCACCTTGTTTTCTGGTCGTAATGTCCAGGCGGCAGATCTGGTTGATGCCGATATTCTGCTGGTGCGCTC
>Ga0247724_1000127_pt1 | contig 19566 bp, 14 predicted proteins | sample OKSTACKMC2E_FD_182776 | JGI IMG/M metagenome (GOLD analysis project Ga0247724, IMG submission 182776) | Subsurface sediment microbial communities from gas well in Oklahoma, United States - OK STACK MC-2-E | ecosystem: Environmental > Terrestrial > Deep subsurface > Rock core/Sediment | place... | reverse complement strand
TCACCCTAGCGACTTTGAGTGCCAATGACTATCCAAATCTGGAGAGTTGGCAAGGTGAAGTTGAGTTCGAATTAAGCCGATTACAACTGCGTAAATTGTTGGACGACACAGCGTTTTCGATGGCCAATCAAGACGTGCGCTATTATCTGAATGGTCTGCTGTTTGAAGTTGATAATGGCACTTTACGCACTGTTGCGACCGATGGTCACCGCCTGGCATTAAGTTCGATGGAACTGCCTGTAACGGCTAACCAACAGAAACAAGTGATTATCCCGCGTAAGGGCGTACTTGAATTGATGCGTTTATTGGTCGCCGACGATCAGTTGATCCGCCTCAGTATCGGCCAGAATCATATTCGCCTGATCGACAGTCAGTTTAGTTTCAGTAGCAAATTAATCGACGGTCGTTTCCCGGATTACCGCAGGGTGTTACCACGAAACAGCTCGCGTCAGTTGACAGCGCATCGTGCCGTTTTGAAAGATGCTTGTGTACGCGCTTCGATTTTGTCCAACGAAAAATATCGTGGTGTGCGCTTTACACTGAATCCGCAAGAGCTGCAGATTGTGGCGAATAATCCTGAACATGAGCAGGCCGAAGAAGTCATCGAAGTCGAGTATAACGGCGACACGCTGGAGATCGGCTTCAACGTGGGTTATGTGTTGGATGTGCTGAATACTTTGAATACTGACTTAGTGGTCATGCATTTAAGTGACGCCAACTCCAGTTCTTTGGTCGAAGGTGTTGGCAACGCCGGTGCTTTGTACGTTGTGATGCCGATGCGGTTGTAAGCGATGGCGCTGACGTCATTGCAACTGCTGGAGTTTCGCAATATCCAGCAGGCGCAGTTGGATTTTGATCCACAATGGAACTTGATTTACGGTGCCAATGGTAGTGGCAAAACCAGTTTGCTTGAGGCGATTTATTTGTTGGCTCACGGGCGCTCTTTTCGCACGACCAAGCCACATAAAGTGATTCGGCATGAGCAGAATCAATATACCTTGTTTGCCCGGGTGGATTGGTCGCTGCAACAAGTTGGCATTGGCATGCAGCGCGACCGGCAAGGCGAATGGCAAGTTCGGCTCAACGGTGAAAGCGTGCAGCGTTTAGCGGATTGCGCCAGTTTGTTACCTGTGCAGCTGTTACAACCGGAGAGCTTTCGGTTGTTTTTCGGCGGTCCAAAAGAGCGCAGACAGTTTTTTGATTTGGGATTGTTCCACGTGGAACCTTCTTTTTATGATGTATGGCTGCGTTTTCATAAGGTGTTGAAACAGCGCAACGCTTTATTAAAGAGCAGGCAGGCTTATGGGCCACAATATCAGTTTTGGGATCAGCAGTTTGTTGAACTGGCGCTACAGCTGCAGCAACTGAGACAAAGTTATCTAAGTGGTTTGGCTGCTGAGGTAACTCATTTAACCAGTGCTGTTCCGAGCTTGCAAAATTTGCAGCTGGAAGTAGCAGCCGGCTGGCTATATCGGCGTCAGGACGCTGCTGAGTTGTCACAACAACTGCAAGACAGTTTTGCCACTGATTTAAAATTTGGTTATAGCCAACTTGGGCCGCAAAAGGCTGATCTGCGGCTCAAAATAGATGGTGAGTTCGTGGATGAAATGTTATCCCGCGGCCAGTTGAAAGTTTTGTTATTTGCGCTGAAGGTTGCTCAAAGCAACGTTATTGCGAAACGAGGACATAAGCAGCCTTTGTTGTTAATCGATGATCTGGCGTCTGAGTTGGATGACCAATCCAAACGCCAGATTTTCAATTTTTTAGCTCAACTTCAATCGCAGGTGTTTGTCACTGCAATTGAACCTGATCAAATATTGCCGCAGCTGAATCAGCCTGCGGCAATGTTCCACGTGGAACATGGTCAGATTAAACGGACGGATAAAGATGGCCGAAGAACATAACTACGATTCCTCGAGTATCAAAGTACTAAAAGGTTTAGATGCAGTACGCAAAAGACCAGGTATGTACATCGGGGACACTGACGATGGCTCAGGTTTACACCACATGGTGTTCGAAGTCGTCGACAACTCAATCGACGAAGCGTTAGCGGGTTATTGTAGTGACGTTTTTGTCACTATTCACAGTGATAACTCTGTGTCAGTGCGCGACAACGGCCGGGGCATTCCGACGGACATGCACGAAGAAGGCGTTTCGGCTGCCGAAGTAATCATGACTGTGCTACACGCCGGCGGAAAGTTTGACGATAACTCGTACAAAGTTTCTGGTGGTCTGCATGGTGTGGGCGTCTCTGTAGTCAACGCGCTGTCAGACAAACTGGAGCTGACGATTCGCCGGAAGAATCAGGTGCACAACCAAATCTACCGTTTGGGCGTACCCGATGAGCCATTAAAGGTCATTGGTGAAACCGACAGTACCGGGACTGAAATTCGCTTTTGGCCAAGCGATACCATCTTCACCGACATCAATTTTCACTACGACATTCTGGCAAAACGACTGCGCGAACTGTCGTTCCTGAATTCAGGCGTCAGTATTATTCTGACTGACGAGCGCACAGATAAGTCTGACCATTTCAAGTATGAAGGCGGTATCGAAGCCTTTGTTCAGTACCTGAACCGCACGAAAACAGCTATCCACCCGAAAGCGTTTTATTTCAGCAGCACGCGCGAAGATGGCATTTCGGTTGAAGTCGCAATGCAGTGGAACGATTCATTTCAGGAAAGCATTTATTGCTTTACCAACAATATTCCACAGCGCGATGGTGGTACACACTTAGCAGGCTTCCGTTCGGCATTGACCCGTGTGTTGAATACTTACATCGATGCGGAAGGTTACGCTAAAAAGATGAAAGTGCAGGCGACCGGTGACGATGCCCGCGAAGGTTTAACTGCAGTCATTTCGGTCAAAGTACCGGACCCGAAATTCAGTTCACAAACCAAAGACAAGTTAGTGTCTAGTGAAGTGAAATCGGCAGTTGAAAGTACCATGCATGAAAAACTGAATGAGTACCTGCTGGAAAGCCCGAACGATGCGAAAATCATCGTGACAAAAATTGTCGATGCCGCCCGTGCTCGTGAAGCGGCGCGTAAAGCCCGTGAAATGACACGCCGTAAAGGCGCATTAGATATCGCCGGTTTACCAGGTAAATTAGCGGATTGTCAGGAAAAAGACCCGGCGTTATCTGAACTTTACCTGGTCGAGGGTGACTCAGCGGGCGGTTCTGCTAAACAGGGCCGCAACCGCAAAAATCAGGCAATTCTGCCGTTGAAAGGTAAAATCCTCAACGTTGAAAAAGCCCGTTTTGACAAGATGATTTCCTCACAGGAAGTTGGCACGCTGATCACCGCTTTAGGTTGTGGTATTGGTCGCGAAGAATACAACCCGGATAAAACGCGTTATCACAGCATCATCCTGATGACAGATGCCGACGTCGACGGTTCTCACATTCGTACCTTGCTGTTGACCTTCTTCTATCGTCAAATGCCAGAATTGATCGAGCGCGGTTATATCTATATTGCCCAGCCACCACTATATAAAGTGAAAAAAGGCAAGCAAGAGCAGTACATTAAAGACGATTCGGCGATGACCGAATACCTGACGACGTTAGCGCTTGATGAAGCATCTTTGCACGTCAATGCCCAAGCGCCAGGAATTAGCGGTGCGGGGTTAGAAGCGCTGGTGAACCAATACCACAAAGGTATGGCGACTATTGAGCGTCTGAGCCGCAAGATCCCACAGAATCTACTGACCCAATTAATTTACGTGCCTGGCATTACGGCTGAACTGTGTAAAGACGCTGCTGCTGTAGAGTCTTGGGTTGCCCAGTTAGCGAAGCGCCTGCAAGATCAGGAAGGCGATGGCTCCAGCTACATTTTTGGTGTGGCCGAAGACCGTGAACGTCATCTGACACTGCCAAAAATCACCATTCGTCAGCATGGTATCGATAACGAATATGTGCTGCATTATGACTTTATCAATTCGGTCGATTACACCAGAATTGCCGCGCTTGGTGATGCTATCCGTGATCTAATCGAGGAAGGTGGTTTTGTGCGTCGTGGTGAAAAAGTGAAGCCAGTCGAGAAATTCTCTGATGCACTGGAATGGTTGATCACTGAATCGAAAAAAGGCCTATATATCCAACGCTATAAAGGTCTGGGCGAGATGAACCCAGAGCAGTTGTGGGAAACGACGATGGATCCGAATACCCGCCGCATGCTACGGGTTACTATCGAAGACGCCATTGGAGCCGACCAGCTGTTTAACACATTAATGGGCGATGAGGTAGAACCACGTCGCGCCTTCATTGAAGAGAACGCCTTACGGGTGGCAAACCTGGACGTGTAAATTGCTCCAGAATTTAAAAGCAGACTTCGGTCTGCTTTTTTTATGCCTGATAGCAAGCGGAATCAACTATTCAGCTAGTTGAAACCATAACTCTGGGCGATGCAGCGGGGTGGCTGCTGGTAGCAGCGGGTTTCTTAACTCAATTACCTGACGTTTATCAAGTTTTGATAAAGCCAAGGCTTCAGCGAACTCTTGTTGAAACATCCGTTCAAACTCGCCATTTTTTAGCATCAGTTCCAACCCAAGTTCGACCTGATGTGCGAGTTGTTGCTGGCGAGGCGAGAAAAAATAATACAGGGCCGTTGGATAGTGCAGCACAATGTCCGCTTCAACCGGCAATGGTCGTGAGACTTCACTAAGCTCGCGCCAGATCTCCAGCACGGACCTGGGGAAAGCATCGACCCGACCTGATGCCAGCATTTCAAACATCGAGTGATAATGGTTTGATACCAAAACTTTGAGTTTGTTGGATCGTAAAATCTCGGTATCAGGCCAGTCATGGCCCTGCGTGAATACCAGCTTTTTCAGGTTAGGCAGTGAGCTTAAGTCTGGTGCTTTTGCGGCGGTCTGCGGTGACAACAGTAATAAACGCCAGCCGAATAACCCCTTGTCGATAGGAAATCGCACTGGGGTCAATAGCTGCTCGCGTTCAATAGTGGTGACACTCCAAAATACGTCAATCCCATTTTCAACTGCGACGGTGCGTAAAGAACGGTCTTGTACCATCGGCACATCGGCTTCCACCAGCTGATGCTCAACACCAGCATGATGCAGTGCGGCAGATAACAATCTGACCTGGTATAACTTACTGCTATCGCCCTGTTGGATAGGCTTGGCATAGACAAGAGTCACGGGTTTTGTAGTTGCAGCCTTGCAGGAAGACGACAGGTAAAGTGCCGGCTGCACTAGCAGCAGCCAGCAAAAGGTGCATCGCAGATAATACCGGAACATCGCCGCGTTCATCATTAAGCCTCAAATCAATGGCTTGCTAAGCATTGCTCAGAAGTAGTCGCTTGTCTTGCTACTAAGCCAAATAAACCAGTGCTAGCGGAGACAATACGCTAGTGCTGCGGTGCTAAGGTTAGCTGCAGACCAATAATGCCCAGCAACAGCAGCAGCAGACTGAACCAGGCAGCGAGAGATAAGGGTTGTTGAAAGTAGAACTGTTGCAACAAAGCACTTCCGATAGCACCGAGTCCGACCCAGCCGCAATAGGCTAACGCGACGGGTAGCTGCTGGCTGGCTTTTGCCAATAGCAGCACACTAAGTAACATTGACAGCGCGGCAAAGCAGGCTGGCAGCAACTTAGTAAATCCATCGGACAAACGCACACACAACACCCACAGCACTTCAAAGGCTGCAGCTGCAATTAAACACAGATAAGCAAAATAGGGGACTGACATAAGCACGGCTCCTGATACAGATTTACAAGGCCGTCCCTGAATGAATGGACTGACCGGGGTCGTCCCCGGCAGCTTTAATGACCAGCGCAAGATAGCACAAAGCAAAAACTAGATCCAAGCCTCAGAAAAAAACGCTGAAAAAAAGCCAAACTTTGCCTTGCTATCAAAGATTACATCTGTAATAGTGAATGTATTACAAGTGTAATCGATGCTACAGAATCTGGTGAAGGTCAAGACTATCGGGAGCAATACAATGAAAGAAATCAGTCAGGCAGAACTGGAAGTGATGAAAGTGCTATGGCGGCAAGCGCCACAAACCGCCAATCAGGTGGTGGAGCAATTGGCCGATGCTAGCCAATGGCACGAAAAAACCGTCAAAACCCTGCTGAACCGCTTGGTCGGCAAAGGCGCGGTCAGTTTTGAAAAGGATGGCCGCGCCTATTTATACAGTCCGGTCCTGCAACAACCCGAGTATCAACTACGGGAAAGTCAGAGTTTTATCCAGCGGGTGTTATCCGGCCGTCTGGCGCCTTTGCTGGCAGGTTTTGCCGAGCAGCAGCAACTAAAAGCTGAAGACGTGGCGGAGCTGAAACAGCTTATCGCAAAATGGGAACAGGAGCAGAAATAATGCTGAGCTGGCTACTGACACAAACGATGCCGTTAACACTGCTGCTTATGGTGTTGCTGAGCCTGAGGCCGCTGCTGTTGCAGTACCAAGGATCACGCTTGCAATACAGTTTATGGTTGGCGGTGCCGTTACTGCTGTTGTGGTCCCTGTTGCCGCCGCAGTGGATGTCTGAGACAGGCTTGGCCGTGCATCGGGTGAAACAGCATTTTCAGCAAATCAGTGCTGAATTACCCGCAGACAGCTTTTGGGGGACAGGACTGCTGGCTGTCTGGCTATTGGGCGCCGCATTGATGGTGTTTGGCGTATGGCGGCAACAGCGAGATATCACACAGGCGCTTAAAACCGCTACGGTGGTCAGGACTCCCGGCTTCACACTGCACTGCAAACAAAGTCAGGGAATGCAGGGTCCTTATGTGACCGGACTGCTGCGGCCCACAGTATTACTTCCCGTCGATTTTCATCAACGTTTTGACCCCGAACAACAACAGTTAATCCTGCAGCATGAATTGACGCATTGGCGCCGTGGTGACTTGCATGCCAATCTGGTTGCGTTGCTGGTGTTGACGTTATTTTGGTTTCACCCCTTATGCTGGCTGGCGTATCGCGCTTACCGGCAAGACCAGGAGCTGGCTTGTGATGCGTTGGTATTAGCGTCTGCCAGTTCTCAGCAAAAGATTGCTTACAGCTATGCGCTGCTGAGCAATGTACAAAGCCATGCTCAAAGCAGCACCGCCCACTGGCAACTGCTTAGCAACCACTATGGAGATAAAAAAATGATGAAACAACGACTGCAATTGTTACAACGCCAGCAGGGTTTTAGCAAAACGGCGCTGGCGCTGACCCTGATAGCCTTAATCGGCACCACTTTATGGCTGCAGCAGCCAGTACAGGCAGCGGACGGGGCAGACAACATCAAACCAATTATGCGTGTGGAGCCAAGGTATCCTGTCGCCGCAGCACAAGCAAAAACTGAAGGCTATATCGTGGCTGAGTTTGATATTCAGCCGGACGGCACTGTGCAGAATGTGCAAATTATCAAATCCGTGCCGGCGCAGGTGTTTGATAAAGTAGCCGTCACTGCGTTACAGCAATGGGCCTATAGCCCATCCGAGACCGGGATGAAACAAGCCAAAGTACAACTCGATTTTCTGATGGACCCGGTGTCCAGCGACATTGAGCGGGTGGAGGTTTCACCGACGCATTAAAACCGGCGATGAACAGTCAAAATAGCAAAGGGGCCACCGGCTCTTTTGCTGTTTTGTCTGGAGCCGGCGTTTGAGAGGTGCCTGATCAGAAAAAGCGCGGAAAAACCGCGCCATTGCGCTACAGAAAAGCCGCACAAATCGGTATACTTTCCGGTCTTTATTGCCGAAATAGCTGAGCAGGTGCGCTTTCTATGCACAAATACGATATTAAAACCTTTCAGGGCCTGATCCTGGCATTGCAGGATTATTGGGCGCGTCAGGGCTGCGTCATTGTGCAGCCGCTGGATATGGAAGTGGGTGCCGGTACTTTCCACCCGATGACATTCTTACGTTCGCTGGGGCCGGAGCCAAGCAACGTCGCTTACGTGCAGCCATGTCGTCGCCCGACCGATGGTCGTTACGGCGAAAACCCAAACCGGTTGCAGCACTATTATCAATTCCAGGTCATTCTGAAACCGTCACCATCTGATATTCAGGAGCTGTATTTAGGCTCTTTGCGTGAACTGGGTATCGATACGCTGGTACACGACATTCGTTTTGTTGAAGACAACTGGGAATCGCCAACTTTAGGCGCCTGGGGTTTAGGGTGGGAAGTCTGGCTGAACGGCATGGAAGTAACGCAGTTCACTTACTTCCAGCAAGTCGGTGGTCTGGAATGTCGCCCGGTCACTGGCGAAATCACCTACGGTTTAGAGCGCCTCGCTATGTACATTCAGGGCGTCGACAGCATTTTTGACCTGGTCTGGACTGATGGCCCTATGGGCCGCGTCACTTACGGCGACGTGTTCCACCAGAATGAAGTTGAGCAATCGACTTATAACTTCGAACATGCTGATGTGCCGGCGCTGTTTGCTGCTTTTGATCAGCATGAAGCCGAGAGCCACAAGCTGATTGAGCTGGGCCTGCCGCTACCAGCCTATGAAAAAGTGATGAAAGCCTCACACGCCTTTAACTTGCTGGATGCCCGTCACGCCATTTCAGTGACTGAGCGTCAGCGTTACATTCTGCGGGTCCGCACGCTGGCCAAGGCCTGTGCGGAAGCTTATTACGCCGCAAGGGAAAAGCTGGGCTTCCCGTTATGCCGCAACACTAAGCAGGAGGCCTGATCGTGGCACAAGATTTTTTTGTCGAGATTGGCACTGAAGAACTGCCACCGAAGTCGTTAAAAACCTTAGCAACGGCGTTGCAGCAAAACATCCTGGATGAACTGAGCAAACTGGGTCTGGGTTTCACTGACAGCCAATGGTACGCCGCGCCACGCCGTCTGGCGGTACGTGTCAACGCACTGGCTGCGCAGCAAGCCGATAAAGTCGTCGAAAAACGCGGCCCGGCTATTGCCGGTGCTTTTGATGCCAATGGCGAGCCAACCAAAGCCGCGCAAGCCTGGGCGGCCTCCAATGGCATCACAGTGGCAGAAGCGGAACGGCTGGAAACAGATAAAGGCGCCTGGCTGATCCACAAAGCCAAAGTCACAGGTGTAGCGACAGTCGCGCTGCTGGAGCAAGTAGTGGCTACTGCGCTGGCAAAACTGCCGATCGCCAAGCCAATGCGCTGGGGTGCTAATGACGCTGAGTTTATCCGTCCTGTTCACACCATCATCATGCTGTACGGCAACGACGTCGTACCGGCGACGATTCTGGGTAAAGCGGCTGGCCGTGTCACTCATGGTCACCGTTTCCATGCGCCAGCCAAAGTCGAAATCGCCAATGCGGATACGTACTTAAGCACGCTGGAGCAGGCTTATGTGGTGGCCGATTACGACAAACGCAAAGCCTTTATCAAAGCTGAAGTCGAGAAAACTGCTGAAAGCTTAAAGGGTATCGCCCAAATGGACGAGGCTTTGCTGGAAGAAGTGTCATCGTTGGTTGAGTGGCCGGTGGTGCTGGTGGGTTCTTTTGAAGAGCGTTTCCTTGAAGTGCCGCCAGAGCCGTTGATGTCGACAATGAAAGACAACCAGAAGTATTTCCCGCTGAAAGATGCAGCCGGCAAGCTTTTGAATAAATTCATTTTTGTCGCCAACATCGCCAGCAAAGACCCGCAGCAAATTATTTCGGGTAACGAGAAAGTAGTACGGCCACGGTTAACCGACGCCCAGTTCTTCTTTGGCGTTGATAAAAAGACCAAACTTGCCGACCGGCTGGAAAGTCTGGGCACTGTGTTGTTCCAGCAAAAACTCGGCACGCTGCTGGAGAAATCACAGCGTATCAGCGAACTGGCAGGTTATATCGCCGGCAAAATCGGTGCTGATGTTGAGCACGCCAAACGCGCTGGTTTACTGTCGAAAACTGACCTGATGAGCAATATGGTCGGTGAATTCCCGGAAACGCAGGGCATTATGGGCATGCACTATGCGCGCATCGACGGCGAAGCCGAAGCGGTCGCGCTGGCGCTCAACGAGCAATATATGCCACGTTTTGCCGGTGACGCATTGCCGGGCCAGTTAGTCAGCTGTGCTGTGGCTATTGCCGACAAGCTTGACTCGTTAGTCGGTATCTTTGGCATCGGTCAGGCGCCAAAGGGCGACAAAGACCCATTTGCGCTGCGCCGTGCCGCCATTGGCGCGCTGCGCATCATGGTGGAGAAACAGCTCGACTTAGATATTTGGGATTTAATCTCTGCTTCAAAGGAAAGTTTTGGTAGCAAGCTAAATAATCCGAATTTATTAGATGAAGTTGATACGTTCATGTTGGCTAGGATGAGGTCTGCATACCTAGAAAGCGGGATTAGTGCTGATATCGTACAAGCAGTTTTGGATTCAGCTGTAAGATCTACGATTCCGCTCGATATCGATCGTAGAGTAAAAGCGGTTGCGTCATTTAAGACTTTGGAACAGTCGGTTTCACTAGCTGCAGCTAACAAACGCGTTTCAAATCTTTTAGTTAAAGCTACGGATGTTGCTATCACGGGTGAGATAGATCCGACACTTTTCCAAGAATCTGCTGAGTCAATATTATTCAGCGCTCTAGAAAGAGTCGAAAAGCAAAATGATGAGTTGCGATCTGGATTGGGTTATTCGGATTATTCACAAGCATTAAGCAATTTGGCAGCGCTAAAAGACCCTGTGGACGCATTTTTTGACCAAGTAATGGTAAATGCTGATGATCTGGCCTTGAGAACAAATAGGCTTCGGTTGTTGTCTAGGTTAAAAGGTAATTTTATCGGTATCGCAGATATCTCTTATCTCCAGTTCTAACATGAAAATCCCCGCGCTGCGGGGTTTTTTTTGAGACGATAAATGCTCCCATTTTTTAAAACAACTAAGGTCAACTCAGCTTGTAACGTGTGGCATCCCGAATCATTTACTGCTTTACTGGCTGAAATCAGACATATTCAAGATTTGCTGGCTTCTAACGGCAGAGCTGCGTTATTTCGTGGTCATAGATCCAGCCAGTGGTTGCTCGATTCAACTTTCGTTAGGTCTATCAAACAACATTTATTTGGTCTTGCACCGGGACAGCGTTTTTCAGCACAACTGCAGCATTCTGCTGATTTGCACAATACTTTAGCCTGTGCGCTGATGTTGAAATTTGGTTGTTTGTTGCGTCCTTCGGATGAGTTGTCAATTCAATCTAATAACCACAGACTTGACTGCTATTTTGAACTCATTAAGCGGATTCAACAGCATCCAGAAGAAGACAAAGTAAAATCGCCACCTGGTCTGATAGGGACAAACTTTATTGATTTCTCCCGTTCGCTAAATATTGCACTTTATTTTGCGAATGATGGACGAACAGATGATGAAATGGGGGCTGTATACGTGTTAGATACAGCGGGAGCAGGCCCTGTATTGGTCAACGAACCGGTCGAGGCTGTCTTTCAAAAAATAAGGGATAAACTCACCGATACTGAATTCACGTCCTCTAATGGGTTACCACTGTTTTTTTGCCCAAGCAGACAGATTAAAGACCTACGAGCTGACAATCAGCAGGCATTTTATGTCGCGCAAATGGACCTGCGTTATGAGCTTGAGTTTGTTTGGCAGCAGTTGCCTCAGAATCCATTGATCAAACTGATCCTGCCAAAAGGTTCTGTGGATGAGGTGTCCGCCTACCTGCGACAACACGGAATCTCCGCCGATTATGTTTATCCTAAAACCGATACTACAACTTGAAGCTCTCAAACAGCTGTGACTGCTATCTTCCGGTTTCCACACTGAAATGAGAGAGTGAATGGAGATAAGCAGACCCTGTGCGGCATGGATGCCGCAGAGGAGCCCCCATGGATGGGTTCACGGCGAGTCTGCGTTTTCCATTCACGTCCTCACTTGTCGCAGGATAAAACTGCCATCGCAGTAAAACTCCGGCTGGTCGCAGAAATTTTGTGCGGTGCTTGCCGGCGTAGCGCTGACCCCTTAGTTTGGTCTTTTTTAACCAAATTGAGTTATTGCTGATGCGCCGGATCCTCCCTGTTTTTTGCCTTGTCGCTGGCCAGTTGTTCGCCGCACAGGCGTTTGCCAATGAATCTGCTGCGACTTTGCCGTATTTCCCCGGCAGTCAATACAACAACGCTGTGCCGACGGTGGAACAGGCGCTGGGTTATGCACTGGGTAGCCGCATCACTGAACCAGCTGCGGTGCTGGATTATTTCCGTCAGCTGCAGCAGGCGGCACCGGACCGGCTGAAGCTGGTGCAATATGGCAAAAGTGCGCAGGGCCGGCCGCTGTTTTATGTGGTGATTGGCAAGCCAACGCATCTTGGCGCTTTAGATCAAATCGAAGCCGATATGCGCCGTCTGGCTGATCCGCGGACCTTAAGTGTTGACAGCGCTGAACAACTGCTGCAACAGCTGCCGTCCAGCGTTTGGGTGTCCAGCACTTTGCATGGCAATGAAATCAGCCCGGTGGATGCCGCCATGGCGCTGGCGTATTTCCTGCTCGCTGAACAAAGCGGCAAAGCGGCGCAAATCCTCGATAATACGCTGGTGTATATCGAACCACTGCAAAACCCGGACGGCCATCATCGTTTTGTCAGCCGCTATTATGCCACCGCCGGCCTTGTGCATTCCGCCGACCGTTTTTCCGCCGAACATAACGAACCCTGGCCCAATGGCCGCACCAATCATTATTTGTTTGATATGAACCGCGACTGGGTAGCGCTGACCCAACCGGAAATTCAGCAACGGGTGAAGGCGCTGCAGCAGATGTTCCCGCTGGTGTATGTCGATTCACACGAGATGAGTGGCGACCAGAGTTATTACTTCAGCCCGGAAGCGGAACCATACAATCCATTTATCCTGCCATCACAACGCGAGACTTTGCAGTGGTTCGGTCAGAACAATGCCAAACATTTTGATGCGCTTGGCTATGACTACTTTACCCGCGAAATTTTTGATGCGTTTTTTCCGGGCTATGGCGCCAGCTGGCCTTTGTATCACGGCAGCATTGCCATGACCTATGAGATGGGTTCAGCTCGGGGCCACGCTTATCGCAAACAAGATGGTTCTGTGGTGACTTTTGCTGATGGTGTGCAGCGTAACTTTATTGCTTACACGGCTACGCTGGAAACCGCAGCGACTAAACGCAAAGAGCTGTTGCAGCGTTTTTACCAGTACCGGCAACAGGCGCTGAAACAAGGCACCAGAGACGGCATCGGCAGTTATATTTTCCCGGCCAGCCGTGACAAAGCCGGTCATCAGAAGCTGATGGGCGTGTTAAGCCAGCATGGTATTCGCGTGGAACAGGCAACAGAGGACTTCCGTGCCTGTGGTCAGTCGTATCAGCAAGGCGCTTATCTGGTGAATACCGCACAGCCGACTTATCAGCTCATTCGCGCTGTACTGGATGACACAGTGCCGATGGATGCAAAATTTATCAAACAGCAGGAAGAACGCCGTGCCAATAATCTGCCGGACCAGATTTATGATGTGACCGCCTGGTCCTTGCCACAGATGTATAACCTGCAGGTCAACCGCTGCAGCAATGCAGTAGAAGTGCAAAGCCAGCTGGTGGGCCCCGAGACGATTTTACCGGGCAAGGTCACTACACCCGAAGCCAGTTATGGCTATCTGGTGCCCTGGGGAGACATGGCGGCGGCGCGGCTGATGAGTGCGGCTTTACAGCAAGGCTTTAAAGTCAAAAGTACCGATCTGGCTTTCACCCACCAGAACGGCAAACAGTATCCGGCCGGCACGCTGATTTTGAGCAAGGCCGATAACCCTGGCCTAGCCGACAAAATTGGCGCGCTGGCGGCAAATTCCGGTGCTTTGGTGGAAGGCATCAACAGCAGCTGGGTCGCAGAGGGGCCGAATTTTGGTTCAGATCAGGTCAAGCTGATCCCTAAAGTGAAGATTGCCATGGTCTGGGATGAACCAACAGACCCGCTCAGCGCCGGCAGTGCCCGTTTTGTGCTGGAGCGTTTTGTTGGTTATCCGGTGACGGCGCTGCGGCCGGCGCAAATGCTGCAGTCGGCGCTGCAGGGCTATGATGTGCTGATTCTGCCGTCGACGCGTAGCGGCTACCAAAACGCTTTGGGCGAACGCGGTCAGCAGTTACTGCGCCAGTTTGTCCAGCGCGGCGGCGTGCTGATTGCACTTGGTAACGCCAACGAGTGGTTACTGCAGGGTAAAGAGCCGCTACTGGCCAGCAAACAGGAATTTAAAACCAGCAAGCGTGAAAAACCACAGGATGACACGCAGGTGCCTGGGACCTTGCTAAAAGCTGAATCCGACTACCAGAAATTGCTGGAACCCTGGCAGGCGGATCCGGATTGGGTGCCGGGCTTTTTGGCCAATGCCCGCGTCGACCAGAATCACTGGTTAAGCGCAGCAGTGCCGCCGCAGGTCAAAACTATTTATGTCGGCAATCAAATCTATACGCCGTTGTCGATTGATCAGGGCCGCAATGTCGTGACTTTCGACAGTGCCGACAAAGTGTTGGCCGGTGGTTTTGTCTGGGACGAAAACCGCCAGCAAATCGGCCATAAAGCCGTGGTAATGGTGCAAGAACTAGGACGAGGACAAATCATCGCCTTTACCCAGGAGCCAAATTTCCGTGCTGCGGTCGACGGCATGCATCTGCTGTATATCAATGCGGTGTTTCGTGGCGCTGCCAACGCGTCACCACTGCGCTGAAACCGAAGAGCAATGAAAACGGCGGTGCATCTGCAAGCTGTTATGCGGTTTCAGCAACGCACCAGATTACGGCCGTCCGCTTTGGCCTGATACAGCAGCTGGTCGGCCTGACGCAAGGCTTCGTCAAAATCGTGGCTGCCGCTTTGCACGGCCACGCCAAAACTACAAGTGATCACGAGCTCGGGATGTTGCGGTAAAAAGCGCTGCTGCGCCACCGCCTGACGGATCTTTTCCGCGACCCGGGCCGCGTCAGTTAACTGCGTGTGTGGCAACAGCAACAAAAACTCTTCACCGCCATAACGGCAGGCGATATCGGGCTGGCGTAATTTACTGCGAAATAACCGGGCGATTTGTTGCAGGACTTTGTCACCTTCGGCGTGGCCAAAGCTGTCATTGATATGTTTGAAGTGGTCCAAATCGACCAGGATCAGCGCCATCGGCAACAACAATTCCGGTTGTTGCTGCAGATATTGCGGCATGCTCTGGTCGAGGAAACGCCGGTTGGCGAGGCCGGTCAGCGCGTCGGTATTGGCCTGATTGTCTTTGCTGCGTTGCAGCAAATCCATACTGTGATGGCTGCGTTCGCGAAAATGTTCATTAATGCCGCAGGCTAGGATCAGGGTCAGTAAAGACGCCAGAAAACGGCTGCTTTCCGCCACCCGGTATTGCGCCTGGCCCAACTCCGGTCCATAAAGCACCAGCGCCAAAATCGCCAGCAAGGTCAGATTGAGGATAGTGCCGCGTTTGCGGCCCAATAAACCATATAAAATCGGCGGAAACGGAAACACCCAAAATAACGCGGTCTGTTCAAACCCGCCATGGACTACCAGCCCAACCACAAAAGCGGACACCAAGATACCTTCAATCAGACAAGCCGTTTCCAGCTGCTGACTGGCATGAAACCAGGCGGCATTGAGTAAAAAGCTAAAGGCGCAGCCAAACAGGATAAATTGCAGCAGATAGTCTTCGCTGAACAAATGGCGTAAGCCCAGCACCAGCATAATTGCTGAGGTGATGTAGCTGACAAACAACAGAATATAACGGCGACGATTCTGTTCAACAGACAAAGCTTCGGCCAGACCGGCGCGGGAAATAGGCACCATGCAGTTTCCTTCCGCTGAGAATGCCCCAGTATTGAGTCAAGCGGCAGAAAAACACAATGTCAGGCTGTGTTTTTTTTCAGCAGATAACGATAAGGCAAGGCACTGGTATCACTGGCAATTAATTCGTGATCCATAAAACGGCAGAATGCCGGAATATCGCGGGTGGTGGCCGGGTCGTCGGCAATGATCAGCAAAGTTTCACCGGCCTGCATTTTACGGATTGTCAGCCGGGTCATCATCACAGGCTCAGGGCAACGCAGGCCCAAAGCGTCGAGTTGCTGGTCGGCATCGGCAAACAAATCAGCAGCAGGGGACATCAGCAAAACTCCGGTTCAGGTCCAAAAGCGGTATCGTAACGGCGCGGCAGGCTGATTTCAAATCCCGGACAAAACAAAGGCAGCCGTAGCTGCCTTTGTTATCAGGTTTCGTCAGGTTCAATCCGTCTTATTCGACGCGTTCAAACACAGTCGCGATGCCCTGACCCAGGCCAATACACATAGTCGCGAGGCCATAACGGGCGTCTTTGCTTTCCAGCACGTTAATCAGCGTGGTGGAAATGCGCGAGCCGGAACAACCCAGCGGGTGACCCAGTGCAATAGCGCCGCCATTGAGGTTCACTTTGGTATCCATCACTTCGAGCAGACCTAAGTCTTTCATCACCGGCAGCGCCTGGGCGGCAAAAGCTTCGTTCAGTTCAAAGAAGTCGATTTGGCTGATGTCGAGACCGGCCGCTTTTAAGGCTTTTTTCGACGCCGGCACCGGGCCATAACCCATGATCGACGGGTCACAACCAGCCACACCCATACCAATGACGCGGGCGCGGATTTTCAGGCCCAAAGCTTTGGCTTTGTCTTCACTCATTACCAGCATGGCAGAAGCGCCATCTGATAACGCCGAAGAAGTACCCGCGGTGACTGTGCCGTTGGCGGGATCAAACACCGGACGCAGTGCGGCCAGACTTTCGACTGTGGTTTCCGGCCGGATCACTTCGTCATAATCAAACTGCTTCAGCACGCCGTCGGCATCATGGCCAAGCACCGGCAGGATTTCGGCTTTAAAGCGGCCTTGCAGCGTCGCTTCATGCGCCAGGCGATGCGAACGGGCGCCAAACTCATCTTGTTGCTGCCGGCTGATGCCGTGCATTTTACCCAGGAGTTCAGCGGTTAAACCCATCATGCCGGCAGCTTTGGCCACAGATACACCCAGGCCCGGATGGAAATCAACGCCGTGTGTCATCGGCACATGACCCATATGCTCCACGCCACCGATTAAATACACTTCACCCATGCCACATTGAATAGAGCGCACCGCATCGTGCAGCGCCTGCATCGACGAGCCACACAGGCGGTTGACCGTGACCGCAGGCACCGAATGCGGAATACCAGCTAATAACGCGGCATTACGTGCGACGTTAAAACCCTGTTCCAGCGTTTGCTGCACACAGCCCCAGATCACGTCGTCAATTTCTTCCGGCGCCAGGCCCGGATTGCGCTCCAAAATGCCACGCATCACATAAGCAGACAGTTCTTCCGCCCGTACGTTACGGAAAATACCGGCCTTGGAACGGCCCATCGGCGTACGGATACAATCAACAATAACGGCTTGTTTCATTTTTAAGTTCTCCGCCATTAAACCGGATAAAACACCTGGCCGCTCTGAGCCATGGCGCGGGTTTTGTCTGTGACCTGATAAATTTCACCGAGGTCGGCGTATTGGTCGGCCAGTGCCACGAAGTTGGCGAGGCCCATAGTGTCGGCATAACGCAGCGGACCACCGCGGAACGGAGGGAAGCCTAAGCCATAAATCAGGCCCATATCGGCTTCGGCTGCAGTCGCCACAATGCCTTCTTCCAGACAACGGATAGCTTCGTTAATCATTGGGATCATAGTACGGGCGATGATTTCATCGGCACTAAATTCACGCGGTGCGGCAGCAACACCGGCCAGCAGCGCAGAGGCAGCCGGGTCCAGATCTTTTTTCGGTTTGCCTTTGGCATCTTTGCTGTAAGCGTAGAAACCAACACCATTTTTCTGACCATAACGATTGGCGGCATACATCACGCTGACCGGGTCGTTGGCAAGCTTCGCCATCCGGGTCGGGAAGCCGTCAGCCATCACGTCGGTACAGTGATGCGCGGTATCGAGGCCCACCACGTCGAGTAAATAAGCCGGGCCCATTGGCCAGCCAAATTGTTTTTCCATCACTTTGTCGATTTGCGCGAAGCTGGCGCCATCGAGCAGTAATTTAGAGAAACCGGCAAAATACGGGAACAACACACGGTTCACGTAGAAGCCAGGGCAGTCGTTGACCACAATCGGCGATTTGCCCATTTTGGCGGCGTAAGCGACGACAGCAGCGACAGTTTCGTCAGAAGTGTCTTTGCCACGAATGACTTCGACCAGCGGCATCTGGTGCACCGGGTTAAAGAAGTGCATACCACAGAACCGGCTTGGGTCGTTCAGATTCGCCGCCAGCGCATTGATCGAAATAGTCGAGGTATTGGAAGTGATAATGGCATCCGCCGCGACCACAGTTTCAATTTCCTTCAGCACGGCGCCTTTAACTTTCGGGTTTTCGACTACGGCTTCAACCACGATATCGACAGTTTTCACCGGCTCCAGCGACAGCGTTGGCTGAATTGAAGCGACGACTTTGGCCATGCCGGCGGCGTCGAGTTTTTTCCGCTCCACTTGTTTGCCGAGCAGCTTAATAGCTTCGCCCATACCCAGTTCCAGCGCTTTGTCGTTGATGTCTTTCATCACGACAGGTACGCCTTTGGACGCGCTTTGATAACAAATGCCACCGCCCATAATGCCGGCACCGAGCACTGCCGCTTTGTTGATAGCTTTTTTCGCGGTTTTGGCGGCTTGTTTGGCTTTGGCTTTAATCAGCTGGTCGTTCAGGAATAAACCGATTTGTGCAGTCGCTGCTGTGGTTTTCGCCAGCTTGGCAAAACCGGCATTTTCCAGCGCCACAGCGCCGGCTCGGTCGAGGCGGGCGGCCTTTTCGATGGTTTCTACCGCCAGCATTGGCGCCGGGTAGTGTTTACCGGCTTGAGCAAATACCATGCCCTTGGCGGTAACGAAGCTCATGATAGCTTCGGTTTTGTTCAGTTTCAGCGGCTCTAATTTGGCCTGACGTTTTTTGCGCCAGTTTAGTTTGCCGGCGATGGCGTCTTGTACCATCGACAAAGCCGCAGCTTTTAATTTGTCCGGCGCGACGACGGCGTCGACTGCACCTTCTTTTAACGCTTGTTCAGCACCACGCTCTTTGCCGGTGGTGATCCACTCCATCGCGGTGTCGGCACCGACGATGCGCGGCAGGCGGGCTGTGCCGCCAAAGCCTGGCATCAGGCCCAGCTTCACTTCCGGCAAACCGATTTTGGTGGTAGTGTCAGCAACACGGTAGTCTGCGGTTAAAGTCCACTCACAGCCGCCGCCAAGGGCAAAGCCTTTAATAGCGCAAACGGTTGGAACCGGTAAATCTTCGGCCAGGTCAAACACGTCTGATGCTTGTTTAATCCAGGGCACTAATTGTTCTTCTGCTTGTTGGAAAGTGCCCAGGAATTCAGTGATATCAGCGCCGACAATAAAGGCGTCTTTGCCGCTGCTGTAAATCAGGCCTTTTAAGGCGCTGTCTTTATAGAGGAGGTCGAGGGCCGCGCGGCAGTCCGCCAGCGTCTGCTGGTCGAATTTATTGACCGAGCCGGCCGCGTTAAAGGTAAACTCGGCAATACCGTCTGCAATGTATTGCACGGTAATGCTGGAACTCTGGTAGATCATGGATGTTCTCCTTCGTCGCGTAGGTGACAGATACTTTTTTGAGATCGTCGCAACAGGTCAGATGAGTCTTGT